>Ga0335076_10000141_pt1 | contig 59317 bp, 71 predicted proteins | sample Lox_Sample_25_FD_206717 | JGI IMG/M metagenome (GOLD analysis project Ga0335076, IMG submission 206717) | Soil microbial communities from Loxahatchee National Wildlife Refuge, Florida, United States - Lox_Sample_2.5 | ecosystem: Environmental > Terrestrial > Soil > Wetlands | place: USA... | reverse complement strand
ACGCCCCGCTCGACCCGTAGTCACCACCCATCCACCCCCAAACCCGCTGAAACCCCAGCAATGACCGACAATTCCGCCACCTGCACACAGGGAACTTCGGCTTAGCGGTCCGTCGCGGTCCGTAGCGATTCGTTGGGCACCGGAGGTGGACACGCCGCGCCCCAAAACACCTGCTGGTCGGCAAGCATCGACCAAAAACCCCTGCAAACGGCGATGCCGGAGGAGGGCCTCGAACCCCCGACACGCGGATTATGATTCCGCGTGTCCGGACCGGCAATCGCCCGTAAACACGGGCGTTTCGACCCGAGAGGGGCGGCGGTGGACACAGACATGGACACACTCGTCACGCCGCCTGCACGCGTTGGGCGCTGTGGAGCGCATTGTCGTGCGTAGCCGTCGGTAGGGCACGGAGCCCGTGCGTCGGACGTGCGAGAGCTCGGTCATGACGGCTCGTCCGAGCGTCGACCGCAACTCGTAGCGGGACGCCAAAGCCAACTGAAGACTCGGCGGCGGCGGGCGTGGTCAGCGAGGGGACGCCTGCCACGGGTCGAGCTGGACGGACCACCGCGGCGCCGGCCAGTGCTCGTGGGCCCAGGCGAAGAAGTTCGCGTCATCGGGGAGAACGACCTGCGCGTGGCTCGTGCCGATCACGATCCACGGTCTCTCGGGATCGTGCTCGGCGACGGTGTAGCGGTAGTCGGGCACGAACATATGTTCGCACGCGGGTCAAGTCGGCCGGACGCGGACATGAGAACGCCCCGGCACGGCGGAGATATGAGGCCGTACTCGGGGCGTACTCGAGAGAGGAGAGGTACTACGCCGACCATCATGTCCGCCGCTCAGCCCCGAGTCAAAGACCTGTTGCGTCGAGCATCGATAAGTCATCCATATCAATCGAATTTGTGACGGATGCCGCTTGGTGCGCGCGCCGTAAACGTCCGTCGCGGCGATCTGCGAGGCGTCGCCCCGACGGCCGCGGAAGACTTCCTAGCCGCAAGGTCTCAAGTTATGGATCCTTCGCGGTTGAGGTGCACGGCGGCTCTTAGAATGGCGAGAGCGCTGACGGCTCCTGACGAGCCGTTGGGAGGCTCGACAGGGATTGGGGCGTATGGAGGGTCAACGGCCAGGCGTGCGGACACGGATAGCGATTGCATGCCAAGGCGGTGGCAGCCATACCGCGTTCACGGCGGGGGTGCTCGATCGGCTGTGCAGCGATGCGCTCGACACGCGCGAGGTAGTTGGTCTGAGCGGCACGTCGGGGGGAGCGGTGTGCGCGCTATTGGCCTGGTATGCGCTCCGCGACGGCGATCCCGCGGCCGCCGGTCGGCTGCTCGAGGAGTTCTGGGGCGACAACTCGGCGAGTTCGCCGTGGGAGCGGCTGCTCAATGCGTCGGCGATCCTCGCCGGCGAGATGGCGCAGTTCGCGGTTATGCCCGCCATCAGCCCGTACGACAACGTCATGGCGGCCTCGGCGGCGGAGGAATTCAAGGCGATGCTGCGGCGACGCGTCGAGTTCGATCGGATCGAGGCGGGGCCGCACGAGCCTGCGCTCGTGATCGGCGCTGTTGACGTCCTGTCGGGCGAGTTCCGCGCGTTCGATAGCCGCCGGGACCGCATCTCCGCCGATACGGTGCTCGCGTCGGCCGCGATACCGACGCTGTTTCGCGCCGTCCCGGTGGACGGCGGGACTTTCTGGGACGGATTGTTCTCGCAGAACCCCCCGATCCGAGAGCTGGTCGAGCTAGGGCCGGACGAGATCTGGGTCATCCAGATCAACCCGACGCGCCGTGACGCCGAGCCGCGAACCGTGCCCGACATCAGCGATCGCCGCAACGAGCTGGCGGGCAACCTCTCGCTATATCAGGAGCTGCACTTCGTGGAGAAGATCGATGAGTTGCTCGAGGCGGGGGTTCTGACCGAGACCGCCGGCTACAAGAGCATCGTCATCCGGATCGTCGAGCTGTCCCCGGCGCGGGTCCGATGGCCGTTGAGTGCTCGCTCCAAACTCAACCGAGACCCCGCGTTCATCCGCGATCTGATCGCCCACGGCCGGGCCCAAGCTGAGGAGTTCTTGACCGCGCTCGCGTTTGAGCAGGCTTGGAGAGACGGGAACGCGGAGGCGCTGTTCGGTTTCTTCGCCGACGACGTCGAGCTCATCTCAACCGAACCGTTCCCAGAGGCAAGACCGGCTCGAGGAGTCGGTCGCCTCCGTGCGTTCATCGAGGAGCAGCTGTCGAACGCCACGATCGATCTGACGCGGAAGCAGGTCGCTCGGGACCGTGTCGCGTGGACCGTGAAGACCGTCTCTGACGGCACGGGCGCGCGCTTACGGGGTCGAGTGGAGATCGCACTGACCGCACGACGCATCACCAGCTTGAAACTCGGGCCGGCGGACTAAGACACAACTGCTAGTCCGCGCTGGGCGACCCAACGCGAGCCGCCGCCGAAGCCCCGATCGGCCCTAGTGGGCTTGTGCGGGGTCGATCTGATCAGACGAAAGTGCGAGGCAAAACGGGACGAGCCCGGGGTCCGCCAACGCGAGTCTCCAGCCCCGACAAGCGTTGCTTGTGCTCCCTCGTCTTCTACTCCGAGGTCCAGGCGCTGAAGTCGGCCTCCCCGGCGCTCCACTGCATGAGACGGGGTGCAGCGGCGTCCGAGTTGGCTGTGTTCCACGATTGTGTCCTCCGCCACTCCGAGCTCATCGAGGGCGTCGAGGCTCTCGCCCGTGAAGTCGCCCATCTGCACCAGCAGATCGGCCATGTTCCCGCGCTTGGTCTTGCCGGCGTACTCGGGGTCCGGGATCGGCGGAATGTGCACCTAGGTGTAGGGCAGGTACGCGTAAAACGGCTTGCCCTTGGCGTGTGAGCGGCGCATGAAGTCGATCGCCCAGCCGGTGATCTTGCGATCGAACACCGCCCGGACGTCGGCGTCGTACGTCGCGATCACCTCCGGCCCGGATCCCTTCTTGCGCTCGTAGATCGGCTCGGGCTCGAGCGGAATCTCGGTCTCGCCGGCATACGGGGTGGCGGTCACCGGCCCGTTGGGGAAGTAGGACTGCATCGTCCACATCACCTCATCGGCCGTCCGCGGCGACCACACCGCCTCATCGAAACCGAAATCGACGGGGCTGCGGTTCACCGGATCGCTTCCGAGATGCCACTTGCCCCACATCCCGGTCGCGTAACCGGCATCCGACAGCGCTTGGGCGCTCGTGACCTCCCACCGCGTCAGCCCGTCAGGCCCGCCCGTGAGCGGCACCGAGTGGGTGCCCGAGCGGATCGGATGCTGGCCGGTGAGCAGCCCGGACCGGCTCGGGGTGCACTGTGCCTCCACGTTGAAGTTCAGCAGCCGCATGCCCTCGGCCGCCAGGCCGTCGACCCGCGGGGTCGGCGCTCCGCGCAACAGACCCCCGCCGTAGCAGCGGACCTCCACCAGCCGAGGTTGTCCCAGAAGAAAACCATGATGTTGGGCTGCTCCGCGCTCACATCATCACCTCCGAGCTCGACTCGATGAAGACCACGATCCGGGTCGGCGCCTCACGGCGAGTCATCCCGCACCGATGACGCAGACTCCCGTCTCGCCGCTTTCTGCGCAGCGTCGACCGCTGCCTGCACCGTCGGGTAGACGGGCGCGGGCGCGGGGTCGTCGGTCGCCCGGCGTACCACGTCTCGGACCTGGCCGATGTCCCGCGCGACCAGCGGGCGCGGGTTCGAGACCCGTCGTCCGCTTTGTAGAAGGGCCAGAGGACATCGGATTGTCGCCGTAGCCAGCAGCCCGCCCCAGCTGTGACCGGGCTGTCACCCAGGCGCTGGTAGAAGGGACGCATGCAGATCGAGCCGTCGCTTCGCGCATCAGACGCTGATCGGGAGCAGGCTGCTGGACGGCTACGGCACGCGACGGCTGAGGGGCGGCTCAGCGGGGACGAGCTTGAAGAACGACTTGAAGCGGTGTACAGAGCCCGGACCTACGAAGCGCTCCACGTGCTCCTCGCCGATATCCCGATCGGTCGCTCTCCGGGGGACCAGCCACGTGTTCGGCTCAGACGCTGGATTGGTGCTGTGAGTGGCGTGACACTGGTTCTCGCGGCGCTCTGCCTGCTCGCCATCGTGCGCGCCCACGCCGCTGTCGCGGTCCTGGGTACGGGACGATCCGGGGATCCCAGCCTGCCGGGTGCGATCGTAGTTCAGCGTCAGGGTCCTATCGTGGGAGTCATGGTTGGGGTCGCATTGTTTGTGGTGCTGATGACATGTGCGGCACTGGTGTGGGCCCTAATCGACTCGAGGTCTCCGCGGCACCTCCGAATCTCGGGGCCGAGCGAGCGCCGATAGTCGACGGAGGCACAATCGGGCCAGGCGTAGAACCCGCGTAACGCCTAGAGTCGAGCCCGTGACGAGCAGTGACGGTTTGCCCGAGCCAGTTCGACGATACCTGGCACACGCCGTGCCCTCGGGGGAGGCTGGTGTCCCGGATGTCACGCTGACGATGTCCGGACGGATCAAGGTTGGGATCTGGCTCCCGTTCACGGCAACGCAGCGCTGCGACGGTAAATCGTTTCTCTGGCGCGCGTCGGTTGGTCTCGGTCCGCTACGCCCGCTCGAAGCGATCGATCGCTACGAGTACGCCAAGGGCAGCATGACCGGCAAGCCGCTTGGTCGATGGGCGCTCTTCGAGCAGACTGAAGCAAACGTCGTTCGCTCAGCTACGGGTCGGACTGCGCTTGAAGCGGTGTTCGCGCCCCGAGCGCTTCTCCCAGGGCGCGGCTACTCCTGGCGCGCCGAAAGCGATGACCACATCGTGGCTAGCACCGAAAACCCACCCGAACATGTCGAGGTCCATCTCCGTGTAGCGCCAGACGGGCGACTCCTAAACGCCGTAGCGCAGCGGTGGGGCGAGGTCAGCAAAGACACCTTCGCGTATCTCCCCTTTGGCGGGCACATGCATGAGGAACGACGGTTCGGAGATCTCGTGATCCCCAGCCGTCTGACCGCGGGGTGGAACTACGGCACCGACAAGTACAGCCTCTTCGTCAAAGCAACCATCACGACGGCGAACCATGCGTAGCGGAAGCCCTGCGGACTCGCGCTGGGGGCCTGGGCCGGTCGCGGCTGAACGGCGACGAGGCCGGTAGATCGCAACTCAGTTAGCTTGCACGTCTGAATCCCAATCCAATCGTCCACCTCGAGGCCCCGGGAGACTCAAACATGACGACTTGCACTCACCTAGACAGCATCACGGTCCTGAGTCTGCCGGAGAAGGTGGCGGGTTGCGAGGACTGCTTGCGAGACGGCGGCGTGTGGTTGCATTTGCGGCTATGTCTGGAGTGCGGTCACGTCGGCTGCTGCGATGACTCTCCCAACCGGCACGCCACCGCTCACTACCACTCAGCCGGCCATCCGCTCATCCACTCGCTGGAACCGGGTGAGGACTGGACCTGGTGCTACATCGACGAGGTGGCGATGATCATCCCGGAGATCCGGGGCCACACGCAAATTCCACCCTCGCCGATGCTCGCCGAATGACCCCGCCAGGAGAATGACCGCAGCAATGGGGCTTCCACGATCGGCCGCGTGTGAATGCGGCCGCAGCCATCTGCGCGAGTGGATCAGCCGTTCCAAGCGGCCTGGTCGCCGCCGGCGATCCGCGTCGCCGGGCCGCCGCCGCTAAACGGAACTGTCTCGACCACACCCAGCTCACTCGGGAACCCGATGCGTTCGACGAGCAACGTCATGCCATCGCGCGAGATGCCGACAGCAAGAAGCTTTGTCCTCGCGAATCTGAGTTTCCGCACGCGGCGCGGCGACAGCTGAACCGTGTACGCCGTCCGCATGCGCGGCGTCACGAACTCGACGATAAGCCGGTTCCCGTCAGCCGACGCCGCCAGCGACGCTGCGTAGCCCGCCGGAAAATGCCACGTTCGTTAGCTGCGTGCTGTGGCTGCGGCGCAGCGGCCACAGGCGGAAGGTGACGGGCACAGCGTCGACGCTACGTATCTCGCGGTAGTAGACGATCCCCCCGACGGTCTAGAGAGGGTCGAGGCTGTCGCCGTCGGTGGTCAACTGGTCGCGGTCGGAGCCGTCCGGGTTGACCGCGTACAGGTTCACGGGGGCGGTGCTCTGCAGCGCGGCCGCCTGGCCTTACACGAGCCGGTCGGTGCCGGACGGTGCGAAGCTCGCGCCGCGGATACCCCCGGCGGCGATTACTTTCGCGGTCATTGTCGCGGTGTCGATCACCACCAGCGAGACGCTGGTCGATCTGGACGAGCCCGGCTCCAGTAACGCCGCCAGGTATCGCGAGTCGGGCGACCACGCCAGCGGGATGGTGGTCGCATTGTCACTGAAGAAGGAGTGCGACCGACCCCGTGCAATCGACGACAGGGTGAGACCCGGGAGGGTGAAACCCGGGCCGCTGCCTCCGAACCCGCTGGCCGAGATCAGCCGTCCGTGGGGTGCGACCGACGGGGCCTGCCCAGTCCCGACCTCATGTGTGCCGCCCGCCCCGGTGACGTAGAGCGTGGGCCGGATACCAGCTGAGCTCACATACGCGATAACCGGTCGCGGCGCCGAACCGCCGGCCACCGCGGAACACACAAGCAAGAGCGCGGCAGCGACGGTCGCGATCAGCGCCCTCATACCGCGATCGTATCCCAGCCCGTCGAGCGCAGCGACGCCGGACGGCGCCGTCGGGATAGGATCCCGTCAACACGATGGCTGTGGACATGCCAAGCAAAACGACGGCGGCAAAGGCCGGAGCCAAGGGCGCCACCAAGGTCGCTCGCAACCGCACTGCACGGCGGGCGGCGAAGCCGGCTGCCAAGGCCACCTGGTTCGTCGGCAAGAAGGTCGCCAAGCGAAAGGCCATCAAGCACGCCCGACGCTACGGCGACGCTGCCCGCACGGCCTGGTCGGCCGTGCTCATCTACGGGCCGATGGCTGCGGAGGTCTTCGGAGTCGTGGAGCAGCCCAAGCCCCGCCGGCGGGTCCCGGTGTTCCTGGCCGGGACGGTGGTCGGTGCCGGCCTCATGTACCTCGCCGGCCGCAAGCAGCCTTAGGGTTCGGATCCGGAGCTCACGCCCGGCGGTCCGCGCCGCGCAGGCCCCGACGTCTGCAACACCACGAGAAACGGTTCGACCGCCGTCTCGGGCTCAGTTGATGCCGGCCGCTGCGTTCATCCGCCCCACCGTGGATTGGACGGCCTGGCGATGCTCCTTCCCCCACCAGCTCAGGGTTGCGTACAGCGGCTTGCGCTTACCCGAACGTAGAACCAAAACCGCCAGGGGGCGGCCCTGAATATTTGTTCCGGCCTCGAAACGGCCTAGCTGATCTCTCGTGATCGTTCTTCGCCGGAAGGCGCCGACGATCTGCACGCCGCCGGGCGACACAACGACGCGGCTGCGGAGCCAAAGAATGGCGTGTAGCGCGACCCTCGCGGCCGCGCAAAACAGGACATAGCCGAAGATGTCGCCAACTGAACCTGAGCCGACGAAGTGTCCACCGAGGATCCCGAGAACGAGGGCCCATACGAGCTGGGCAGCCGTGAAGGCCAGCTTGGGCGAACCCTCCGCACTAAAGGTTTGCTCAGGCAGGCCCACCTCGCGGAAACGATATCTCGGTGGTCGGTGACCGCTGACTATCGGCATGCCAACGAGTCGGCCGGCGACGCGCGCGGTTTGCCCGAACGGGCAAACCGCCGTCCCGGATGGCTCACCCGCGTGGACTCGGCCGTCGTCGGCACCTATTCTCGCCACGACCACCGACCAGGGAACGCTCCGCCGACATTCGGATGGCACGCCGCGAGCCGGTGCGGGCGTCAAAGCGATCGCCACCGATTTTCAGAACGCGGCCATCACGCCTCAGTTGGTTCGTGAGAGCCGCAGGCCCGAGTCGACACTTTTTACAGATCTTGCCGCCCGCACTAGATGCAGAATCCCGGTCACGTTCCTGCGCGAAGCTGGATCTCAAGCCGGAGTCCGCCGAGCCCGCCTCAACTCCCCACACCCGGGAGGGGCCTTACCCACATCTGACTGCTCTGCAGCGTGCCGTTGGAAATCGGGCCGTGGCGTCGTTGGTCGAGACGCATCTGCGGCCCATGAAGTCCTCTCGCAGCCTGATGCGCCAACGCGACCTCGAGGCGCAGTACAAGGACCGGATTGCGGCCGACCCCGACAAGGACAGGTACCGAGGATACCTCGAGGACTTCAAGAAGATTCAAGCTCTCCTGCACAACGTGCCCAAGGTGAGTGAATATCTACGGGCGCTATCGACCCCAGAGGCTCGGGGAAACGTAGACGCCAGCCTGTCGAGAGAAGAGGGCGCGTGGGCGGCGTCCAAGCCGATCCTACTCGCTAACACCGCCGCTTTCACAACCGTTCTCAACAAGGGCCAGATGTTCGTTGACACCGTGGCTCCGGCTCACGGGGTCCATGCCCACCGGCTTCAATGGTACGTAATCGCCCGGGACATCGCGAAGGAAGGCGGTTACAACCATTCTGCGGTCGAGCTTTTTCGGGAGTCGTCTCGTGTGTGGTGGCGGCAATATACGGACCCAAAGTTCAATACGCCGGTGACCAAGGGCTACTACATGTGGGAGCAGATTCTGGACAGAACGGGCGACATGGAGACGACTGCCTTCACCACGCCGGACAATTTGACGAAGTTCATCGTCGAAGCAGGCGGCGACCCGAACCTCGCCCACTTATCGGAAGGAATCAAGGCCGCGGAGAAGTCGAGACGCGATCTGCGAAACGAGCACATCGAGCGTTACGCCGCGTCCACGCACTTCAACCAACTCCATGAGTGGGCAAAGGGCGACCAGCAGCAGATTGCGGTTCGGCGTGACGACAAGATTGTCGTGGACGGATGGACCTACACCGGATTCCTACCCCGTGCCTGGATGACGCCTCCCGCCAACATCAAGGAGAAGCTCGCCGACACGCCGGAACAGCCAGTCCCCACCCTGGTATATCCCCCAGGGCACGATCCGGAGGCTAGGCCGGCGTAGCTACCGACCCAGCGCGAGTTCGTAATCGCGGAGCGCGCCGCCACCCGGGAGGGGCGCGAAGCCGGCTGCGAGCAACATCGCGATCGAGCGCTGGTTGGATGCGAGGACGCTGGCCCGAAACACCGAGAACCCGTTGTCGCGGGCACGCGCGGCGAGTTGCGCGAGCAGTTCTGTGCCGAGCCCGCGTCCTTGCCAGTCGTCGGAGACGGTCGCCGCGATCTCGGCCACGCTGGGCTCGCCTAACACCTGGATGTAGCGGACGAGCGCGACCCCGCGCCTGGTGGTCGGATCGATGGCGACGATCGCCTCGTGGCGATGGTGGTCGACATCGATGAGGTAATCGAGTTCCCGCTTGCTCAGCCGCGGCTTGGCGGTCGCGAAGCGGAGGTAGCGCGTCCGGTCGGACAGTCGTCCGACAGCGGCGGCGAGACCCTCGCGATCACCCGGCTGCAGTTGGCGCACGTCGACGATACGGCCATCGCGGAGCGTGATACGCCGGCTGTCGGCTTCGGACGAGATGTTCCATCCCGGTCGCGTGTGTACCGGTCCAGTCATGCCGCTCTCAGCTCTCGCTCGGCTGCGTGCTGCTCGAGCACTCGCAGCGTTTGCGCGGCGCAGATGGCGTGCCCGCGCGCGTTGAGATGGATACGGTCGTTGGAGTAGATGCCGGACTCCGGCCCGGCGGGATGGGAGCGGAAATCGACGAGCACGGCGCCGCGGCGGGATGCGATCGTTTCGGCCAGTGCGCCCATTCGCTCGATTAGTGATCGCCACGTTGGTTTGCGTTCGGTGGGCAGCAGCTTTGACTGGCTGATGTCGAATGGGGCGAACATGATCACGTCGCTTCCGGCTGCTCGCAGTGCTGCCACGATCGCGTCGACGTGGCGTTCGACCGCGACCGGGTCGTGATCAGGTCGCATCAGATCGTTACCGCCGCACACCACGGCGGCGAGGTCCGGCGCGAACGCCAGCGCCCGTTCGAGCTGAGTCTCCCGGACCTCGGCAGCGAGCAGATTGCGCCGCCCGAGGTTCAGGTAGTCGGTGCGCAGGGTGTTCGCCACACGATCCGCCCATCCAAGATTTTCGTAGCCGGGCAGCGGGTCGCCGATCCCCTCGGCCATGCTGTCGCCGACGACGACAAACCGACTCCAGGGCGAATGATCGAACAGGGGAGATCTGGCCAGGTAGGGGTCGGTCTTCTCGGTCACGCTCGTCGTGGCGGCAGGGCGGAGTGTCAGTCCGAGGGCGACGAACGCTGCGCACAGGATCACCAGCGCGCAGAACAGGTAGACGTGCTCGAAGGTTGCCGCGCCACCTGACGGGCGCGCTTGGATCAGTGTCGCCAGCGTCGCAATCCCGAGCGCCCCACCGACTTGCCGTGCCGTCTGGTTGAGCCCGGTGCCGGCGGCGAAGGAGGAGGCTGGTAGCGACAGCGCGGCGGCGGTCGAGGTCCCGGTCGTGACGAGGCCCATGCCAGTTCCCAACACGAGACCGATCGGTAGCCAGTAGCCGAGGAAGTCTGGGTTGTGTGGCAGCGTGGTCGCAAGCACCAGGCCGCAGGCCGCCATCGTCAGCGCGCCGATGACCGTGATTGTCCGTGGGCCGGCCCGGCTGCGAGCGCGGCCACCGAGAAGCGCGGCGACGCTGGCCGCGATCGCTCCCGGGGTCATCGCAAGTCCGGCTTGGAGCTCGGAGTAGTTCCAAAGCTGGGTGAGGACGAGGACGCCGAGCAGCATCCATGCGTAAAGGCTCGTGCCGTAGAGCAGCGAGGTCGCGTTGGCGAGCGCGAACGTGCGGTGCCTCCATAGCCTCGTCTCGATCGCAGGGACCGGTACGCGCCACGATCTCTGCAGCGCCACTCCGGCAGCGATGATGCCGCCGACCAATGCCGCGACAGTACGTGCGTCACCCCATCCCCACCGCGCGCCTTGCGAGAGCCCCAGCGCCGTGAGCCCCACCCCGACCGCGAGCAGGACCGTCCCGACCGGGTCGGGCAGCCGCGCATCGCGGCGCGGCGTCTGCGGAACCATCTGAGCGAAGGCCGCCAGGGCGACGCCCGTCGGCACGTTGATCACGAACAACGACCGCCAGCCAAACACGTGTACGAGAACGCCGCCGACGCTCGGGCCGACAGCGGCGGCGAAAGCGCCCGCCGCGCTCCAGACCCCGATCGACGCCATCCGCCGCTCGACCGGCGTGTCCGTGAGCACGATCGCGAGCGAGGCCGGAATCATCGCGGCCGCAGCTGCCCCCTGAAGCGCTCGCGCCGCGAGCAGCACCGGCACGCTTGGCGCGGCGGCGCACGCCGCGGACATCAACGCGAACCCGCCGACGCCGACGCGGAATAGCGTCCGTCGCCCGATCACATCGGCAAGCCGGCCCGCCGGGGCAAGCAGGGCAGCGAACACCGTCGCGTACGCGGTAATCACCCACGAGAGACTCGAGACGCTCGTACTGGGGTAGGCGCGGCTCAACGCGGGAATCGCGAGATTCACGACGGTCACGTCGAGCAGGGCAAGGAAGGCTGCGCCGGCGGCCAGCAAGAGCAAACGGGCGGACTGGGTCATCAAGGCCTCCTGGACTCGGAACACCCCACCTCGAGCCGGGCATTCGCCAGGTCTCGACAAAACTGATCGAACGATCGTGCTTTTTAATTTGTACACGAACGATCGTGCTAGCGTCAAGTTCCGTGACTCAAGAGGTTGGGCGGCGCACCCCCGCAAGCGAGACGGCAAACCAAGTCGACGGCCGCCGTGTTCGGGGCGACCGGACTCGCAGGGCAATCCTGGCGAAGGCCGTCGACATCGCGTCGGCAGAAGGCCTCGAAGGGCTCTCGATCGGGCGCCTGGCGTCAGAGCTGGGGGTCTCGAAGAGCGGCCTGTTCGCACACTTCGGCTCCAAGCAGGAGCTACAGCTCGAAACGATCGCGACGGCGAGCGAGATCTTCGAGGAGGAGGTCTGGCTCCCAGTCGCCGAGTTCGAGCCAGGCGTCGTGAGACTCGCCGCGCTAATGGACTCGTGGCTCGCGTACTTCCGCAGGGGCGTATTTAGCGGCGGATGCTTCTTCTCGAACGCCCACCACGAGTTCGACAGCCGACCCGGACCCATCCGCGACGAGATCGCCAAGCAAAAACAACGCTGGACTGACGCGATCGTCGCTCACATCAAAGGCGCCCAGAAGCGAGGCCAGCTCCGCCCGGACGCCGAGCCCGAGCAGCTGGCCTTCGAGCTCGACGCCGCGGGCGTGCTGGCGAACTCGCTCTGGCAGCTAAACCGTGACGAGCGAGGCTTCGACCGCGCCTCGACCGCTATCCGCAGCCGTCTCGCGACGGCCGCCACGGCCAGCGGGCGACGCGCGCTAGCCGGCTACACGGACCGGCAGGCCTGACGCGCGCCGGTGACGGCTCGGCCGGTCCGGCGCAAACCGCACGCTCCGTGCTGCCGCCGACCGACAACGCGGGCACATACACCTTGCCGACGACCCGACCCGTTCGTTTGTGCTAGCAACTGGCACAATAATTTTGCTAATATTGCGCCTATGAGCACGAAGCCGCTCGTGCAGTCTAGGGCCGATCAGCGACGGTTCGTGGATCGTAGCCGCGAGACCGATGCGATCATCCGTGCCGTCGGCGCCTCGGAGCCGGTGCTGTTGCTCGGAGAGCGTGGCAGCGGCCGTACGTCGCTGCTCAATCATGTGGTCTGGTTGCTCGCGCGCCGGAAGGGGCCGCACCAGACCGTGATGGTGAGCGGTGAGCTCGCGGGTAGCCCGTCCCAGCTGTTGGGCGTTCTTGTGGCCCGCGTCCAGCGGCTCGCCGAGCCTGCCGGTTCCCGCGGTGGTTGGATCGAGGACCTGCGAGCGTTGTCGATGCCGGATGGACCGTTCGGGCAGGTCGCTCAGCCGGCGATCTTGATCGAGCTGATCGACCTCCTTGGCGAGCGGCTCGCTGCGCTGGGGCGGCCGGTGTGCCTGATCGTTGATGGGATCGCGCCGAGCGTTGCCCATGGGGTGTTCGGGAGTCTGCGAAACGAGCTCTGGGCCCTTGAGGGTGTGAGCTGGGTCGTCGCCGGCGACAGCTCCGGCGAGGCGCTCTACCTGGAGCCGCCCGCCGATGCGTTCTTTGAGCGCACGGTCAGGCTCGGCGCGTTGAGCGATGCGGACGCGGCGAAGCTGCTGCGCGCCCACGTGCCCGAGCTCGCCGACGCTGAGGTCGAGCGTGCGATCGCGGTGGCCGGCGGCAACCCACGACGGCTGCTACGAGCCGCGGACGACATCGGGGCCGGGATCGCGCCAACGAGCCCGGCGGCGGACGAGCTCGCGCAGCGGGCGAGTGCGCTCGCGGGTCCGCTCGCGGGTGCGCTGGTGGGGTACCTCGTAGCGCACGGGCCGGCGGCTGCGTCGGACGAGACGATGCTGCGCCAGGTAGGTGCTAGTCGGCAGCGCATGAGCCAGCTCATGCACAAGCTCGAGTCCGCCGGGCTGCTTGAGACGATCGAGCAGCACGAGCCCGGCCGGCGGGGGCGTCCCGCGCGTCGGTTCGCCGTGCGGATCCCCGCATGAGCTACGAGATCCTTACCGAACTGCTCGGCGCGCACGCGTTCGATGGCAGTCCGCTCCACGCCGACATGGCGGCGTTCCATGTCCCGTTCGACGACCGCGGGCGTGGCGGCACTGAGAACGGCGTCATGCGTGCGGCTCAAAGCGCCGAGCGGCTCGGTGTGAGGGGTCCGATCGGGTGCGGGAAGACGAGCTTGCTGCGGTACACGCTCGACGAGCCCAGCGGGTCGATCGCTCCGATCTGGGTCTCGGTCGCGTTCGACGACGATCAGGTCGTGCTCGATGTGCGGCGATTCGCCGCGCACCTGATCCAAAGCATCGTGCGCGACGCCCAGCGCGCCGGCACGCTGACCGGGCGCGATCGGGATGCGATCCTCACGGCCGCGGCCGCCCGGCGTCCGCTCCCCGGCAGCGAGCGTCGGCTTGCCGCCAAGCTGGCCGCGACGTTCTGGGTCGCCAGCGGCGAACTCGCTGGCGAGGTCACTTCCACGCTTGCCGGCGTCGATCTGCAACGCCCCGCGGGCGAAGTGCTGGAGAACGTCAACCGGGCGCTCGAGACGATCTCCGCCGCTGACCGTATGCCGGTGGTCGTCGTCGATGACTCCGACAGCTTCATCCGCCGCTACGGCGGCCGCGCCAGCCGCGATCAGCTTGTCGGCGCGTTCTTCGGTCCGGTGCTGCGCGCGCTCACCGAGCTACATGCCGGCGTAATCGTCGCCGTTCACGACGAATACCTTGAGATGGAATCGTTCCAGAGAGCCCGGCTCGAGCACGGAGCGCTCGAGCGCATGCTTGCCGTACCGCCCATCGTCAGCGGCCAGCTGAGCCGGATCCTCGACCGCCGTACCCGGCTCGTCGCCAACGTGACCAGCGAGACGGCCCTCTCGACGGCCGCGGTGGAAATGCTCGCGGAGCTAAACCGGGCGCGTACCGCACGCAATCTGCGGACCACCCTCGGGATCGCGCACGCCGCGCTCGTCGCCGCCGTCGATCGAGGCGCCGACCTGATTGAAGAACAAGACATCGCTCGCGCTGCGATCGAGCAACTCGGTACTGACACCGGCTAGGCGGGCATTCGCGCTCATCCGCGTCTGAGATCCGAGCGCCGGAGGGAGCCAAGCAAGCCTTACACCGCTTCCCCGGGGAAGACGACGCGCTCTTGCTTGATCTTTCCGTTCTCGTCGAGCGTGAAAGTGCGCGCGGAGGGAAGAGGCTGGCCGAACGCCGTGTGCTCGGTCATGATGATCGCGAAGTTCTCGTTGCCGCGTGCCGCAAGGACACGCACGGTTCCACGCTCGAGGATGGCAGCGAAGCGGGTCAGACCAGCCATGTACTCATCGATGCCGTTGAGGTGCACACCGTTGGTCTCGGCCTGGACGTCGTCGGCGACGTTCCCCCGCGCGGTCTCGAGATCGCCGTTCGTATACGCCTCGATATGGCGGCAGGCGAACGCGACGGCGGGTGAATCGGCTTGCAGGGTCATCATCCTTTCCTTTCTGGCTCGGGTCGCCGCGAATGGGTAACTACCGGCAACCTACGCTCGCAGATGGTCAGCGCAACACTTTCCTGATAGCGATCCACACTCTCTACGTGTAGCCGGTGTGACTGCGGTGCCGGATTGCCCACCGTTCCCGTCGCCCAACCGCGGCAGCGGCCGCTCGGCACGAATCGATGAGTCGGGTCTCGCCATCTGGCCGCCAAACCAGCTCGATCCGAAAGTATCTCGGCGGAACCAGAGGAACAAAGACCGGCTCGAACTCAAGTTGCATGATCGCAACCGCGGGCCGATTCAAGATCACCACCCAATGCTCCGGTGGAACGCCCGGTGGAGCAACCAGACCGGGGGAGGTCAACGTCTTGGGGGTGAAGCCGGCCTCGACACACATCGCGATCAGCGCCTCGTTGTAGCCGGGCGCGACCGTTTCTCTCGCGATCACGAACATCTCGCCGCGTAGTTCATCGAGCCGCACGGATTGCCGGTTCGCGTAAAGACTCCCTGGATGAACGACGAGGAACGCCTCGTCGAGGCGCACCAAGTCTCGCGCGAGCGTCGGGTCGGTGTTGACGCTGGCGCCCACGAGGATGTCGATTCGGCGTGCATGAAGATCCGCCACGAGCGGTCCGGTGGCGTCCTGCGAAATTTCAACCTCGACGTCCGGGTACAGCGCTGTTAGCTCGTCCAGAATCGCCATTGCCGTCCGGTGTGCCCCATGTGATACACCGACGCGCAACACGCCGGCGATGCCCTTAGCAGCGTTCCTTGCCGCTGCATACGCCGTCTCGGCAGCCGCGATAGCCGCCCTGGCTCTGGGGAGCAGCGCCTCTCCCGCGGCGGTTAACGCAACTCGACGACTGGAGCGATCAAAGAGCCGCGCACCAAGGTCACGCTCGAGCTTTTGTATCGCAGCACTAAGCGGCTGCTGCGAGATATATAAGCGCTCCGCCGCGCGACTGAAGCTGAGCTCCCCCGCAACGCTCACGAAATAGCGCAGACGCCTGAGGTCGGGTTCTGAGTCGGGTTGTTCCATCCGCCGTGACGAGTGGGCCCGCGATCCCCGGTGAGAGTACGCCCCTGGCCTATGTCGTGGTGCCTACCGCTCCAGGTGCAGGGTTCAGTCGCTGCTAAGTACCGGCGCCGCGAACAGACCCAACGTCTCGACAAGATGAGTGCTGTCAGCCTGACGGCCGGAGCCCGTGGAGCGCTCGGCCGCCAGGATCGCGTTGTGAAGCACCCATGCATCTGTGATCGGGCCCACACCGCCCGGCACCGGCGAGACCGCCTCTGCCACCGCGATCGCGCTGTCGAAGTCCACGTCCCCAACCAGCCGTACGTTGCCATCAGGAGCAGTGACTGGGTTGATGCCGATGTCGATCACGATCGCTCCCGGCCGCACCATGTCGCCGGTGAGAAGGCCGGGAGAGCCCACAGCGATGATGAGGATGTCTCCTAGGAGCGTATGCTCGGCTAGCCGACCCGCATCGTCGGTGTGTTTGTGGCACGAGATGACGGTTGCGTTACGGGCCAATCCGAGGATCGCCGCCGGCTTGCCGACGTTGCTGGAACGCCCGACGACCACTAGATCAAGGCCGTCATACGCGGTCTCAATCTCGCGCCGGGTCTCAAGCATGTAGCTGTCGAGCATCACGAACGCTGCCGCCGGCGTCGAGGGCACAAATCGCGGCGTGCCCAACGCGAGCAGCCCGGCATTCTCGGGGTGTTGGGCCTCCACATCCTTGTGCGGCGGGATTGCCCGCAGGATTCGCGCCTCGGGCAAGTGTCGCGGGAGTGGGCGCAGGACAAGGATGCCCGATATCTCAGGATCGACGTCGACCTCGGCCAGCTTGCCGACAACCTGGCCGAATGAGGCGTCGGCAGGGAGCCGCTCGGGGCGAGACGCGATTCCGAGCTCGCGGGCACCCCGGTCGATTCGACGCTGATAGATCGCCGCGGCCTCGTCGTCGCCCACGAGCAGCGTCGCGATACCCACACTCCCCTCGACCCGGTCGACCCGCTCTCGGAGCTGGCCCACGAGCTTCTCCGCATAGCCGCGGCCGTCGAGCCGCACACCTCTATCACTCGTTCTTGCCACTCATTTCAAGCTATCGGATCGCCGTGTTCTGACGGGTCCAGCTCTCCGGCGCCAACCGGGCGTCTCCAAGCCACGCGGCCCACGTCTGGCACACGCCGCCCACATGCGTAGCATCAGGACCATGAGAACGACCCAAGACATCGTGGAGTCAATAGATAACCGACTCCGCGAACTGAACGACGAAATCAAGACGCTGGACGCCGCCCGAGTCCGGCTCGACGCCCACGAGAGCCGACCTTCCCGGCGGCGATCACAGCGTGGGATTGGGGTACACACCGCTGGCGACTCGACACCGCGATCGGGCGAGCGCACTCGCAAGACATCTCGCCCGAAAGCGACAAGGCAATCGAAGGCCATACCCGCCGACCGTGTCGAGTCCCTGCTGTCAGAGAACGGCGGACTGACGACGTCCGCGCTTGCCGAGAAAACGGGCGGAAACCGCGACCACTTGCTCAAGCTGCTCCGAGACCTGGAGACCGCTGGCCGGATCCGGAGAACCGGCCAACGTCGAGCCACACGGTGGCACACCATCACCGACGAGGACCGGATCCGCGAGCGCGTCGCCGAGCTGGAGGCCACGCGGAAGCGCCCCGCGTGAAGTCCCGCCAGGACCGCGACCTCAGTGAGACAACCCGGCGGCGCTTAGGGGCGCAGGCGGTCGAGGATTTGGCGCAGCGCGGCCTGGAGAATCGCCGACTGGAGGACGGAGTTGAGCTGGCTCGGGTCATTGAGTTGGTGTAGGAGCCGGTTGATGTCGAGCTCGTTGACCGTCTGGTGCAGCAGCGGTGCGGTGGGGAGGAGGTTGTCGATCACCGAGTCCGGGATCGCTTCGATGATTGTCTTGACGATTCCGGGGAGGTTGGCCTGGTCGAGCGCTTGCGGGAGCAGCTGGGACACCTTGGGCAAGCGGCCCTGGCGTTCGAGCCGGTCGACCGCGTCAAGGAGGCCTGCCTTGAGCGCCGCGGACTGGTGGGGGTCGAGCGTCCGGGTTTGGGCGAGCGCGAGGACGAGGCGCTCGCGGGAGATGCCGAGCCGGCATGCGGCACTGTCGAGGCCGAGCAGCACGATCTGTTCTGCGAGCGGTTCGAGCTGTGGCGCGATCGGCGGAACCGGGCGCGGTTCACACGGATTGGCCGGGCGGAGCGGCACGTAGTGGCCGCCGCCGGCGGCGATCTGGACTCCCAGGACGGCGGTCACGAGCACGACGGCGATCAGCGGAAGCGCGAGTCGCCTCATGAGCGACTCCGGTCGCGCAATGCCAGTGCAGGCGCGAGCGCCAGCAGCGCCAGTCCCGCCGCGACGAGGAAGGCGGTGCGGAATGCGCGGGTGGCGGCGCGCTTGAGCTGATCCTCGAGGCCACGCTCCAGGGCGGCGGCCGCGGGCTTCTGCGGCGTCGGCACCCGCAAGGCCGTGAACGCGGGCCGCAGGTCGGGAACCCGGCCGCGTTCGGCTGACAGCCGGCGCCCCAGCTGCTCGGCGAGGTCGAGCTTGGTCGAGGCGGGGAGTGGCGCGTCGAGAACGAGGCGCGCGATCGCCTCCTCGGCCGGGGTCTGGGCGTGGCGCAGGTCGGCGGTGAATATCGGGGTGAGGATCACGAGGCCGACCACCACGCCGGCGTGCCGCGCGGCGATCGTCCAGCCACCGTGAAGCGCGCGTGGGATCCGGTCGCGGAGCGCGGCTGCGGTCAGCGAGTCGACCGAAAGTCCGAGGCCGAGGCCGATGAGCACCTGCGGCGCGAGCGTCCAGACGAGCTCTGCACCGGGCAGGAGGGCGAGCCCGGTGAGCCCGCCGGCGATCAGGACCGATCCAGCAACCGCTTCGGAACGTGTCCCGGCGCGCACACCCCGAAACACGGGACCGGCCGCCAGGGCCGCCACCGGCACGGCGGTGACGGCGAGCGCGGCCACCGCAGGCGAGCGGCTCCAGCCGTCCACGAGCAGCAGCACCAACAGGAACAGCGCCGCCGTGAGCGCCGCCGAAAGCAGCGCCAGCGCCAGGTTGGCCAACACGTGCGGCCGATCCGGCGACATGTCCACGTTCGCCTGGCGCGGCACCACCCGGCCGCGCTGCGCGATCGCGGCAGGCAGCGCGAGCAGCACGATCGGGATCTGGACCACGAAGATCGCTCGCCATGAGAATGCGGAGGTTAGGAGCCCTCCGACCACCGGACCAAGGGCGGCCCCGGCGACACCAGCCGCGGCCCACCGCCGCACGCCCGCGCGCTCGACCCCGACCGTCGCAACGATAAGCTCGAGGCTTCCCACGATCACGAGTGCGCCGCCCACCGCCTGCGCCGCCCGCGCCGCGATCAGCACGCCCAGCGACGGTGCCACCGCGCACACCGTCGTCGCGGCGGCGAAGCCAATGACTCCACTCGCGGTCGCGACCGCCGGGTCTCCGCGCACGCACACACGCGCCGCCGGGACCGCCACCAGCGCGAGCACGAGATTGAACGCGATCAGAACCCACGCGACCCCCCAAACCTGAGCCCCGAAATCCCGCAGGATCTCCGGCAGCGCCAGCGTCACGACGCCCGCGTCGCCAAGCACCACCGCGACACCGAGCGACAGCACCACGACCGTAGCGGTGCGGGCCGTCAGGGGATTCGCTGGCTGGTCGCTGCGATCCGTGCCCATCAGGTGGGAACCCTCGTTCGCTCGGGTCCAGGCCAGGGGTGGGCAAACTGCGTCACGCGAATGACCGACTGACTGTCAGTCAGCAGTGTCAACATTGCACCGTTGGACGCGGCGGGAACCGTTTCCCCCGATAGGTTCAATGCCACTCACCTACTCGGTCGGCATCTCCTCGAACGGCCACTGGTTTGCGACCGCCAGCGACTCCGGTGCAGGCTCCGGTGTGTCGCTTTGCACGACTCGAAGCAGCATGCCCGACTGGGCGTAGAACCGCCCCATATAAGGGATTCTCCGGCGTCGCCTGCCGACCAGCCCGAGATCCACAAGCTCCTTGTAGAGACGCTCGCCGCAGATGTCCTGGACTTTCCCGATCTCCTTCTTGCCGGTCACCTGCGCGAGCAGCGTTCCGGTGCTCATGCTCGTCACCCAATGCGGCCACACCTGCTCAGGGCTACGGCCCGCAACGATCGGCGGTAACGGTCGCCCTGCAATAGCGGCTATGGCTTCGGCGTCGATGATCGCGAAGTAGCCGTACGCCATGGTGACCATGACGAGACGGCGAACAGCGGGTTCGTGCTGCCCGAGGTCGGGGAGCAATCGGCCAAGCGGCGGGACTCGGTCTGAGAACCGTCCGACCGGAGCGCCGTCATGGGGAGGATGAAGCTCAGAGGTGACCATCCGCGTCACGCATGGCGTCATGCTCGCCGCCTCGGTCAGGCGGCCGTCGTCGCGCACGTAGTCAAGCCAAGCCGCGTCGATGCCCTCGGCCATGTCCGACGCCAGCACACGATCACGGACACTCACGCACGCAGAGGCGAACTCATCCATGTGCCGACACTAACCGCCCGCGCCCCCGCAGCGCCAATCGCGGATGACGCGGTCCTCGCCCTGATCCGTGCGGCCGTGCGCTGACGCGCTTGCGCTGGCGGGCATAGCTCGATAGATCTACAACCAAATGGTTGTAGATCTGCTGACCAGCGAAACGCTCTCAAAGCCTCAGGCCGACCGCATCTTCCAGGCGCTCGCCGACGCAACCAGACGAGACATCCTGGCCCGCGCGATCGAGCGCGAGCAGTCTGTCTCGGCGCTGGCGCGCCGCTACGAGATGAGCCTGACGGCCGTACAGAAGCACGTGGCGGTGCTCGAGCGGGCGGCGCTCGTCAGCAAGCAGAGGTGTGGAAGGGAGCAGCACGTGGGTGCCAACCCGGAGACGCTGCACAAGGCGTCGACGTTGCTTGCTGCATTCGAGCAGCTGTGGATCAAGAGGGCGACGAAGATCGCCGAAATCCTCGCCGAGGAAGGAGCAGGAACATGACAGCCATCACCAGCAGCAGGAATGCGAGGACCTGTCGATGACGATCGTCGCAGAATTCGAGGCCGCACCGGAACACCTGTGGAACCTTTGTGAGGACCCGCGCAAACTCGAGGGCTGGTGGGGTCCGTCGCCTTACCCGGCGACCTTCACGCACTACGGCTGGTGGCGAATCGACGCGCTCGACGCGCCACGCCGGATCGAGTTCGTCAACGGCCTCGCCGGCGATGACGGGGAGCCGGTACCGGGTCTCGAGCCGATCGGCGGCGTCGTCACGTTCGAACCGACCGCCACCGGCACGCGCATGACCGTCCGGCGCCAGTTCGCCGACGCCGACCAGATGGAGCAGCTCGCGATGGGTATGCAGGAGGGCATGAGCATCGCGATCGGCCAAATCGAGGCCCTGCTCAAGCCCGTCCACGCCGCCTGATCGTGGCCATCGCGGAGTTCATCAAGCTCAGCTCCGCGTTGCTCGGTCGAGGATCGTGCTGATATGGGCTGATGCGCAATCGAACGCGGGAAAGCCTGGGCTGGCCTCATCGAAGATCAGGTTGAGGTCGGTTCCCGCCAACACGACGGCGTCGACGCGGTCACGTCGCTGGATTGCCCTGCCAATTTCGCGTAGCGCGTCGACGTTCGCCGCGGAGGTATGACCGGCCGTCGCGAGTTCGAGGTAGACACGATGGATCTCGTCGATTTCTTGTGGTCTGGGCGGGATGACGTCGAAGGCATCGAGCGCGCCGAATTCGGTCTCGATTGTGAAGCGCGTCCCGAACAGTGCGATGCGCGAGAACCCGCGTTCATGCAGGCCTCGCGCTGTCACCTCGAGCATGTCGACGATGGGCACCGAGGTGTGCCAGCGCTGTCGGCGCATGCGCGTGGACGATTGTGATGCGCGGCACGCTGCCACGATCCGCCAAGGCTTCGGCGAGCGCCCGGTAGTAGATGACGGCAGCACCCACGCCGAGCCCACCGATCAGCCCGACGTGTCGCGATTCCGGCGGCCTTTCGCGCTTGACGGGATCTCTGCGAGCAGCGCTCTCCATTCTCTCGACAGGAAATCGAATCGCGCTATTCGCGGGCTGGCGATCGGAGCGCTATCGGGGCGAACCCCTCACCGAGGGTGGAAGCGAGCCAGGTCACTCACCAGCAATTTGGCTATCCGGATGGTCCGAGAGCGATTTCGGCCCTCCTTGTGCGGTCACCGGCTCGTGACGATGTGAGCAGTGTTCGGACCGCGCCGACCGCGGCGATCGCGGTCTCGTCGTCGGCGGCGCATGGAATCACGTTGAATGCTGAGCAGCCGGCCTCGATGTAAGGGCTCAGGAACTCGGCGACGTCCTCGGGCGTGCCGTACGGCGAGTAACGCTCGAACGGCTCGAATGCCATCTGGTAGAAGCTCTGCATCTGCACAGCCAGCGGCTCGCGTGCGGCCTCACGGGTCGGGCCAAAGCCGCACCAGACATTCAGCGCATGCTCGAACACGCTCGGGTCCCTGCCGGCGTCTGTCGCCTCCCACGCAATTTGGTCCCGCACGGCCGCGAAGCGGCGTCGGGAGACCCAGATCCCGAGCCAGCCGTCGCCGAGCCTCGCTGCGCGGCTGACCGCCGCATCCGAGCGTCCGCCGACGATCAGCGGTATCCGCGGCTCCGGTGCGGGAACGATCAGCGCGTCCTCGAGCGCGAAGAACTCGCCGTCGAACGTCATCGGCGTGCCGTCGGCGAGACCGCGCAGGATCTGGAGGCACTCGTCCATCCGGCGCCCGCGCGTCGTCGGGTCTATGCCGCAGACCTCGATCTCGTGGCGGTCCTCGCCGCCGATCCCGACGCCGAGCGTGAGGCGGCCGGGAGCGAGCTGCGCGATCGACGCGAGCTGCCGGGCAACCGGAACCGGGTGTCGCAACGGCAGCAGGTAGAGCCCGACGTACACCGGCAGCTCTCGCTGAGCGGCGAGCATCGATGTCGCTGTGATCAGTCCGTCCGACCCCGCGCCCACGAAGAAGCTCACGTGGTCGCCGACGCATGCGTGGTCGACCCCCTCCTCGGCAATACGACCGAGCGTCGCCTGCAGCTGATCCGGACCGAGGTTGAGCTGACCGACCGGAGGGAAGAGCCCGACGCGCACGCTAGCCATCGCTGCTGCCGTTCCGAGCCCGGCCGGCGATGAGCGGCCGGACGATTGGCGGCATCGCATGCCATGACGCTTCGCGTACGTCGTCGAGCTCAAGCCCGCAGGCGACGATCAGCTCCGCGGTCGCGCGGTTGCAGCGGCAGCCTTGCGCAAACCGGCGCCACGGTCTGGCTAGACGGTCTTGCCAGTAGGCGAGCGTCGGCGAGTCAGAGCGGACGTGCTCGATGAACAACAGCTGGCCGTCGGGGCGCAACACGCGCGCGACCTCCCGCAGTGCGAGATCGGGAGCGTCGACCGTGCAGAGCACGAAGGTAGAGACGATCGTGTCGACCGATCCGTCGGCGAACGGCAGCCGCTCCGCGCTCGCGTCAATGAGCCGCGCCCGCTTACCGCTCCGGCGCAAGGGCTTCTCAAGGCGCGAGCGCATCGCGACGTCCGGCTCGACCAGCACGAGCTCGGAGACGCCATCGGGGTAATGCGGCAGGTTCAAGCCGGTGCCGACGCCGATCTCCACCGTGCACCCCCGCGCACGGCTGAGCAACTCCTTGCGGCGAGCGCGCAACCCAGCCCACTCGGCGACCCACAAGAACGGGTTGTACAGGACCGCGAAAGCCCGCGCCCACGCTGCCGAGCCGCCCGACGGTGTGGCTTCTGTGATCCCATTCTGCACGACGGCGACCATATGCACGCCGGCCTTACAGCGCATCGCCCGCCCGGGCCATCTGCGCAAGATGACCCGTTCGGGTGATCCGTCTTTAGAGCAAGCCCAGACGTGCTGCTTCAGCTACCGCCGCGGTGCGGGACCCGCGCCCCAGCTTATGGCGGATGTTCGCGACGTGGCGGTGCACGGTGTGGTGGCTCAAGAACAGCTGCTCGGCGATCTCCCGGTCGCTCAACCCCCTCGCGACCAGCGCCAGCACCTCGCGCTCTCGGCCAGAGAGCAGCACCGCTGGCGGCTCTCCGGCAACACGCAGCGGCGGTTCGGGCGCGAGGACCGATCGCAGCGCGCGCGCCACCGACTGCGTGTCCCCCGCCCAGGGGAAATGGGCGCTCCCCTCCAGCGGGATCAGCGTTGCGCCGGGGATCGCCGCTGCGAGCTCCCGGCCGAGCCGGTAAGGGATCGCGCGATCCCCTCGGCGGTGCACGACCAGCGTTGGCGCACACACCCGCTCCACCTCGGCTCGAACGTCGTTGCGATAGACGAGCTCCAGCAGCGCCGCCGAGATTTCCGCGCTCGCGGCCGCGCGCTGATAGCGCGCGAACCGCTCCTGTTCAACGCTGCCGGCCTCACCCAGGAAGATGTCGGCCAGCACCCGCGACCCCAGTCCCCAGTGCGAGCGCACGGTCCCAACAATCGCCTCACGCACCTCCGGCGAGGTGATCGAGGATCCGTCCGCGTACGCGCCGTATAGCAACAAACGGCTCACCCTCTCAGGGAACCGAGCCGCAAACGCAATCGCCGCGCACCCACCCGACGAGCCTCCAGCCAACACGACCCGCTCCAACGCCAGCTCGTCGAGCACGGCACCCAGCAACGCAACCTCAGCCTCGAGGGTCAGCTCCTCCTCGCGCACATCACGATCAGACATACCGACGCCGAGCCGGTCATACCGCACCACCGAGTACCCCTCACCAACCGATCCCCACAGCCCCCGAAACGCCCGATCCCCCCAATCAAGCTCCAAGTGACTGACCCACCACGCCGGCGCGACCAGCGGCGGCCCCTCGCCACTGACGGCGTAAGCGACACGACGACCGGAAAACGGCAAGAACCGGATCTCAGCCCCCTCTGGTGCAGCAAGCCCGGACACGACGGTGTGGTTCAGCCGGTGCCGGCGCTTCGGCCGCGCGCGCTGAACTCGCCGGCTCCCCGGGTTGCGACGTCGGCGGTTGCGCGAGCTACCTCGGCTTCTCCTGCGAAGCCGTCAAGCAGGGCGCCATCGAGCGACTCGCGGATTGCCAGCCGATCGGCGCGGAGCGTCTCCTGCGGGAAGCCCGCTAGGAGCTCCGCCAGCTCGAGGGAGCGCTCGACATGTCGGCCGTTCGCCACCACCTCGTTGACCAGCCCGAGCCGATGTGCTTCTGGCGCGTCGATCTCCCGTCCGGTCATCGCTAGATGAAGCGCATTGGAAACCCCGACCGTGGCCGCCAGGCGCTTGGTCCCGCCATCCAGGATCGGCACGCCCCACTTTCGATCGGGAAACCCGAACCGCGCGTCCTCGGTCGCGATCCGCAAATCGCACCATAAGGCGAGAACCAGCCCAGCGGCCAGGCACCAGCCGGAGATCGCAGCGATCGTGGGCTTGGGCGAGACCAGGCGCGTGAATCCCAGGACTCCCTCAACCGAATTCACCCGAGGGCCTAGCGTCTCGATCGCCTTCAAATCAGCTCCCGCGCTGAACGCCTTCTCGCCGCTACCGGTGAGGACCAGCACACGCGCGTCCTCATCAGACTCAAAACTGCGATACCCAGCGAGCAGCTCCTCGGCCGTCTGCCCGTCGATCGCGTTCCGACGCTCGGGCCGGTCGATCGTCAACAGGGACGCGGCCCCCACCCGCTCGTACGACACATTCGCCATCCTCGGCGATCCTATCCCCGGCAGCATGCAGCCACAAGCAGTTGCTTCGGGCAAGCGGCTCGTCACACGCTCGCCGAGGCAACGCCGCTCCCACGTCCTACGTTCTTGGCCAGAGTTGGGCGAGGGCTCTGCGGGACCAGTTTGCCGGGATCGTTCCGTGGCTGACGTAGCGCGCGTAGAACGAGCCGATGAGCATGTTGACGGCAACGTCAAGGTCAAGGTCATTGGCGAGCTCTCCAGCGGCGATCCCGAGCCGGAGCGCTTCGCGTAGCGCTCGCCGTCGTGGTTTTGCCAGTCGCTCGCGAAATCGCTCGATCAGCTCAGGCCGTCTGGCCTCTTCGGCCAGGAGGGTGGCCAGCAGCGCCATTGAGTTGGGTCGCCGCAGATTGCGATCGAAGTTTTCGAGGATGGCGGCTGCTCGTGCGCGTGGCGGGGCCTTCGGCGCGGGGAGCGGGTCGATCCGTAGCGAGTCGATGACCGCCGCGACCAGTGCGCTCTTGTCGCGATACCGTCGACGAAGGCTTGGCACCGTCGTTCCTGCGGCGGCCGCCACGGACTCCAGGGTCGTTCCGCCGTAGCCGCGTTCGCGTAGTTGCTGCTCGGCGGCGCGGAGGATCGCGGGATCCAGTCTCGGGTCTCGTGGGCGCCCGCGGGCCGGTCCCCTTGGCGGCGTGGCGTTTGTCTCAGCCGAGCTTCCGGCCGTTCGTCCGCGGGGTGAACTCATTATATTCCGATTGTAGATCGTAATGTAATTGCTTGACGGAAAGGAAGACCATGACGCAATCGCTCCCAGGTGCCGCCGTCGTCCGGGTCTCGCGCGCCACCTTCGACCCGAGCCGGTTCGCCGAGGTCGACGCCATGAACAAGAAAACCTCGGAGTACCTGATCCCGGCCATCAAGCGGCTGCCTGGACTCATCCACTTTTACTCGGGCGTCTCGCCGGAGGGCTCGGCTGTCCAGGTCAGCGTCTGGGACACCCACGAGCATGCGACGCAGCTGGATCACCTGACAGAGATGACGGTCGACGCGCGCGGGGAGGCGGAGGCGGTCGGCGTGGCGTTCACCCCGATCGTCAACTACCCAGTTGGCTGGACCATCTGAGGAGATGAGACAGCCGGATCCCAGCTGGCCGGCCAGGGAGGCGGGGCCTCGCCGCAGGGCGACCAGGTCGTCAAAGCGTGGCCGCTGTGTCCCGTCGTTCCTCGCGCGCCGGTCGGCGGCCGGCGATTTCCCGCGTGGCGAAGCACGCGCGGTGCGCGGCACCCGCACAGTGGCGGGACCACCTCACCAGGGCAGGCTCGTGCTGGTCCAGTGGGTGAGCCCGTGGAGGTCCGCCGCCGCCCGGACATGGCGTGGGGGCGTCCGGAAGGTGGCGTACGGCGAGAGTGTCAGCACTACCCGGTGCTCTCGCCGACACATCTCCTCAGCGTCGGCACGCGCCTCGGGCGGCATCGGGTGACCGGCCATCACCTCGGAGATCCGCATCATCAGATCCGTCGCGCCATCCAGGCCGGGGTCGACTTCCACGCTGGCGTACACCAGCAGGTAGCTGAGCGGCCATTGCTCGTCGAGCACGCACAGCGACACCCTGGGGTTCCGGGCCACGGCCTTCGCCTTCCCGCGGTCGCGCATCGTCGACACCAGGATGCGATCGTCTCCGTCCATGACGTAGTAGACGACCGACATCGACGGCCCGTCGTCGCGGCGCGGATAGCCGAAGACGGCGGTGCGGTGTTCGGCCACAAACGCACGACGCCTCGCGCGCTCACCGTCGTCCATGGGTGGGAAGTCAGGCTCGCTGGCCACGGGCTCCCATCGTACGCATGATGCCGACGCACGGCTGACGATCGCGTCCGTGTGTGGCCAGTCCGTCTTTGGCCCAGTGGCCAACGACACACGCCGCGCGCCGATGCAGAATTGGTCTCATGCAGCGGTGTGCTTTGTTCCCCGGGCTGTGCTCGCCGCAGCCTCTGGTTCTAGGGTGCGCCGTGTCCGATCGGCACGGGTGTGCCTGATGCTTCGCCTCGCGCGGTCACGTCGGTTGAAGTCTGGAGCCTCGGTACGGCTTGAGCGCCGCCCGGTGTGCGCCGGCGAGGATTGGGTCTCGGATCTGCCACAGCTCATCGATGCTGTGTGTGAGGAGTGGCACCTGTCGGTTGATGACGGGCGGATGGCCGCAGGCGCGTGGGGAGTTGTAGCCTGGTGTCATACCGAGAGCGGCGTCGAAGCCGCGCTGAAGCTGTGCGCCAACGAACAGCGCCTGTCTGCCGAGACGAGCGCGATGCTCGCCTGGGGTGGGCATCCAGCGGTCCGCGTCCTCGCGCATCGACCGGGCGCCCTGCTCCTGGAACGCGCGTGTCCAGGACGACCGTCGCGGCTCGCGCCCACGCGGTTGGCGCTCCTCCTCGACGCGCTTCACCGACCCACGAGCGCCGGCCGGCGAGGACTCGGAGATTGGCGTACGAGCATCGACGCCGCGGTCAAGCACGTACCCTCCTTGCAAGCTCTCGGGCAGGCGCTGCTCAAACGAGGAGAAGGCCGTCCGGTCGTTGCGCTGCATGGCGACCTTCAGCCGGCGAACATCCTTGAGCACCGTGGCACGATCGTGGTGATCGACCCGGTCGGGATCGCCGGCCCCCGGGAACTCGATGTCGCGAATGCAGCGCTCCAGCACAATTGGGGCGAGGACTCATCAGCGCGAATCAGGCGGCTGGCAGACCTGACCGGCACCGACCAAGCGTTCGCGGTCGCCTTCGGCCAGTTCAGCGCGATGTACGCGGCCCTCGCGCCGAGATACTGACGCCCACCTAGGTCGCCGGCGCGATCTACCTCCTGAGGTCCCGGAGAGCGTCTTCTATCGCTAGGTTCTTTGCGTGTCCGTCAGCATCTGCGTGCTGCTCGCGGCGATTCCCGGTCGCGAAGTTCTGCTTTCCCAATACGAGGACCGTGTGCTCGGCCTGCTCCCCGACCACGACGCTTATGTCGTGGCTCGCGTTCGAGCTCTCGACGGCGAACTCGCCGAGATTCAGATTCTTGAGTTCCCCTCCGAGCAGGCGTTAAGCGACTTCCAGAACGACCCACGACGAATGGAACTGTCGGAGATCCGGAACGCCGTGATCGCTTCCACCACCGTGATTAGAGTTGAGTCGACGGCACCTGGCGGCCCGCCCACCACATCCGCGGACAACCTGTAAAGGGCTGCCTACCGGCGGTGCTCTAATCGGACGTTCCCGGTGTTGGCGGATGCTCAGCCTAGACCCGACGTTGACGTGCAATGTTGGGTGGGCTAGGGTCGTTCACGAGGCCGCCGGGGCGTGGTCTCGGGGCTGGAGATAGGAAGGAGGAGGGGCCATGAGGGGCTTCGCCAGTCTGCGGCACTGAGGTCCGGGACAGGCGCGCAGTCCGACAGCGGCGGGGGTTTGCTGTTGTCAGTTTCTAACGATCGGGGAGTCTCGATGCATGCCAGCTCTTGCACTGCGACGCGGCGCTAACGAGGCAACGGTGACGTTCGCGCTCGGTGATGCCAGCAGCAGCACGCTGCTCCTGGATGAAACCGGAACTTTCTGCGCGCCTGGAACTCGTTGTATGCGCTCGGCCAAGCGAACTCCTACGGAAACCCGCGCGACCTCACCGGTAGCTGGACCGTGCAGGCCGCGAGCGGCGAGTTCGCCTCCATTGCCATCGGCACGACAGGGACAGATGCCCTCCACCTCGCCGGGGCGATCGCCTCTGCCAAGTACACGACGCCGTGAATAGCCGAACCGCCTAACCCGCAGTCCAACGATTCATTACCGAGCGGCGGGCGCATCGGAGCCGAGGCGCCCGCCGCACTAGTTACTCCGCGTTCCCGAAACAATGAGACGGGTAGCCGTCGTGGTTTATGTGCTCGCGCTGGTAGCCGTCGTGGTCGGTGTGGACGTCCTGTTCTTCAGGCACCACTTCTGGGAGCGGCTGATCGTAAACGTCGGAATTGTCCTGGTATTCCTGGCGTTCGGGTTGAGGTTCCTGAAGAGCACATGAGCGCAGCCGGGCAGCCGTCGCCGTGTCCGCGGTCGGTGCGGACGGACCCGGAGAACCAGAAACTGCTAGTCGAGCAGCGCGGTGAGCTTCTTCGGCGCCAGGACCCGGTAGCTCTCGGTCACGAGCTCACGGATCTCCTCCCCGTCCGTGCTGTCGGTAAGCAGCACCCCGATCCGATCACGGCCGGCTCGCGGGGCGAAGAACGGGTGGCCAATCGACAGCAACGCCTCACGTTCGCCCGGGTCGGCACGTAACACGAGCCGCGGGACGGGCTCACCGGTCCAGCCCTCCACCGCCACGAGCAAGCAGAACGACCTCCGGCGGATATCGAACGACCACGCCGTCGATCTCGATCTGGTTCGCGAATAGTCGACCCGCACCGTCACCTCGGGCAGCGCCAGGCATAGCGCGCGGACCCGCTCGACGATGTCCTCCGGAACCTCTACAGGCGCGCTCATACGTGCTGATCAAGCGAGGGGCCAGAGGATCTCGTCGAGCGCCCGACGCGCACGGACCGGCGGCTCGCCGTCGTCCTCGAGTGTGGAGGTACGCCCTGAGTCAGGCGCGGCACGCCCGATCGCGGCGAGCGTGGTGACCTCCCAGTGCTCGGGGACCGCGAACTCTCGGGCGATGCCCTCGCGATCGAACGCCCGGAACTGCCGCACGTGGAGGCCGAGCGCCTGCGCCTGGATCGACATATGAGCTACGGCCTGACCGAGGTCATAGACCGAGAACTCCGAGAACTCCCAATCGGTGTCTTCAACGAACCGGTGCGAGAGGTTCGCGACGAGCAGGCTGGCACTAGGCACCCACAGGGCCGAGCTACCCGCCAAGTGACGGACAAGACGCGTGTGCTCTGCGGTCCCGCGCCGCGCGACGATGAACGCCCACGGCTGCGAGTTGCCCGCCGACGGCGCCCAGCGCGCAGCCTGAAGCAGCACCTCGATCTCGTCCTGCGCGATCTCGTGCGCCGGGTCGAACCTGGTCGGGCTCCACCGGCCCGCCAGCAACGGGTGCAGCGACTGGCTCATCCCGTGAGCATCGCACGGGCACGGGCTGGCTCGGCGAGTGCCCGCGCCAACGTGGTGATTGCGTCGCCAGCTCGGGCGCAGTCGTCGCCGGATGATCATGAGAGAGGCCGGGCGTCGAGACGCCCGGCCTTGATCTCGCGCCGGCTAATTGAAGCTGACGCTTCCGGTGCCGTAGATGATCTGCTGCGAGGCGGTCGGTGTGGCACTGTTGGCCGTGTCGCACTTCCCGTTCTTACGCGGGAGGATGAATCCGACCGAGACCGTGATGTGAGCCGAGCCGCTGGCCCCGGCGTACAGCCCCGTGCCAGACACGAATGGCAGCTCGCCGCTCGCCGCGGCGGAGAGCGAGCAGTTCGATGCGTTCGGCTCGGCCTTCTCGAACTGCCGGCTGATCGCGTTGTCGAGCGTGGTCTTGTTCAGCGTCAGCGTTCCCTGAGACAGCGTGAGCTTGACGTACGCGCCGTTCTGATTGACCTGGCCCGACTGGGTCACCGACTGGCTCTGGCCGTGGTCGCCGATCGCGCCGGTCAGCAAAATCTTGCCGCCCCCGCCCAGACCGTTGGACACGCCGAACACGCGGAACGCGCCTCCTGCGGGCGAGGAGGACGCCGCCAGCGCGACCGTGGTGCCGGCGATCGCCGCGACCGTCATGAGCACGAGCGCGACCAGCGCGCGTGCGGACACCGAACTCCAGCTCCTCTTCATTGATGCTCCTTTGTTGGATCTTGGGCAGTGAGGTCCCAACCTCCGTGTGCGCACTGACCCGAACCACGTTCCCGGGAGCCGCGTGCTCCTCAGTCGATCCCCGGGACGTCGGACCCGGCGGGGATGAAGTCGATCGTCACACACGGCTCATCGCCGAGGACCCAGGCGTCGTGACCCGGGCTCACGACGTGGGCGTCACCTGGACCTAGGTCGAGCTCGCGGCCGTCGTCCATGCGCACGTGAAAGCGGCCCGAGAGGACGTACGCGATGTGATGCATCTGACAGGACTCGGCGTCGACATGGGGCTTCACGTCGACAGACCAGCGCCAGCCCGGCCTGAATTCCGCGATGCCGATCGTCGCGCCGGGGAGCGTGACCAGTCGGACCTGCCCGTGCTCGAAGCTGCGCTGCTCGTCCGGATGATCGATGTTCTTTGCCTGGAGCGTCACGCCACCCCCTCGTCTGCTCGGTGACTCCACCGGAAAGTGGAACATTTCGTCGCGGGGACGCGCAATAAGCAAAAATACGTACATGCCCGCGCCGGGGGGCATGGCCAGAACCAGCGTTTCCGCGACCGACGTTGAGAGGCTGGTTGCGGCCGCAGAGTCGTTGGCGAGCCTCGGTTCGCTCGACGCGTTACGTCAACGCGCGGTCGACATCGTCGCTGAACTGGTCGAGGCGACGCTCATCGCCTGGAACGAGGTGGACCTCGACGGGCGCGAGATCGACGCCGTAATCTCGCCGCCGCCCGATCAGTTCAGCCCCCAAGAGCGCGACACGATGGAGGCCGCGTTCATCGAGCACATCGCTGACCATCCCGTCATCGCGCACTACCGGCGCACCCTCGACGGGCGCCCGTACGCGATCTCCGAGTTCGTCAGCGCTGCCGAGTTTCACCAGACCGCCCTCTACCGCCACTTCTATCGCCATCTCGGCGCCGAGGACCAGCTCAGCTTCGTGCTGCCCGACCCCTCCCTGATCATCGGGATCGCGCTGAACCGCGCACGACGCGGGTTCTCCCCCCGGGACCGACAAGTGTGCAACCTGCTGCGCCCGCACCTGGTACAGGCGTATCGCAGCGTCGAGGCCGCGACGCGGATGAAAGACATGACCTCCACCTTCCAGCTCGCCGCGGCCGAGCGTGGCCTCGGCTTCATCAGCGTAGACGATGAGGGACGGCCTTATGAGATCAGCCCCAGTGCCCATAGCATCCTGCATCGCTTCTTCGACCTCCACAGCACGTCCTCCCTACCTGACGAGATCTCGCAATGGCTGGCCCGCGACCGCGGCCGGACCAGCCCCGCCGAGCTGGTGCTCTACCGCTCGGACGGCCGACGCTTGATCGTCCACCGCGCCCCCGCCCCGACTGGCGATCTCCTACTGCTATCCGAGCAGCCCAAGCTACCGGCCGACACCTGCAAACTTGGGCTGACAACGCGAGAAGCGGAGGTGCTCGCGCTCGTGCGCGAGGGGCTCGCGACGAAGCGCATCGCGTCGGTGATCGGCATCAGTCCCCGCACCGTGGACAAGCACATCCAGCACGCGCTCGACAAGCTTGGCGTCCGGACGCGAGTGCAAGCCATCGCGCTAATCGACCACGCCAGCCCACCTACCGCGGCAGACGCCGAGCGCGGGAGAATTGGCGCGTGATCACGGGGGCGGTTATCGGTCGCGATGCCGAGCTGGACCTCGTTCGGGCGTTTCTCGATCAGCTCGGTGGCGGTCCTGTTGGACTGGTGGTCTCAGGCGAGGCGGGGATCGGTAAGACGATGCTGTGGCAGACGGGCGTTCAGGAGGCCCGCGGACGTTTCGCGCATGTGTTGACGTGCAGGGGCACGGAGGCCGAGGCCGCACTGTCGTTCGCGGGCCTATCGGAGCTCCTCGGCGATGTGCTTGGGGATGCCCTCGAGTCCCTTCTACCACCGCGACGCCGGGCGCTCGAGGTGGCGCTGCTGCTGACGGGGCCGGGACAGATGGCCCCGGATCCGCTGGCGATCGGGCTGGCGGTGCACGATCTGCTGGAGGTACTGGCGCACCAGGGCCCGCTGCTGGTCGCGTTGGACGACGTGCAGTGGCTGGACGCCGCCTCGACAAGTGCACTCGAGGTTGCACTGAGACGTCTGCACAACGATCCCATTGGCGTGCTCGTCGCGTCGCGGCAGAGCGGCGCGGCGACAATTCCCCTCGGCCTCGAGCGCTCACTAGGAGAGGAGCGGCTCAAGGTCTTGTCGGTGGGGCCTTTGAGCCTTGGAGCGTTGCATCATTTGCTCGCCGAGCGCCTGGCTTTGCACTTGTCCCGGCCCGAGCTCGGGCGCGTCGAGGAGGCGTCCGGCGGCAATCCGTACTTCGCCTTGGAGCTGGGGCGCGAGCTGGTTAGAACCCAGGCAAGGCCTTCTGCGGGCCGAAACCTCCAGGTGCCGGAGAACCTGCGCGAGCTGCTCGGGGGCCGACTGGCGCAGCTACCTCCGCAGACCGCCGACGTTCTGCTGAAGATCTCGGTGCTGGCGCGCCCGACAGTCGAGCTAGTGGCGGCGGCGGATGGAGATGTGGAAGGAGTGCGAGACGCGATCTCGGTCGCCCGGCGCGAGGAGATCCTGGTGCTCGACGACTCGCGGGTACGGTTTGCGCATCCGCTGCTGGCGTCGATCTGCTACGAGCGGGCGCCGGTGTGGAATCGGCGGGCTGCGCATCGGGCGGTGGCCGACGTCGTCAAGGACATCGAGGAGCGTGCACGCCATCTCGCACTCGCGGCCGAGGGGCCTGACCGGTCCGTCGCCATGGAGTTGGATGCCGCCGCGCAACAGGCTGCCGCCCGTGGCTCAACCGCCGCGGCCGCGGAGCTGTTTGAGCTCGCGGCGCAGCTCACTCCCGGCGATCCTGCCCTGGCTCGGCAGCGGCGCTTTCGGGCCGCCGGCTTCCATCGTCTTGCCGGCGACGTGGCACGGGCGCAGACGATGCTCGAGCAGTTGGCGCAGGAGCTACCTCCCGGCACCGAGCGAGCAGATGTCCTGTTCGAGCTTGGGCACAGCGCGGTGGGGAATCCTCCGGCGTTCACATCGCTCTACGAGCGGGCGTGGGCGGATGTGGAGCACGATGACGCCCGTTTCGCGCGCTGGCTTTCGTTTCGAGCGTGGGCTCGTCTCCTGGAGTCCGACAACGTGAGTGCGCTGGTCGACGCGAGAGCGGCGCTGGAGAGAGCCGAGCGGGTGGGGGATCCGGAATTGGTCGCGCTCGTGATCGCGCGTCTGGGTCAGATCGAGATGTGGGCCGGCGAGGTGACGCCGGGGCTGCTCGAGCGCGGCGCCGCGCTCGCGGTGCGTGCGGGCCTCCCGCCCGACTACTTGGCCAATCCGCGCTTTTGGCTGGCGCGCCTTCGCATCCGCGAGGGCCGGCTCGACGAAGCGAGAGCGATGTTCAAGGTCCTCGAGGATGAGACCGTGGCGTCGGGTGATGAGCAGACGCGAACACACGTCCTCTGGTATCAGAGCATTCTCGAGTGGTTTGGGGGCAACTGGCGGGTTGCACTCGAGCTCGCCGGCGAGGCTTGCGGCCGTGGCGAGCAGATGCGATTCGCAAACAACGGCGGATGGAAAGGCCGCGTGAAAGCCCTGATCGAGACCGATCTCGGCCTTGTGCAGCAGGCGCGAGCCTCGGCCGAAGAGGGACTGGCGGAGATGCGGGCGCTTGGCAACGAGGTGTTCTGCCTGCTGTGCCTCGGCGTGCTCGGCCGCCTGGAGCTGGCGCTCGGGAACGTTCAGGAAGCGGGCGGCTATCTCGCCGAACTGCCGGCGAGACTTATCCGCTCCGGGCTGAACGACCCCACCCAGCCGATCTGGGCCGACGCGATCGAGACGCTGCTTGCCCTGGGTGAGATCGAGCGGGCACGGGACTACCTCCACACGTACGAGCAACATTCGCACCGGGTCAAGAGTGGATGGGCGGTTGCGGGCGCTGCCCGCTGCCGTGGCCAGCTCGCGGCGGCCCAGGGTGACGCCGAGGCTGCGTTTCTCGCCTTCGAGGCGTCGCTCGCCGAATTGGACCGGACACCGTATGTCTTCGAGCGGGGCCGCACGCTGCTCGGCCTGGGCATCGCCCGTCGCCAGGCTTTGCATAAGAAGGCGGCACGCGAGGCGCTGGGGCAGGCGATGGCGATCTTCGAGGAGCTCGGCGCGCGGCTTTGGGCGGAGAAGGCGCGGGCGGAGCTGGCGCGGATCAGCGGCAGACGTGCGGAGATGGATGAACTCACGGACACCGAGGCGCGGGTTGCGGAGCTGGCGGCCTCCGGCAGGTCCAATAAGGAGATCGCCGCCGAGCTGTTCATGGGGGTGAGCACAGTCGAGTCTCACCTTTCGCGCGTGTACAGGAAGCTCGGGGTTCGCTCGCGGGCGGGGCTAGGGTCGCGGCTCGAGACGGCCGCCAAACCGGCGGAAGGAACGGCTCAAAGCTAGGGCTTTCTCGGTTTCGGGCACAACACCCTGAGCCGTAGCTTCGGCGGCATGGTTTACGTCGTCGAGCGCTACCTACCCGGCCAGTTCCGCACCGACCTTCTGCCCGGCATCTCGAAGTTGGAGACCGTGTGCGGCGATGGCTCGGTGGTGCGCTATCTCGGCTCGACCATCGTGCCGGGGGACGAGGCGTGCTTCTGCCAGTTCGACGGGCCCTCGGAGGCTGCCGTCGCCGAGGCCAACCGCAGAGCAGGCCTGCCGTTCGACCGGATCGTCCCGGCGCTACTCGTTGATCCCCACCACAGGAGAGGTGAGATGTCTGTCTCTACTTCCATCCCGAAGACCGGCCCGCGTGGACGGTCCCTCCCGTTCGTCATCGTCGCGGCGCTCGCCGCGGTGATCGCTGTGGCCGCATGGGCGGTCGCGACGTACTCCGGTGCTCACGCGGTCAGACCGACGAACCACGGCGGGGCGACCCAAGCATCGGTGCTGTCCAGCCTCACTCCACAACAGCAGCAGTACGTCCGCGGCATCGTCGCTCTGACCCCGACCCAATTGCGAGCGGCATTCGGCACGGAGCAGCCATCGGGCGACAGCTCCTGGATGAGCTCGCTGACTCCGAGGGAACGCCGTTACGTGCAGGCGATCGCGTCGATGAGCTTTTCCGAGCTGGCCGCGGCGTTCGGCGCCGGGAAGTAGGCGGCACTGGCGCCGGCGTGGCCGAGCGGTCATGATTCGTCAGAGGGCGTTTGTGCCCGAGGAAGAGAGGGACCGATGAATGTCGCCGAGGGGCGACCGGCGCTGACCGACACCGGGTTTCCGAGCCCGCTTGAGGTGACCGTGCCGTCTGAGTGCGAGGGGTGGGAGGAGCTGTACCCACCCCACGCACTGTTTGCGGAGGATCGGCGGGCGTTTGAGGAGAGCCGCTTCTGGTTTCAGGACTCTGTCCACTATGCCGAGCCGTATTACCCGTTCGATGTCGTGTGCCTCGATTCCCTCCTGACCGGGTTCAGTCAGGCGAGCGCGCGCCTATTTGTGGTCCCCACCTCCCTCGGGCTGGAACAGCGGATCCTCGGCGGCTACGTCTACCTGAGTCCCAACTCGATCACCGACGAGGCCACGATCGCTCGGCGGGCGGAGCTGTTCGCCCGGCGCGGAGGGCACTACTACGAGCACTGGAACGAGCTGGATGCCCACTGGCGCGAGAAGGTGAAGACGGAGATCCGAGAACTCGAAGCGCTCGCCGTCCCGGAGCTTCCCGAGGTCGAGGATGCGGCGCTCGTGACAGAGGGCCGCGGGGCCGGCTCGGCGCACGCGCTCCTGCTGGCCTACGACCGCATGCTCGAGGGCTTCGACCGTGTTGGTCACTTCCACTTCGAGCTGGTCAATCTCGGGTACGGGGCGTATCTCGCGCTTTACGATCTGTGCGGGCGGTTGTTTCCGGACATTTCCGATCAGGCAATCGCGAAGATGGTCTCGGGGATCGACGTGGTGGCGCTGCGGCCGGACGACGAGCTGCGGCAGCTCGCCGAGCGCGCGGTCGAGCTCGGGCTCGCCGAGGAGGTCAAGTCGGTGCGCGGCGAGAAAGAGCTCATCGGCGCGCTGACGGGAACCGCCGCTGGGCGACGCTGGCTCGCGGACTACCGCGAGGCCAAGGACCCGTGGTTCTGTTTCTCCTACGGCAACGGTCTCTATCACCATCACCGTTCATGGATCGATGACCCATCTCTTCCGATAGCGATGATCGGCTCGTACGTCGCGCGGCTGGAGGCCGGGGAGGACATCCGCCGTCCACAAGACGCGGTCCTCGCCGAACGAGACCGGATCACCGACGCTTATCGAGCGCTACTTCCCAAGCAATCACGTGGGGCCTTCGACGAGCAGCTGAAGCTGGCACGTACGGTGTTCCCACACATCGAGGACCACAACTTCTACATCGATCATTGGTCGCAGACGGTGCTGTGGAACAAGGTGCGGGAGTTCGGCACGCTGCTCGCTGGTCACGCCTTCCTCGCCGACCCCGAAGACGTTTTCTTCCTGCGGCACGGCGAGGTCCGCTCTGCGCTCGAGGAGCTGCGGCTGCAGTGGAGCACCGGGGGCCCCGGGGTCCCTCGTGGCCCCAGCCTGTGGCCCCCGACCGTCGAGCGCCGCAAACGGATCCTCGAGGCGCTCCGTCGGTGGGCTCCGCCCCCGGCGCTGGGCGAAGCACCGGATGTCGTGACCGAGCCGGTCACCATCATGCACTGGGGGATCACCACCGAGCGCGTGCGGGACTGGCGTCAGGCCTCGAGCGAGGCGACGACCGAGGCGATATGCGGGATCGCGGGCTCTGCGGGCGTCGTCGAAGGAGCCGCTCGGGTGATCTTCGACGTCGGGCAGCTCGCTGACGTGCAAGATGGCGAGGTCCTTGTCGCCCCGTTCACCTCGACGAGCTGGACGCCCGTGTTCAGCCGGATCGCGGCAGCTGTCACCGACGCAGGCGGGGTGATGTGTCACGCAGCGATCATCGCGCGCGAGTACAGGTTGCCCGCCGTTCTCGGGACTGGGTCGGCGACCAAACGGATCGAGACCGGCGACCGTGTCCGCGTCGACGGCGATAACGGCGTCGTCACGATCGTCGACCCCAGCTGAGTCTGCGTCCATCCGCCGCTCGCGTGGGCGGGCCGGGGCCGGACGAGCCTTTGAGCGTGAGCCGGACCCCGTGTACGCTCGCGCTCGTGCGCCCGGCTGTCGACATCATCGCCGGCTCCGTCAGCGACATCCCGCAGGTACGTGACGCGTTCCTCGCATTGCACGAACACCACCGCCGGATCTCCGCGGTCACGCTCACCGAGCCCGACGAGCGAGCCTGGAGCGAACGGGTCTCAACCTACGAGCAGTACTTCGCTGCGGGCCGCGCGCTTTTGCATCTCGCGCGAATCGACGGCGGTTGCGTGGGGTACGCGTTCACGGTGCTGCACCCGGGCAGCGACGATACATTCCCGCTGGGCGCAGGGTACGCCGAGCTGTACACCCTCGCGGTCGTGCGCGGCTCGCGTGGTTCGGGCATCGGAAGCGCCCTGTTGGATGCCGTCGATGCGGCGCTTCGCGATCGGGCGATCCCGAACCTTACGGTCGCCGTGATGTGCGCAAACGAGGCGGCCATCCGCCTCTATCGCCGCCGCGGACTCATCCCCGGTGAGCTGATTCTGTACAGGATCGGCGGCCCGCCGTCTGACGTCACGTCCGATCGTTCGTGGGCGCGGCGAGTGCGTTGAGCTCCGTGAGTAGGTCAAGCAGTTGGGCGAACCTTCGTGCTCCGAGCTCGTGTTGCCACTCGTCTTCGACGCCTTGGACGATTTCCCGGATCGCTTTGATCACGGCATGGCCTCTGGGCGTGAGGCGAACGCGCTTGGAGCGGTGATCGTTGTTGTCGGGTTCCCGGGTGAGGTATCCGAGCTCCTGGAGTTGGCCAAGCAGGTAGTTGAGCGCCTGTTTGGTCATGCGCGTCTGGATCGCGAGCTGCAAAGGGCGCTGGTTTTCAGGACCCGGGTACTGAAACACGTCCAGGTGTGCTGCCACCAGGTCGGTAAATCCGCGCTCGCGCAGGCCGGCGAGCATGCGGTCGCGCACCGTTTCGAACGGGACTCGGAGGAGTGCCCCGATCAGTGGCGGAGGCGGAGCAACTCCGCCGTCGGGATGAGTAAAGCCACTTGACAAATCCACGCTTCAGTATGCGCTGGTCAAGTCGCTTTACTTAAGTCGGCGGTCAACGACCGGGACCGGCCGCTGCCTCCCTTGACGGCCGCTGCCAACGCCGCAGGACTGCCACTCTTGGCCGGCGTCGAAGTCAAACAGTCGCTGACGGACGGGCCGCACTCGCCCGCGGTTGCCACCGAGGCCGGCTCGATCGCTCTGGCCGCTTGAGTCAGGCGGCCTTCTGGCTGGCGGCGAGCATCGCGGCCAGCGCCTCGGCCTCGTCGGCCAGCTTGCGGTACTCGGCCAGCATCTCGGGGGAGTCGATCTCAGGGAGCTGGCGGCGGCAGGCCAGCACGTACGCGTAGCCGGCGGTCGGAAAGACGTGCTGCACCGCCTCGTAGGCGGCTTTCACGCGGGCTTGCTCTTCGGTCAGGGCCATGGGCTCTCCTGGAGAGGATCGTCGGCGTCAGCCAAGTCACGGGGAACGGAAGATCTGCACCCGGGCCGTGGAGCACTTCCGTGGACCGGTGGTCTAGCAGCCAGCGTAGACGTCTGATCGAAAGTGCCGAGTGACGACGCGGGCGAGCGTCGGCGGTTCCTCGGTCAGGTCTGCAGGTCGAGGATCGCGTCGCCCAGCCAGTCCGCTTCCTCCGCCCAAGTTTCGACGGGGGCGAGTGGGCGGACGACGAACTTAGACAGGCCGGCGTCGACGTATTCCTCGATTAAGCCCCGCAGTGCGGCTCGGCCGACTGGTACGAACGCGACCGGGTCGACGTCGGGACGGCGGGCGGCGAGTGGACCCAGCAGCTCGGTCGACGGGGTGACGCGGGCGTAGGGGATGCTCATCCCGAAGTGCTCGGGGTCGACCTCGCGCCCCGCGTGGCGCGCTGCCTCCTGGATCTGAAGCCGGGCCGGTCCGGCCTCGACGGGGGTCAGCTGAGCGCCCAACCACCCATCGGCTATCCGCCCGACGCGATCGAGGGCCTTGGGTCCGCGGCCGCCCAGCCAGACCTCTAGCGGATCCTGAACCGGACGGGCGGCTGACGCCAGGTGGTCGAATGCCCAGCGGTCGGAGCGATGGTCGACGGTCTCGCCCGCCCACCAGGTCCGGACCAGGCCGAGCACCTCCTCGAGCACGTCGCCGCGGGGCGCGCCGTCGAGCCCAAGCGCCTGGCGCTCCCCGGGCTGGCCGAGGCCGGTGACGAAGCTGAGCAGCAGCCGGCCGCCGGAGAGCTGATCGAGCTGAGCGAGCTCCTTGGCCAGCAGGAACGGGTTGCGGCCCAGGGGGACGAGGTTGGCGCCAAGATGGAGCCGCTCGGTCCGTCCGGCGGCGAGCGCGAGCCCGAGCACCGGGTCGAGTACGGGGGCAACGGGCAGATCCGACAGCCATAGCCCGTCGAAGCCGGCGGCCTCGAGCGACTCAGCGAACGCGAGGATGTCCGGCGCGGAGTGGGATCCGGCGTGGGGGCCGACGGCGAAACGGACCTTCATGTCCTTCACAGCGTAGGTCGCCCGGGCGGGGTCCATGTTAAGGCCCACCCGGGAGGACGCTGGGCGGCCGGCCCCGACCGGCGGCTACATCAACTTCGTCCGCCAGTAGTCCGCCTCGCCGCGGCCGGAACCACTGCCATCGAGACGGTCACCATGGGCTCGCGAACGAGCGTGGACGTACACGGCGGCATAGGGAAATACCAGCCAGCCCCAAATCCCGGCCAGAAGGTACGCAAGCGCGCCTGGCAGCGAGATCAGCACGACCGTCCCGAGCAAGCCCGCCGGGAGCAACCAGGGGAGCATCCCAGCCCAGATGGAGACTGGTGACGCCAAGGTGTCACGCTCGAGCGGATCGGCCGCCGGACCCCCTGGGTCGCCTCGCGCGCCAAGCGTGCGACGAAAGTGGCCAATGCCTGAGCCGGCCGGGCTCATGGACTCATCATCCCACCGGACTCAACCCGATCGTCGCGAATGCTGGCGAGTGACGCGCGGGAAGAGGACAATTCGCGGTGCCGACAAGACCCGGCTCGAGCTACGGAGGTGCTGATGGCCACGCGACAGCCCACCGACCCGTCATCCGATGTGGTCCGTCCATCTCATAAGGACGTCGACCGTCGCCGCCAACAGCGCCTCATCGCCGCCGGGGTGATCGGGGTGCTCGTCGTGGTGTTCGCGGTGATCAACCTCAATGACGTCAAGGTCCACTGGCTCATCTCGACCGGTCAGACGCCCCTCATCGTCGTGATCGCGCTCTCGTTCCTGCTGGGAATCGCCGCCGACCGCCTGCTGCTCGCCCGCGCCAAGAAAAAGCGCGGCACGGAATCGTGAGCGGTCGCGCGAGTTACACCATCTAGCCGGCAGCGTCGCCGGGCGCGCAACTCACCATCTCACAGCATCGAGCAAGCGGCGGATCAGATGCGGCGTCGCATAGTCAAACCGGACTCGCCGGATTCGCGCTTTCCGCCACGTTACGGTCACCTGCAAAGACTGGGTGCCATGGAACGGAGCAAGCTGTGTCAGAAACCGAGGCATTGGTCATCCTCCCGAGAAGCGAAGCGTTCGTACGTCGCCCTTTGTCGCCGCGCTTGCGCTGGGGCGATCGCCGGGCTCGACCTTGTGTGCTCTCTACTGGCCCCCGGCGCATCGCCCGAATCGGATGATGGTGCACCGCGCTGACCGTTCGAGCGTTCCGCGCGCCGGCCTGGCAGCTCGAGTTCTAGCGACTGCTCATGGCGATCTCGCCGACGCGTGCGCCGTGCGCGGCCTGACCGCGCCGGAGGAGGATCAGGGCCAGTAGGGCGGCTGTGGCGATGATCCCGGCCTCGACGTGGAAAGCCGTTTGGAATCCGTCGGTCAGTGCGGACGCGAGGGAGGTCCCCGAGTGCAGTGCGTTGGTGGTGTGGTCGGTCGCGATCGTGATCAGCGCGGCAATTCCGATGGCGCCGCCGATCTGCTGGGCGGTGGTCATCAGCCCGGAGGCCAGGCCGCCGTCGCGCTCTTCGGCGTCGCCCGTCCCGAGCCCGATGATGGGCACGAAAGCCAGGCCGAGTCCGAAGCCGGTGATGATGAGCGTCGGGAGCACGTCAGCGCCGTAGGTGCTGTCGGGAGTGAGGCCGGACATCAGCCACAGGCCCACGACGGCCAGCCCGCAGCCGATGGTGATCGGCAGTCGCGGGTCGACGCGCTGGGGCAGCTTGCCCATCAGCCCGGACCCGATCGCCATCGCGCCGCTGAAGGGCAAGAACGAGAGCCCGGTGATCAGCGGGCTGAAGCCGAGCACGCGCTGCAGATACAGGGTCTGGAAGAAGAACATCGCGAGCAGGCCGGCGGCGGCGAAGAAGATGACCAGATCGGCGCGCAGGGCGAGCGGCCGGCGGAGCAGTTCAGCGGGAAGCAGCGGCGAGGTAGAGCGCCGCTCGCTCACGGCGAACGCGATGCCGAGCACGATCACGACGGCCAAGCCGCCGAGGGTGCGGGCGGAGGTCCAGGCGTTGCTGTCGGTCTCGACGACGGTGTACACGAGCAGCAGCAGCGCCATCGTCGCCAGCGCAGCGCCGCGCACGTTGGGGGAGCTCCGCCGCGCGCTCAGATCATCGGGCTCGAGCACGCGCGGGATCGCGGCCAGTGCGAGGGCGGCCACGGGCAGATTGATCAGGAAGATCCAGCGCCAGTCGACGAGCTGGACGAGCGCGCCGCCGGCGAGTAGTCCGGTCGCGGCGCCGAGGCCGAGCAGTCCTGCCCAGATGGCGAGGGCGCGACGGCGGTCGGCGCCGTCGGGCGAGGCCGCCAGCAGCAGCGCCAGGGCCGAGGGCGACAGCAGCGCGCCGAAGATCCCCTGCAGCGCCCGCGCTCCCACCAGGACGCCCGAGGTGGGGGCGACGCCACACAACGCCGACGCCGCGGCGAAGCCGACCAGGCTGGCGGCGAACACGCGGCGTGGACCGAATCGGTCGGCCAGGCGGCCTCCGAGCAGCAGAAACCCACCGAAGGTGAGCAGGTAGGCGTTGACCACCCACGACAGGTTGGCCACCGAGAAGTGCAGGTCCCGGCCGATGGTGGGCAGAGCAACGTTGGTGATCGTGTCGTCGACCAGGAGCATGAACTGGGCGACGCATGCGAGCAACACGACGAGTACTGGACGAGATCGGCTCATAGTTTCTCCACTTGTAGAAGGCTTCTACACTTGTAGAAGAAATGACGCCTGTTGTCAAGCCCCAGTGCGATACTCATGCGCCCGATGCCCTCACCCGAGCGATCTGAGCGTCGCCAACGCCTGCTCGAGGAGGCGCTGCGGCTGGTCAGCGAATCCGGCCTTGGCGCCGTCACGCACCGCAACGTCGAGCAGGCCGCCGGCGCGCCCCACGGCTCGGTGACCTACTGGTTCGGCAGTCGCGAAGGGCTCATCTCCGCGCTCGTCGAATGGCTGTGCGACGAGTCAGAGCGCCAGGCGCGAGCGATCGCCACGCCCGTCCAGCAGCAGCTCGCCGCCGGCCAGACGCTCGACATCGACGCGATCGCCACTGCCCTGTCCGCGTGGATGGACGGCTCCGCTCCGCACCACCTCGCGCGCATGGAACTCGAGCTCCAGGGCGCGCGGGAGCCGGCGCACGCGGAGCGGATGACGGAGGCCGCCCAGGTCTTTTGGGATATGTGTGGCGCGATCGCCGGAGGCCTCGGCTCGGACGATCCCGACCGCGACGGTCGCGCGATGGCGGTCATGCTCGACGGCCTCCTACTCGACCGCCTCGCGCACCCACCCCAGGGCCAGGACGTCGTCGCGGCATCGCTGCGATGGCTGCTGGCCGGACCGCCCGGTTCGGGCGGGGCGCGCACCGGGACAGATCGAGCGAATTAGGGCGCGCAGAACGAGAAGCACGAAGCCGAGCGTGTTGGGCACGGCAGCAAGAGCCCGTAACGAAACTCGCGGCTTGAAGTCGGGTATCTCCGATTGGAATGTCCCTGCAGCTGGCTAGCCGTCGGCGTGATCACGCGCACCGGCGGCTGGCAGCCGTGGCTCATCGAGGCGACGTCGACCGATCCGCTGACGGCCGGACGTCATCTCGAATGGCACGTACGGGGATGGCGGAAGTCCGGCAGGGTCATCGCACGGGTGGCCTCAGATCTGTCTGCCGGACGGACCCGGATGAGCGCGGACTGCCAATCTGATCGTTCGTTGTGCTCGTCTCAGAACCGGTCCGGCGCGTGGTGGTGGCGGCTAACTGCGATCTCGACGTCCCCGTCGGGTCGAGATCCCGTATTCCCGCCACCATGGCCGCGAATCGGGATCTGGACGTCTGCGCCGGGTCGAGATCCCGTTTTCCCGCCACCCGAAACGGCCATCTCGCCCCCGCCGGCACCGCGAGCTTGGCGTTACGCCCCATCACGACGCCTGCGGCTTTACGCACACCCTCTATAAGTCGCTCTTTCCACCGGGCATCGGATCGCCGAAGAAGGAGGAGGCTCGTGGCATTGGAACCAGGCCCACCGTGGGACGCGCCGGCGCCGACTGAGCACGGGAAGGAGTGGATCAAGATTGAGCTCGACCATCCGGTCAACGCATGGGAGCACGAGGGTGCCGGGAGCATCACCTGGGGCCCGCAGCTCGATCGTCTGGCACCGCTCGGGGAAGAGGCGGTGAGCATCATCAAGGAGGCGTGGGAGCAGCGTCGAGGGGGTCCGCGCGAACGGAAAGACCGACAGCAGCAAGCGTCAGAGACAGACGACCGTCGCCCGACCACCGGCACATCAATCAAGCCGGGCTGGCCCGAGCGAATCGAGTCTCGCCAGTACTGGATCCACCTGACGCTGCACCAGCCCGTCAACGAGCGATGGGTGGAGGAGACGGGCAAGAACTGGTCCCGAGGCGAGCTCATCAATGACGGGATCGTGCAACGTAGCGTGACCGTCGAGGCAAGTTCCCGCCCGGGTGCGAGGGCGCTGCGGATCATCGAGGCGCTGCACGGCGAGCATCCGTTCGATGAGATAGAGCCCCCGGAGCGTGGCGCTTGGTATGACTCGTAACGAGAACGTGGCACCGGATAACGGGAACACCCCCGATTCGTCAGCTCTCGCGGAGATGTGCGCCGGGACGCTGCGGGGGAACTGGCGTGAGGGTGTGCGCAAGGAGGACGGGGTCCGGTTCGCCTACACCCGGCCGAGCCCGGGCCACTATCCGTTCCAGTGGTATTGGGACTCGTGCTTCGCGGCGATCGTGTGGCGGCGGTTCGACGCGGCCCGCGCCCGGGCGGAGCTCGAGTCGTTGCTGGTGGCGCAGAGTGAGGACGGCTTCATCGGGCACACGATTTTCTGGGATGTGGCGCTGAACGAACGCCAGCGTCTGACGTATAACCTCCTCACTCCGGACGCGCCGATGACGGCGACCATCCAGCCGCCGGCGCTCGCGTGGGCGTGGCGGGTCGCGGTCGGCGACCCGGCGACGGTGCCGGCGATCGGCCGCCATTACGACTGGCTCTCCCAACAGCGCGAACTGGACCGCGACGGCCTGATCTGGATCGTCCAGCCCGATGAGTCCGGCCTGGATGCCTCGCCGCAGTTCGATGTGATCTGGCACGGTCATGCCGACGGGTTGCCCGGGTTCGTGCGGCTCGTCCGTCGTAACCGCCGGCACGGGTACGACCTCCGGCGGATCGATCAGGACGGCGGTCCGGTTTGCTGCGAGGTCATGACGAACGTCATCTACGGCCTGTCTCTGCTCGCGCTCGGGCGTCGTTCGATTACACCCGCGATCATCGAGCGCCTGTACGACGAACAGACCGGGCTGTTCAGGCCGATCGCGCGGCCGCGGCCGGCGCAGGAGCCGACCGTGACGTGGTCGGCGCTGTCGCCGCTGGCGCTGCCGGATCTCCCCGAGCCGCTCGGCAGGCGGCTGGTGGAAGAGCATTTGCTCGATCCCGAGCGTTTCTGGCTGCCGCTGCCCCCGCCGTCGGTGCCCGCCAACGATCCGTCGTTCTCGCGTCGTGAGTCGACCCTCGGGATCAGGCGCTACTGGCGAGGACCGACGTGGATCAACGCCGCGTGGCTGGTGTGGCTGGGATTGATTCGCCTCGGTTATCGCGAGCAGGCCAACGTGCTTCGTGACGGGCTGGGCCGAGCGGTCGCCGCGCAGGGACTGCGAGAGTTCTATGACCCGTACACGGGCCGGGGGATGGGGACCACGGAGTTCGCGTGGTCGGCGCTGATCGTCGAGATGATCGATCCTGATCCCCGGGCGGTCGCGAGCTTCGTCGACGACCGCTAGCGGCTGCTGCCCCGAATCCCCGACCGGCGTCTAGCCTAGCCCGCACCGTTCAGCGGGAGCCAGACGTGGAACACGGTCCGCCCCGGCTGCGACTCGAAGGTGATCGACCCGTTGAGTCGCTCGTTGACGATTCTGCGGGCGGTGTCGAGGCCGAGGCCCGTGCCCTCCCCGACATTCTTGGTGGTGAAGAACGGGTCGAAGACGTGGCCGCGGATGTTCTCCGGGATCCCCGGGCCGTTGTCCGCGATGTCCACCCGCGCGCAGGCGCCGTCCCGCTCGGTGACGATCTCGATCACGCCGGCCTCGCCGAGCGCCTCGATCGCGTTGGCCAGCAGGTTCGTCCAGACCTGGTTCAGCTCCGAGCCGCGCAGGGTGATCTTCGGGAGCGACCGGTCGTACGTGCGGCGGACCTCGATCGAGGTGTGCTTGAGCTTGTGGCCGAGGACCGTCAGCGTCGTCTCGAGTCCCTCGTGTACGTCGGTCTCGACGACCTCGCCGCGATCCATGAACGCATACGCCTTGATCGCTTTGACGAGCTTGCTCATCCGCTCGGTCGACTCGGCGATCTCGGCGGCGAGTCCGCGCGTGGTCAGCGACGCGGCGATCCAGGCGATCGCGGCGCTCGTGCCCGGACCGGCGGCTTCGGCCACCCGATCGAGCCAGGCCGCGTCGACGCCGGCCGCGACGAGCGGCTCGCTCAAACGCCATGGCTCGCTCACGTCCAAGCGCTCGAGCGATTCGAGCAGCTCGTCCTCACGGTCAGCCGCATCGAGCGCCGACAGCGCGTCGCAAGCACTCGCACGCTCCATCGCCTCGCGTTGCATCGCTACGAGCTTCTCGGCCTGCTCGCGCTCGATGCCTGACTCGACGAACAGCCCGATCGTCGAGGCAAGCACGTCGAGCGCGTCGGCCAGGTCGTCGGCCGCGCGCCGTGCCGCGGTGGCTGGATTGTTGAGCTCGTGCGCGAGCCCGGCCGCCATCGTCCCGAGCGACTCCAGCCGTTCGCGATTCTGCTCGCGGGCGGCGATCCGCGTGGCCACGGGACGGATCGCGCGCATCACCCGTCGGAACACCGGGCGCTGACTGGTTACGAGCCGGGTGAAGTCCTCGGCGGCCACCGACGCGACCCGGACGTCGGTCACCGCGCGCAGCTCGCCGCCCACGCTCGTTTCGGTCAGGACGCTGATCGCCCCCATCCAGGTCGGCGCGGTCTGGCGGGTGATCGGCTCGACCCGACCCGCCTCGGTGACCAGACCCTGCACGACTCCCCGCAGCAGCAGCATGAACTCGGGGAACAGCGTCCGGTCCGCGTCCGCCACGATCGCATCGGGTGCCAGCTCGCGGATCTCCGCCACCTCGCGCCAGCGCTCCAGCTGCTCGTCGTCGAGCTCGCCGAACAGGTCGATCGTACGAAGCTCTTCGAGCGTGGGCCGCTCGGGCTCGCTCATGCGCTCGCGAGGTACTCGTGGATCAGCGAGACCGCCATCGATCCCTCGCCGACCGCGCTGGCCACGCGCTTGATCGAGCGCATCCGAACGTCGCCGGCGACGAACACGCCGGGCACGCTCGTCTCGAGCGCGTAGGGGTCGCGCGCCAGCGGCCAGCCGTGATCGCGCACATCGGGACCGGCGAGGATGAACCCACGCTCGTCGCGAGCGACGACGCCTTCAAGCCAGTCGGTCCGGGGTGCGGCGCCGATGAACACGAAGCAGGCGTCGGCGTCCTCGACCGTCTCGCTGCCGTCCGGACCGCGGATCCGCAGCGCGCGCAGGTGTCCGTCCTCGCCTTCGGCGGCGACTGCCTGGGACCGGGTTCGGACCATGATGTTCGGGATCGCGGCGATCTGCTCGATCAGGTACTGCGACATCGACTTGGTCAGCGAGTCCGCGCGAATGAGCATCGTGACGCGGCCCGCGTAGCCGCTGAAGTACACCGCGGCCTGGCCGGCCGAGTTCGCGCCGCCGATCACGAATACGTGCTGGTCTGCGCACGCGCGCGCCTCGGTGAGCGCGGCGCCGTAGTAGATCCCCGCGCCGGTTAGTTCTGTGAAGCCGGGCGCTTTGAGCTGGTTATAGGACACGCCCGAGGCCACCAGCACCGTGTTCGCGCTCAGCAGGCCGCCGCCGGTCAGCTCGACGAGGCGTCCCGAGCCCTCGACACGCAGCGCGACCGCCTCCTGGACGGTGACGAGCTCGGCGCCGAGTCGCCGCGCCTGATCGGTCGCGCGCCGGGCGAGGTCTGATCCGCTCAAGCCGGCCGGAAAGCCGAGGTAGTTCTCGATTCGGCTCGACTGGCCCGCCTGTCCGCCGGGTGCCTCGCGCTCGACCATCACCGTCCGCAGACCCTCGGATGCGCCGTACACCGCCGCGGCGAGCCCCGCCGGGCCTCCGCCGACAATCACCAGGTCGTAGTGATCCCCGGTTGGCCGCGCCGAGATTCCGAGGCGCTCGGCGAGCTCGAGATTCGTCGGGCGCTCCAGGACCGAGCCGTCCTCGAGCAGCGCGACAGGCAGACGGTCGGCGGCCACACCGGCGACTGCAAGCAGCTCGCGCGCCTCGCCGTCCCGCTCCACGTCGAGCCACCGCGCGGGCACGCGATTGCGGGCGAGGAAGTCACGCAAGTCGTGCGACTGCTTGGAGAACCGGTGGCCGATCACGCGCACCCCGCCCGACTCGAGCGCCGCGCCCGACTCCCACGTCGTCAGCAGGTCCTCGACGACGGGAAACAGCTGCTCCTCCGGTGGGTCCCACGGCTTGAGCAGGTAGTAGTCGAGCGACACCTCGTTGATCGCCTGGATCGCGGCCTCGGTGTCCGCGTATGCCGTCAGCAGCACGCGCTTGGCCTCGGGAACCAGCTCGCGAGCCCGGACGAGGTAGTCGGTACCGGACAGCCCGGGCATCCGCTGGTCGGCCACCAGCAGCGCCACCTGTTCGCCGCGAGCGCGGATCTGCTTGAGCAGGTCGAGCGCGTCGGCGCCTGACCCTGCGCGCATGATCCGGTAACGCTGGCCGAAGCCGCGCCTCAGGTCGCGCGCGACCGCGGCGAGCACCGCCGGCTCGTCGTCGACGGCGACGATCGCGGGACGGCGTCGCTGATCCTGGTCGTTCTGCTGCTCGGTCTGGGTCCCCGGTGTCTCGAGCACGGAACCGATGCTAGGCGACCGACGTCATCGGGTCTCAGTTACGGTCGCCGGCGCTGTGGTGCCTCCAGCCGTCGTGATACTCGGTGTCGTGGAGGCGGTACAGCTCGTGCGCGTAGTGGTCGAGCCGGTCGGCGGCCTGCTGGGCCTCGTGGTAGTCCTTGCCGTGGTCGCGAGCCGGCGTCTTCTCCTCGGAGCGCTTGCGAACGATATGCAGCTCCTCGCGCGCCAGCTCCACGATCTTCTCGAGTGTCTCTTCAAGATCCATTTTCGTCCTCTCGCCAGGCGGCTCGGTCGGCCAACACGACGCGACGATCTTCTCACGCCGGCGTTCGCACCGCCGAACGGACTCAGAGATCGCCGTCGCGCAACGCGATGCCCGTCAAGCCGAGCACCACGAGCGTCACCGCTGCGACGATCGCCAGCGCGGCGACATCCGCGTGCAGCGTCGCCGCCACCACGCCGGAGGCGACCAACCCGGTCACGACCCGCGACCAGTACGCCACAAGCTTGTCCCGTGCGTTCCCCATGCCATACCAACGTGGTCGGGCGGCGGGAACTTGGCGGCGGCCACGCGAGCCTTGTTTTTCCCGCGGGGTCATCCGCCTCGCCGCGCCGTGACCTCGATTTCGATGCGCATCCGCGGATCGATCAGTCCGGCGATCAGCGCCGTGCTCGCCGGCCTGGTCTCGCCGAAATACTCGCGCAGCACCGGCCAACAGTCGGGATAGTCCTCCGCGCGCGGAAGGATGTAGACCGCACGCACGACATCCGTCAGCGAGAATCCCGCCTCCCGCAGCGCCGAGGTGATGTTCTCGAGCGCCTGCCGCGTCTGATCCGCGACATCTGACGAGATCGTCATCGTCCCGTAGTCGAATCCGGTCGTGCCGGACACGAACGCCCACTCGCCGTCGACGACGACACGGGAGTAGCCGACCTCCCGCTCCCACTTCGAACCGGTCGAGATCAGGCGCCGCGTCATTTGCTCATATTCCCATCCGCTCTGTTAGGGCTGTCCGCGATCACAACCGTGTTCTGGCCCGCGGCCAGCCACCAGTCGCCGTCGCGGTACACGAGCACGTACAGGGCCATCTCAGAGAACCGCGACTCGCCCTCAACAGATGGGATCGGCTCGCCGTTCTCATCGAGCGCGGTCCGGCGAACCTGAGCGACCACGACGTCGGGTGCCGGCGCCAGCACGCGGACGACCTCGTAGCGCGAGTCCGCGCGGCCGCCGGCCGCATGCAGTCGCCGATGGATCGCGTGCAGGCTGTCGTAGCCGTCCACGGTCGCGCCGTACGGGCTGCCCCACATGACGTCGGCGGAGAAGTGACGGTTGTAGATCTCGGCGTCCTGATCATGCAGGCCGGCCTGGAGCTCCGCGACCTCGCGCTCGACCGCGCTCCGGGCGCGGTCGCCGGCCGGTCCGGCCAAGCCGACCGTGGGTCGGGAGGCGCCCGCCGGTGATTCAGCGCCGGCGACGTCGGAGCCGTGCAGACCAGGCCCGGCCACGTTCCAGCTGACGACCCGGCGTGGGTGGATGCGGATGATCCAGCTGCTCGCACCCTCGTACGGCGGCGCTTCGAGCTCGACCTGCTCGGCCGTACCCCGGATCTCCATGAAGCGGACTCCGGCGGCGCCGGCGGCGGGATCGGGGGCGTCGTCGATCGTGAACGCGACCTGAGGTCGGATCGCGACGTTGCGGAACTTGGCCGAGTGCTCCATGTCGAACCCGGTGATGTCGACGGTGCCGAGCTCGGCGTCGTATCGAAAGCCGATCGGCTTGTTCTGAGGGGCGCCGTTCGGAGCCACGGTGGCGAGCCGCCCTTGCCGTTGACTCCTCAGGTACTCGGAATGCGCTGCGTCGAAAGGGTCTCGGGGCATCTCTGCACGTTAGCCCAGCCACGACCTGGCCCCGGCGGGCCGGGACGGTTGCGGCAAGAGGCGCCGCAACCGCCTAACGGTCAGAGGGTCCCGGCGGCGGCGCCCGGGCGGGCGCCGCTGTTCTTGAGCGCCTCGGCGGCGTTTCGCAGATAGCGCGTGGCGCGCCACTTGGCAGCGGGCCCCAGGAACCTCGCGAGCTCGCGGCCGTCGCTCAGCTGGACGGACCAGCCGTACCGGATTGGTCTCAGCATCATCCGCAGGGCGCTCATGGCTGCGTCCCTCCGGAGATCGTGATTTCGATGTTCGTGAATTGGTTCATCAGTTCCACCTTGGTTGAGTAATCAATGGTACTCCGCGCGTATCGCCGGCCAAACCGGCCTCATGTCGGCGAGGTCCGCTGGACGGTGACGAGGTCGCGGACGGCGTAGGAGAGGCGGTCCTGAAGGCGGATGATCAGGCGCTTTCGCTCCGCGATGTCCTCGGGTGCGGCGCCCTCGCCCTCGAGGCGCCGCAGCTCCGCGACTTGGCCGCGCAAGTGAGCGATCAGCCTGTCGAGGGTCCGTTGGTCGGTCATGATCCCGCCTCGAACGCCGGTTCGAGCGACGGCCGCGGCTTGGGGCTTGGCTCGGCTTCGATCGCGACCCGGGGGAGCCATCGCTCGAGCCACCGCGGCAGCGCCCACGTGGTCCGTCCGAGGATCTGGAGCACCGCGGGCAGGAGGAGCAGCCTGACCACGACCGCGTCGAGCAGCACCGCGCTTGCCATCGCGAGCCCGAACATCTCGAGCACCCGGTCGCCGCTGATCGCAAACGCCCCGAACACCGCGACCATGACCGCGGCTGCGGCGGTGATCACGCGGCCGGTGCGCGCGATGCCCTCGCGAACGGCGGCGCTCGCGTCGCGCCGGGCCTGCCATTCCTCGTGGACGCGGGAGACCAGGAACACCTCGTAGTCCATTGACAGCCCGAACACGATCGCGAACGCCAGGACCGGGATGAAGGCATCGATTGGTCCGACCTGTGCCCCGAACAAGCCTCCGAGCCAACCGCGCTCGAACACCGCCTGGACGATCCCGAGCGACGCCCCGATCGAGAGCAGGTTCATCAACGCCGCCTGCACGGGGATCACCAGCGAGCGGAAGACCACGAGCAGCAGCAGCGCCGCCACCGCGACCACGACCCCGATGAATAGCGGCAGCTTGCTCGACAGCACGTGAGAGAAGTCGACCTGCGCCGCTGTCGCGCCCCCGACGTACACGCGGGCTCCGGTGCTCCGCTCGATCGGCGGCAGCACTTCGTTGCGGAGGTGCGTGACGAGACTCGACGTCTGGGAACTCTGCGGCGAGGTAGCCGGATACGCGACAACCGCGGCCGTCGTCCCGGTACCGTTGAGCCGCGGCGGTGCCACCGACACGATGCCGGGGGTGGTCCGCAACGCATGCGTCAGCTCGGCGAGCGCGGCCGAGTCGTTCGCCTGCGGCAGCGCCACAGCCAGCTGGAGCGGGCCATTGACGCCGGGGCCGAACCCCTTGGCGATGAGGTCGTACGCCTGGTGAGTTGTCTGGTTGGCTGGATCGTTGCCGGCGTCGCTGGAGGCGAGCCGGAGTCCGAGCGCGGGCGCGGCCAGCGCCAGCATCACCGCGGTCGCCGCGACCGCGGTCAGGACCGGGCGCCGCTGCACCCGCTCAACCCACCGCACCCAGAAGCCGGGGCGCGTCCCGTCGGCCTCGCGCGCCGCCTGCCGTCGTCCGACCTCGCCGACCCGCCGTCCGATCAGGCTGAGGAACGCGGGCAACAAGGTCAGGGATGCCGCGAGTACGAGCACGACGCCCATCGCCGCTGCGACCGCGGCGCCGTTGAGCAGGCTCACACCGAGCGCGAACATCCCGAGCAGCGCGATAACGACGGTGGCGCCGGCGAACAGCACGGCGCGGCCGGAGGTGTTGAGCGCCGCCTCGACCGCCTGCTCGACGTCGCCGCCGTTCGCGCGGTAGTTCTCGCGGAAGCGCGTGACGATGAACAGCGCGTAGTCGACCCCGACGCCGAGCCCGATCATCAGCGCGAGCTCGGTGGCAAAGCTCGGCATGTCGATCACGTGGCTGGCGAGGTTGATCACCCCGATCCCGGTGATCAGACCGAGCAGCGCGGTCGCGATCGGGAGGCCCATCGCGCTGAACGAACCGAAGCTGATCAGCAGGATCAGGATCGCCGCCGCGATTCCGACGATCGTGGCGAACCCGAGTGATGCCTGCTGCGCCTGCTCGATCGCCTGACCGCCGAGCTGGACGTCGAGCGTCGCCGAACGCGCGGATTCGGCGGTGGTGATCACCTTGTCGACCGCCGCCCTGGGGAGGGCGTTCGCGCGCTCGTCGAAGTTCACGGTCGCGAACGCGATCGTTCCGTCGCTTGAGATCGCGTGCTGCCCCGCCGCATACGGGCTGACGACGCTCGTGACGTGGGGGAGGGTGGCGACGCGCTTCAGCGTCGCCGCGATCGCCGTCCGATCCGCGGAGTCAGTGAGCTTGCCGGTCTTCGCGTGGAACACGATCTGGTCGGCGTCCCCCGCCTGGGCGGGGAAGTGCCCCTGGAGCAAGTCGACGGCCTGCTGCGAGTTCGTGCCCGGGAGCGTGAAGCTGCTCGCCGTCTTCTTTCCGACCGAGTTCGAGATCGCGAAGATCCCGATCGCGGCGACGATCCAGCCAATCACGACCGTACGTCGGTGCCGCATTGTCCAGCGAGCGATGTTGACCATATCTACTCCAGCTTCATGGGTAGCAATTTTGCAGGCAATGCATTTATATATGCGCTGCAGCGAAAAGTCAACACTCATTGCAAAATTTCCATTTGTGAAGGTTTGCTGGTAACCTGAGGGTTCCGATGAGCTCACTCGATACGTCTTCCGCCAAGCCGGGCCTGCGCGAGCGCAAGAAGCAGCAAACCCGCGAAGCGATCGCCCGCGCGGCCCTGCGGCTGTTCGCCGAGCGCGGCTACGACGAGACCACGCTCGCCGAGATCGCCGAGGCCGCGGACGTCGCGCCCCGGACGATCTTCGCCTACTTCGACAGCAAGGAGGACATCCTGTTCTCCGAAGAAGGCGGCTACCTCGACGAGCTGAAGCGCAGGCTCGACGAGCGGCCGGACGGCTCCACGACCGTCGACGCGCTCCGCGAGTTCGTGGCGTGCATGAAGTCGCCCGACGATGACGACAAGCTCCGCAAGAAGGTCATCATGGCCAGTCCCGGGCTGCAGATGAAGATGCGCGCGCACCACGCCGAGCTCGAGCCGATGCTCGCGGAGTCGATCGCGCGGGACCTCGGCACCGGTCCTGCCGACATTCGGGCGCTGCTGGTTGCAGCCTCGATGACGGCGGCGTTCGAGTCCGTCAGCAATCAGTTCTTCGAGGCGGAATCGGGCGGGGAGCCGGTGACCCACGAGCAGAGCATGGCGATCATCGACGAGGTGCTCGAGTTCCTGCGCGGCGGCCTCGAGGCGATTCAGCGCGACTAGCCGCCCTAGGCTGCGCGGGGACGGAATATCAATCGCTGGTGTGACGACAGCGTGACCTGGGCCGCCTAGCCTTCCCGGCGTGGAAGCACAGGTCGAGGCGGCGGTCGAGCTGGACCACACCGGGAAGAGCGAACCCGCGGCGCTCCGGGCGTCGGGGTTGGGTAAGCGCTACGGATCGGTGGTGGCGCTCGACCAGGTCGGGCTCTCGGTGGCGCCGGGGGAGCTTGTCGGACTGGTCGGCGCGAACGGCGCGGGCAAGTCGACGCTCGTCAAGATCGCGTGCGGGCTGGTGCGGCCCACGAGCGGCACGGTCACCATCTACGGGATGCCGGCCGGAAGTCGCGAGGCCCGCCGGCAACTCGGATACCTCGCCGAGCTGTTCCGATTCCCGGGCTGGTCGACCGCCTCGGAGGTGCTCGCGCTTCACCAGCGACTGGCGGGATCGACGCGCGGCGCGAGCGAGCGCGACGAGCTACTCGAGCTCGTCGGCCTCGGTGATGTCGCGGGCCGGCGGGTCGAGGGGATGTCCAAGGGGATGCAGCAGCGGCTCGGCATCGCGCAGGCCCTCGTCGGCGAGCCGAGGCTGCTGCTGCTCGACGAGCCAACCAGCGCGTTGGACCCCGCGGGCCGTCGCGCGATCCGGACGCTGTTGCTGGAGCTCCGCGAGCGCGGCATCGCGGTGCTGCTCAACTCACATCTGCTCGGCGAGGTCGAGCGGGTGTGCGACCGGGTCGTGATCCTCGCCGGCGGCAAGGTCGCGGCGGACGGGCGGCCCGAGCAGCTCACGCACGCCGGCGGCGTCGAGATCCAGACCGGAAACGGCACGAGGCGCTTCCCGAGCGCGCGGCGAGAGGACATACCGAAGATCGTCTCCGAGCTCGTGGCGGCAGGGGTCGACGTCTACGAGGTCACGGTCATTCGCTCGACGCTCGAGGACGCGTACCTCGAGGCGGTGGATCGCAGTTGACGGCCACACTGATCATCGCGCGTCACGTCCTCCAGGAGAGCGTCCGGCGGCGCGTGTTCGTGGTCGTGCTCGTGCTGACGCTGCTGTTCCTCGCCCTGTTCACGCTTGCGACCGTCGAGGCGTTCAACGCGCAGTCACCGTTCGGAGGCGGCGGCTCGTTCAGTCCTCAAGCGATAACGGCGGTGACGCTGAACGGCCTTGGGGTGTTCGCGTCGCTGTTCCTCGCGACCGTTCTGGCGGTGTTTCTGACGCTCGGCGCGGTGCGAGGCGACGCCGAACGAGGCCTGCTGCAGCCGCTGGTCGTCCGCCCGCTCGGACGCCGGGAGTTTCTGCTCGGCCGGTTCGTGGGAGCGGTCACGGTGTGCGTCGCTTATGTCGTCGTCCTGTACGCGCTGGTGGTGGTGATCGTTCACCAGGCGGGCGGTCTGTGGCCCGACTACGTGATCGGTCCGGGGGTGGCGCTCGCGGGCGCGGTCACGCTCCTGGTCGCAATGTCGTTGCTCGGCTCGGTGTTCCTGTCGGCGACCGCTAACGGAATCGCGATGTTCATGTTGTACGGCGCCGGCCTGGTATCAGGTCTGCTCGCGGCGATCGGAGCCGCGCTGAACGCGCACACCGTGCTGTCGATCGCGCACGACATCACGGTGGCGCTCCCGTTCGAGGGCCTCTATCAGTCGGCGCTCCACGCGCTCGGATCGAACCAGACCGGCCTGACCCGGGTTCTCGTCAACCTGGGCCCGTTCGGCGCATCGCATCCGAACAGCGTGGGCTTCGACATCTGGGCGGTTGTCTACCTCGCGATCGTCGCCGGTGGCGCGACGCTCGGGTTCGAGCGCCGGGACCTGTGAGGGCGAGGGCGCCGCGTACCGTTTCGCGTGCGCCCCCTCCCCGCTAAGTCACTTCACGACGAACGAGCCGATGCCGCTCCAGTACACGGCCGTGTCGCCCCGCGTGTAGTAGTGCGCCTGCCAGTAGTACTTGCCGGGGGTCACGGCCCAATACCCCGGGTAGTTGAACGGCGCCACGTAGCTGTACTTGTTGCCGTTCCAGTGCTTGGGCCCGACGAAGTCACAGCGGATCACGCTGCCGCAAGGCACAGCCGTAGCCGCCAGCGTGAGCACGATCGCGAGCACGGCGGCAAGCGCGCTGGTCCGGACCCCTGCCTTCCTGGACATACCAACCTCCTCGTCTGGTCTGACCGGCCGACCGGTCGGGCAGTGTATCCAGCAGTTGCTCCGACGTGCGCCGCATGCCAGTGGGGCCGTGGCCCATTCCCGCCCGCCGCACGCCGCAACGATTAGTCAGCACAACTTGACAGTCAGGTATTCCTGACTATATTCTCGCCTCTCACAGCATCAAGTGATCGAAAGGAGACGGGCGATGGTTGAGACGGTGATCCGCGGGTCGGAGGCGCCGCGCTTTGGACAGGACGGGACGAACGTCGTCGGATACGCGTCGCCGGAGCGCGGCTCGGAGTCCGTGAGCGCATGGAAGGTCGCGCTCGAACCGGGCGCCGCCAGCCCGACCCACGAGCTGACGCACGGTGAGGTGTTCATCGTGCTCGACGGGAGTGCCCGGTTCGACGTCGAGGATAGGTCCCATGAGCTCGGCGTCGGCGACGCCATCTGCGTTCCGCCGGAGACGTGGTTCACGATCAGCAACGACGGCCCGGAGCAGTTCACCGCGATTTGCTGCATGGCGGCGGGTGGCCAGGCGCGAATCGGCGACGGCGAGCTCTTCCCGATTGCCTGGGCGCAGTGACGCCCGACGATGAGCCGGACCTGGCGATCCTGATTGCCGCCGCCTACCGGGCGCTCACCGAGATGCTCGGCGACGCGATGGAGGCGCGGCGCATCACGGGTATGCGGCCGTCGTTCGGGTTCGTGATCCGCTCGGTCGATGCCGAGCAGCCGACGATCACGCGTCTGGCGGAGATGCTCGGTGTCACCAAGCAATCCGCCAGCGCGCTCGCCGATGAGGCCGAGCGTGCGGGGTTCGTCGAGCGCGTGGCGGCTGCGTCGGATCGACGCAGCCGCCACCAGCGGCTGACCGGGAAGGGTCGCCGCGTCCGCGCCACCGCGCTCGCCGCCAGCAACAAACTCGAGCGCGAGCTCGAAGCGGCGCTCGGGGAGGACGCGACCGCGGGGCTGCGCGCGGGGTTACTCGAGATCGTGACCCGGAGCGGCGCGCTCGAGGACGTGCTCGCGCGGCGGGCGCGGCTCGTGTGGTGAGCGCCCACGCCGGGCGACCTCAGCCTCGTGGCGGAGTAGGAAGCGCTTGCGCTCGAGCCCACCGGCGTATCCGGTGAGGCTGCCGGCCGAGCCGATCACGCGGTGGCAGGGGACGATGATCGAGATCGGGTTGCTTCCATTCGCGGCGCCGACGGCGCGCGCGGCGTTCGGCGCTCCGAGCTGTCTCGCGAGTTCGCCGTAGCTCACGGTCGCGCCGTAAGGAATGTCGAGCAGCGCGTTCCATACGTTGCGGCGGAACGGCGTCGCTCCGTCCGTATCGAGCGGTACGCCGAACTCGACGCGCTCGCCGTCGAAATACTCCTCGAGCTGCTCACGGACCGACGCGAAGGCGGTGTCCGTGCGGCGCCGGCCCCGCACGCGGGCCCGGTCGTCGGATGCCGGAAGCGTGTACAGGCCGGTCAGTCGCTCGCCGTCGCCGCACAGCAACAGCCGGCCGATCGGGCTCGGCATGTATGTGTATAAGCGGGGTGGTGTCTTATTAGTGTTCGTCATTGCCGACGTGGAACGGTGAGCGCTCAGGCACTGTGAGATGGCAAGGCGAGCTGGGCCCACAGATGCTGGGTCGCGTAGGCGCGGTAGGGCCGCCAGCCCTCGGCGACGGCGCACGCGCCGGCAGGGCCGCCGTCGCGGCCGAGCCGCTCGAGAC
>Ga0335076_10000140_pt1 | contig 59378 bp, 45 predicted proteins | sample Lox_Sample_25_FD_206717 | JGI IMG/M metagenome (GOLD analysis project Ga0335076, IMG submission 206717) | Soil microbial communities from Loxahatchee National Wildlife Refuge, Florida, United States - Lox_Sample_2.5 | ecosystem: Environmental > Terrestrial > Soil > Wetlands | place: USA... | reverse complement strand
GAAACCATCGAAAACACCATCGAATTCGCCAAGGAACTCGATTGCGAAACGATTCAGGTTTCTCTCGCTCATGCCATGCCGGGAACCGAGCTGCACGAGCAGATGTCGCAGCAAGGCTTTCTGCGAGTAGAAGCTCTTGCGGATTCCGGCGGGCACCAGTTGCCGCACATCGAGTACCCGCACCTTTCCAAGGCGGACATGATGGGCGCAGTGAACCGCTTCTATGACGAATATTATTTCCGGCCGCGCGTGGTGTGGCGCATCGTCCGCGAGGTCTTGTGGGACAGCCATGAACGCAAGCGGCTCTATCATGAAGCCACCAGTTTCCTGAAGCTCCGAGCGGAACGTTGGAAGTGGGTGCGGCAGGGCGGCGACGTTCAGAAGCCCATGATTGCCGTACCGGAGGCGCCGGGCGTTTCCGGAAACGATTAAACAAGCTCAGAGATGGCAAGCGAACGAAGGCTACGGATCAAGACTCTCGTCATGGTCCTCGCGATGGTGGTGTGCGCCAACATCGGGGACCTGCTGCTGAAGCTCGGCATGACTCAAATCGGCGCTGTGGAATTTACGGCCCCGGGGCTGGCGCACGCCTTCCGCGAGACGGTCACCAGCGGAACCATCTGGCTGGGAATCCTGTTTCTTCTGGGTTTCATGGTAAGTTATATGACGGTTTTGAGTTGGGCGGACTACAGCTTCGTTATGCCCGCAGGTGCTTTCGGCTATGCCGTTCTCACTCTCCTCGCTGTGATTTTTCTTCACGAACGTGTTTCTCCGGGCCGCTGGGTCGGCGTTATCTTAATCTGCGTGGGTGTCTTGCTTGTCGGCCAAACTCGTCCGCGTACCACGGAAGCGGCTTTGCAAAGCAAGGTGACGGCATGACCGGCACAATTCTGCTTTTCGCTTGCCTGATCTGCGGGAGTACTGGCGGAGAAATCGCCATTACTTACGGCATGAAATCCGTGGGGGAGCCTGCGCGGCTGCGACCCAAGCCTTTGCTGATTTTTCTGGGCCGAGCCTTGCGCAGCGGCTGGTTCTGGCTGGGCATTCCGCTCATGGCCCTGTCGTTTTATTCGTTGCTCCTGCTGCTTTCCTGGCATCCCGTCAGTTTTGTGATTCCCGTTTCCGCGCTCAGCTATGTCGTGGGAACGCTAGGGGCGAAATATATACTTGGGGAGGACGTATCCGCTGCGCGCTGGATTGGAGTCATCCTGGTTTGTGCCGGTGTAGCATTAGTCGCCGCAGGATAATGGTTGGCTTTATCGTTCGATGAATGCTTCCACGAAAATCGAGGGAAAGGCAAACGACCTTAAACCCGGAACCGCGTCAATCCTTCTATTGGTTTTGGGCTCGGTCATCTATCTGGGAAATGCGGGGTTCCCGGCGCTGCTCGATGACGCAGACGCGTCTCACGCCATGGTCGCCAGGGAGATGCTCCAGCGCCACGACTGGGTGATCCTGTACATGAACGGGATCCGCTATCTGATGAAAGCGCCGCTGCACTACTGGGCCGTGGCCATGAGCTACGCGCTTCTGGGCAGCAACGAATTTGCTACCCGGCTTTCCGTGGCGCTCTCGATGATTGGGCTGGCGCTGCTGGCGAACGCCTTTGCAAGAAGATACTTCGGCGCGCGCGCGGGACTTTACAGCGGCCTTGTCGTACTCACGGGTGCGGGCTTTTTCCTGTTCACGCGCATCATGATTCCGGAGGCCATCTACGCCCTGGAATTCACCGCGGCTTTTTATTTGTTCTTCCGGGGATGGACGGGATCGCTCGATACGCGCGTGGCCTACTGGGGCACAGCGGTGATGACGGCTCTGGCCTTGCTTACGCGCGGGTTGATTGGGGTGATCTTTCCGGTCGCAATCATCGCGCTGTTCATAGTCCTGACGGGAAGCTGGGGGCGGATCCGCGAGTTGCGTCTGATTTCCAGTACCCTGATCTTTCTTGCAATTGCGCTCCCCTGGCATGTCCTGGCCAGCTTGCGCGCGAATACGTTCCTCTGGTCCTATTTTGTCAATGAACATTTCAAACGTGCCATCGGAACGCGCTTTCCTCCGGACTACGAAGCCGTGCCGCTCTGGCTATGGCTCGCGGCCCACTTGATCTGGTTTTTTCCGTGGAGCATCTTCCTACCCACGGCGCTGAAAAATTTGCCCCGCCCTCGCGACTGGAAGATGCTGAGCGTCGAACAGCAGGCGCGCCTCATGCTTCTGCTTTGGGGTGGCTTCGTCCTCTTTTTCTTTTCCCTGACATTCGGCTCGCGGATGGAGTATTACAGTTTTGGCGGATGGCCGGCGATCGCCATGCTGCTGGGCATCGGTCTGGCCAAAGCCGAAGAATCAGGGGAGCGTTGGCTCACGAAGATGCAGGCGGGTCTAGCTGCTGTGGGGGTGGCCCTTGCCGGAGTTTTGACGGCGATGCTGATCGTCTCCGCGAAAGTTAAGGTCCACGGCGATATTTCCTCGGCGCTCGAAGAACACAAAAACAGCTTCTATCGCGTCTCCATGGCTCATTTTCTCGATTTGACTCCGAAAGCGTTTGCCTACCTTCGTCTGCCCGCCGCAATTGCGGCCGCGGCGTTTCTCATCGGCTTGGGCACGGCATGGTGGCTGCGGCGTACCAAGCGGCCACTGGCCTCGAGCATCTCCATGGCCGTCACCATGGCAGTCTTTTTCTTTGCCGCAAATATCGCTTTGGGCGTATTCAGCCCGTACCTGTCGTCGAAGCCACTTGTGGATCAGGTCTTGGCCCAGATTCAGCCGGGCGATGCCGTGGTGATCTACGGAGAATTTGATGCCAGTTCGAGCGTTGCTTTCTACACCCACCGCCGTCTGCTGATCTGGAACGGAAGATACAACAATCTGCTTCCGGGTTCCGACTATCCCGATGCGCCACACGTTTTTCTGACCGATCCCGAGTTTCTGGCACTCTGGCGTGCTCCTCAGCGCGCTTTTCTTTTTGTGCCGGAGAACAAACGCGAAGACGCGTCCAAACGTCTGCCCGCCTCCGGCACGTATTTGATCGCCCGAAGCGGCGGCAAGGCGGTCTATTCGAATCAGTCGTCAAATTCTTCGAGCGGCGGGCTTTCCCCGGCTCCCAAAATTCTCGTGACCCGGAAGTGATGTCATGGCGCTCCACGCACTGCGTTGGGCTTTGCTCCTGATTGCCACTGCTCCTCTCGCCTACTATCTTCTGGCCATTTACTGCGCCTGGGACTATTTCTCCCAGGCCAAAAGGGCGAAGCCCGCTGATCCGTCGTTCGCACCCCCTGCCAGCATTTTGAAACCCGTGCGCGGCGTGGATCGAGGCGCTTATGAAAATTTCTCGAGCTTTTGCCTCCAGGATTACCCACAGTACGAAGTTCTCTTCGCAGTCGCGGACGCGGACGATCCCGTTATTCCGGTTATCGGAAAACTGCAGCGGGATTTTCCGGAAGTTTCCATCAGATTCATTACCGGAGTCGAAACGCTCGGCGCCAACCGCAAGCTAAACAGCCTCGCGAGGCTCGCCAGGGAAGCGAAATACGATTTGTTGGTGATCAGCGATAGCGACGTCCGCACCACACCGGGCTACTTGCGCGAGGTTGCATCGCGCTTCGCTGACCCGAACACCGGCGCCGTTACGGCGTTTTTTCGGGGAATCACGGATGGTTCGCTCGGCGCGGAGCTCGAGGCTCTCGTCATTTCCTGCGAAACGGTTCCCAACGCGCTCGTCGCCCGCAAGATCGAGGGCAAAGTGCAATTTGCGTTCGGCTGGACCATGGCCACAACGAAGCCGCACCTGGATTCCATCGGCGGTTTCGAGGACATGGTGAATTATCATTCGGATGATTTCGAGCTGGGCAACCGCATCGCCGCCCGCGGGTTGAAGATTGAGTTGATGCCCGCGCCCGTCGAAATGGTTTATCCGCGTGAATCGTTCGCCGATTTTCTCCGCCACGAATTGCGTTGGGCCATCGGTCTGCGAAATGTTCGTCCCTTGGGCTACATCGGCCTTTTGCTTACGTTTGGCTTGCCTTGGGCGGTCCTTGCGGCGATTTTGGCTCCCACAGTTTGGTGCGCGGCAGGATACGCCTTCTCCTATTTGCTCCTCCGACTTGGACAGGTGTGGATCACGGGAGCGTGGGGACTCAAGGATGAAATCACGCGAAGCAGTTGGTGGATGGTTCCGTTCCGCGACGCCCTCAATTTTATGGTCTGGCTCGCAGGATTCTTCGCGAGCACAATTACCTGGCGGGGAATCCGTTATCGCGTTAAGAAAGGCTTGTTGATTCCCGCCACGCGTTCCGGGCCTCAACATTGATTGGGCAAGCAAAAAGTTCAACAATTTCCGGAGGGTAAGGATTCATTGTTTCTCGCGACCATCCATTTCCATCTGGCCGCCTGGCGCGACGCGGTTCTCCTTCTCGCCATCGGGCCGTTCGTCTACTACCTTGCCGCGACATTCGCGGCGTGGCGTTTTTTTCGCCGCGAACGCGCGCGCTCCTTCCCCGTCTTCACCCCGGCTGTAAGCATCATCAAGCCCGTCTATGGAGTGGACTTTGGCTCCTACGAGAATTTTTCGAGCTTCTGCAAACAAGACTACCCACAACATGAGATTCTTTTTGCGGTGAACGACGAATCGGATCCAGCCGTGGCTGTCATTCGCCGCATCATGCGGGATTTCCCGGAACGCCAAATACGATTCGTGAGTGGGGCTCCAAAGCTCGGAACGAACCAGAAAGTCAACAATCTTGCCCTGCTGGCGCGCGAGGCCATTTACGATGTTTTGGTCGTGAGCGACGGCGACGTCCGCGTCGGGCCCGAATATCTGCGGGAAGTGGTTGCGCCTCTTGCCAACCCGCAAACGGGGGCAGTCACCTCCCTCTATCGCGGCATGGTCCAGCGGAATCTTTGGGCGGAGCTCGAAGCCGTTGGGGCCGCCGGCGATTTTTGTGCCGGCGTCCTTCTCGCATCGTCCACAGAAGGCGTAAGCTTTGCTCTCGGCGCTTCGATCGCCACCACCAAGCCGTGGCTCGAAAAAATTGGTGGCTTCGAGTCCTTTGCGAACATGCTGGCGGACGACTATGAACTTGGGAATCGCATCGCCAAGGCCGGCGGGAGCGTCCAGATTTCCCGTGAAATTGTAGCCACGATGTATCCGGCGCAGTCGCTGCGGAGTTTCTGGCAGCATCAAGTGCGCTGGGCAAAAACCATACGTTTGTGCCGCCCGGGCTCCTATGCCGCTCTTCTGTTTACTCATGGTCTGCCGTGGGTACTGCTCGCGGCTTTCGTGGCTCGCTCCGGAATGATTGCAGGGGCGTACCTGGGCGCCTATCTGAGCTTGCGGCTCCTGATGGCAGTCACCGTTGGTGTTTGGGGTGTCCACGATGAGACCCTGCGCAGGAAGCTCTGGCTCGTGCCCATCTGGGATGCGATCCATTTCATCGTCTGGATGGCCAGCTTTGGCTCGAACCGGGTAGTCTGGGGGACGACCCAATACACCGCGGACAAAGGCCGACTGCTCCCAGTACCCTGATCACGGGCGTAAGGAGCCGTAACACAGTCTGAAGAAATCTCTAATGTGTCTTTAAGTCATTTATGTTGTATTAGATAGAGGAAGTAGCCCCCGATACTATTCTCTCTTCCCATTCCGGTCAGAGGGCACCCGGTCTGAACGAAAAAAGTGCTAGAACCCTGGTACCCCTAGAATTGTCCCATTTCGGTACCGCCAATCTATTGTACCTGCGTCACTTAGAACCTAAGCTACATGCAATGTGGACGTGGTTTGTGCTCCTCAGCTCGCTTCTCTCCCTAGTTCACTTGGGTTCGTTACAAGTTCGCTTGTTTCGTTTGGCCATGGTGACCGGCGGTCATATATGACCGCAGGTCAAAATTCTGCAGGAACGTGAGGTACTCGTCCCAATGGCAACCATCCACTTTCGCCGGGTAGATCGCCGCCGCACGCCTCGAGTCGCTCTCTTTGTGGACTTGATCGTCCAGGGAGTTACGCAGGACAACGAAAACTTCAGGAGCAGGACGCGCTCGCACTCCGTAAGCGGCCATGGCGGTTCCATGATGCTCGAGAGAACCGTAACTGTCGGCCAGACGCTTCTCCTAACGAACGACTTTAGCGGGCAGAAGGCAGAATGCCGCGTCGTCGCCGTGAGGACGGGCCGCGACGGCAGAATATCGGTGGCTTTTGAATTTACTTCCACGCAGGTCAACTTTTGGAAGATGCACTTCCCCAGCGCCGGCATCAAGCCGCTTCGGAAAGTCGTGCCAACTGCGGCAATCGCCTAAGCAGTTCCCTTGCCCACCCCCGTGTGGCGGGGCGGATTGACGCACCTTCGAATCCCGCTTATTCTAGGAACGTTGAATCGCGGCTGTCCCGATCAACGGGAAACTGCCGCGATTCGTTTTTGTTCGCCCCGCGCTTGACCGTTGACCGATCAACTCTTTCGCTTGAGCAGGGCGGTCAGCTCCCTCGGTTGGGAGGTCGTCCAATTGGTAGGACTCCAGACTCTGGATCTGGCTATCCTGGTTCGAGTCCAGGCCTCCCAGCCAACCTTTTAGTTTCTAGGGCTTAGGCTCCTTCCTAAGAGGACCTGCTAAGAAATCTTCTGCACTCAGGTGTCTTAGTACAGTATTAGGTTTCGAAGGATTTGGGCATGGCCCAAGCAAAATACACCATCTACAAATATGTTCGCTTCAAAGGCGGTTCTTGGCGTTACTGCCGAGCGGCACTCTACGCCAATCACACTATTAAGCCCGATATCGTGACCGTCGGAGGCAGAGAGGAGAAACACCTGGAGGGCGGCTACTATCTAGCCTGCGCCGGACAATGGATTCCCGCAGGCTCCGATGCCTTGAAAGCGCAGCGCCAACAGCACGCGTTGCTGTCCGGCAATTCGCTGGAATACGAACGGTACTCCGGCAGGCCCGTTCCAACACTCGCCCTAGTTTCGTGGCCCTGCGTTTGCCGGTTGGGACCGGCCCCCACCTTTGGCATGCCTCGTGCGCGCAGGCCTGTCCGCGAGCTGTAGACTGATCCCGGGCCCGTTCCCTAATGGAGTGTTCTCAGGAAATCGAAATCCTGAAACCTTCACTTTCCCCATCCTTTTAGCAGAGGCGCCGTTGCTACTTCTGCCGGCCGAAGACTTCCCGGAACACCATGTTTAGGTCATCGAGTGCGCGGGCACAGTCGCCTGTGAAACTCGAGCCGTGCATAACGGCGAGCGTCTTTGGTTTCAGGTCAGCCAGCTTCTTAAGATTCTGCGCCGTGAGCGGGGTATAAGGAACATACTCCGCAAGAATGCCAGCCTGGTATTCCTTCATGGCCTTACGCGAGCGGTCCACGACATCGGTAGAGGTCAGCGGTTCCACGTTGCCGTTCTGGTGGAAGAGATCCGAGCAGAACAGTGTTTTCTGTGTTTCTTCGAAGAGCACGCCAGCGTCCCAGCCGTGCGGCAGGTGCGGAGTTTGGCAGTAGCGGAAGCGGTATGTTCCCGTCGTAAATGTCTGGCCGTCAGAGAGGGCCCGCGCCTCCCGGCCGATGAAGTCATTTACGCAGACGCGCGAACAGAGCTGGCTGCAAATGACGTCGGCCTTGGGGGCGGCGGCCAGCCACTCATTGAGTGAACCGCACTCATCTGATTCAAAATGGCTGAAGCTGAAGTGGCGCAAGTCGAAAACGTTGATGAGCTTCGAGATTGTTTCGCGCAATTCTGCGTGCATTCCCCGCAGCCCGGTGTGGAACAACAGTGGCTCATCATCTCGTATCAGGAAATGGTTGAACTGGAGGTTGCCCAATTCAGCGAAGATCGAAATGCGATAAATGTTCGGCGCGATTTCCGCAATGACCGCCATGCAGTTCTCCTATGTTTCGATACTTACGATTGAGACACAGATCTGGGAGCAGGACAATCGGACGAAGGTATTGGCCACGCATTGCTATCAGTAGATGGACAACGAGTTCACAGTTGCCTCTCTATTCCAAGGTATCGCCGATATTTTCGTATCACTTGGCGCGCGATTGGCAATCCACTTCGTCGCTGATGCGCGCATTGCATAAGAACAATGGTCACGTCTCCATGGGTATTGCCGGCCAATACCAACGCACAATTTACGAGCACTCATGGAGTAGCAGATCCTCCGTCCATGAATTCTAAGCAACTAGGCCTGACTACAGCTGAAACCGCCAAACCTCCTAGCTTGACGGTGGGCGCGGCTGCGGGGCGCACCTTTCACGCACGCGGGTTTGTCAGATAACATCTTGGTCGCATCAAACTTTCGAACATGCAGGGTCGCAGCACCAGTGCCTAGGTTGAAGCATCGAACTGTGGAGGCCAAAATTGAAGGTCCCAGAACAGACGCGGTCCGATCGCCCGCTGCGACGCCTCAGACGAGCGGAACTTCCTGTTGATACCGTCGAGTTGGCGCGTTATCTGATTGGGAAGATTTTGGTTCATGACACTGACGCTTGCAGGTTAAGCGGACGCATTGTCGAAACGGAAGCCTATCCAGTCGGCGACGCAGCCGGACATGCATACCATGGAAAGACGCGGCGCAATCGCTCTCTCTTTCTGGAACGTGGACACGCTTACGTGCATTTCATATATGGCTCATCGTTCCTGTTGAATGTGACCAGCGAGTCGTCCGGGGTGGGCGGCGGAGTCCTGTTGCGTGCCATGGAGCCGCTGGAAGGAATCGAATGCATGGTCGGTTCACGCCGAACGACACGACTGCCGGACATCGGCAGGGGTCCGGGACGATTGACCAAGGCATTGCAGGTCGACCTCAGACAAGACGGACTGGACTTGTGCGCTGTCGGCCCGCTTTGGTTGGCGGCCTCGCAGCAATGGACTGGCAGGATCGGCAAGAGTGCGCGCATCGGCATCAGCCGGAACATTCATCGGCGGTTGCGTTTTTACCAGTGCGGCAATGCACACGTGAGCGGCCCTAAGAAACTGCGGCAATAAATGCAAACGAGGCAGATTGAAAAATGGCTCGGCTGTTACCAGTGAATGTCGGTCTCCCGCGCAACGTTTCGTGGTGGGGCGAGAGAGTATTTGCTGGCGTGTGGAAAGAGCCAGTGCAAGGCAGGCGCATGGTCCGGCGGCTCAACGTGGACGGCGATGGCCAAGGCGACTTCGCTGGGTACGGCGGTGAGCATCGAGCGGTCCTGGTTTACCAGATCGATATCTACCGGTACTGGGAGCGGCATCCCGCGAATCCTCCCCCGACAACAACGATCAACTGTCAATTGTGCGCCCGTTCTTCGTTCTGGGATACGAGCCCTGTCGCTTGTTGTGCCAAGGCTTGCCCCCAATTTCAGCACGCCCGTGCTTTCCACAGTTCTGACTGAGTCAGAACTGTGAGAAGGAAACAATTGGACGAAGGTGTTCCATATACTTTAATTCGTTATGCAGTTACGTTGATTACGATCTTTCCGTATCCGCCCGTGCGCGAAAGCGCCCCACTGTACGCGGCGGAAGCTTCATTCAGGGGAACGGCGGTTTTGACGAATGCTCTGAGCTGTCCAGCGTCAAGGTACTTTGCTATTTCCACCAGCTGCTTTTGATTCGGCTGGACGATGAAGAAAGCATCTTTTAATCGCTGGTCGGCTGTGCCTTCGATGTCCGCAGCAATGGTGACCATGCGTCCAGCTGGCTTGAGGACTCCCCATGACCGCTCGAGCGTGTCACCGCCGACAGTATCGAAAACAACATCCACGTCCCGAAGCTCTTGTTCAAAACGGGAGGCTCTGTAGTCAACCACCTCGTCCGCTCCGAGCTGTTTGACGAAGTCGGTGGCCTGAGCTGAGACGGTAGTGATGACGTGGGCGCCGCGGATATGCGCAAATTGCAGAGCGTAAAGGCCAACTGCGCCCGCGCCTCCATGGACCAATACCCGCTCGCCTGGCCCCAGCTTTGCGCGATCTATCAGCCCTTGCCATGAAGTCAAGGCTCCGATCGGCACTGAAGCGGCAAGTTCGTGACTCAAAGTTGAGGGCTTCCGCGCAATATTCTAGGGCAGCGTAGTACAGAACTCCGCGGTGGCTCCATCATCGAACCAGTCGTTCATGCCATAGACTTCTTCACCAATATTAAAGCCCTGGGCCTCTTTGCCGATCTCTGTGATGACTCCTGAAAATTCATGCCCCGGGACAGCTCGCGTACGCGCTATTCCTGATTTCGTATGCGTCGTGGGATACCGAAGCAATTCCGTTGGGGTAACCCCGGCGGCATGAACCTGAATCAATATCTCGCCTAAGCGAGGTTTCGGTTTCTGCAGCTCTGCCAAGCGGAGCATTGGTCCCTGGTCTGCCTTGTTTGCCTGCATGGCCTTCATAATCACCCTTTGTGATAACGGGAAGAACTAATAAGAATTCGGGATCGTTGAAATCTGCTCACGCCTGACTACCTGCTGAGCACAATGAGCGAGCATCCCAGCCACATAGGAATCACCCATTTCTGTACTGAGCATTGCGTTATAGAGGTGGCGCTCTGGCCAGTTCAGCTTCAAGTACTTCTTGATGAAGGCAGCGCGGTCTCTGTCGATTGTGTCAACGTCCCTGATTGCCTTTTCTTGGGGTGTTCCCGCCGCGATCAGTCTGTTGATCTTGGATGTGCGTGAAGCATACAGGAACGTCCGAAACACGTCCTTGCGATTGCGAAGAAAATAATGCGAACCCCGGCCAACGATTACGCACGGGCCACCCGAAAGTGCGTGATTGATCGCGAGTTCGGAGACGCTTGCGATGCGACGCGCATCGAGCAACTCTAGCCGATGTGTTGGAGGTAGGGCCCCCTCGAATGCGCCTCTAAGGAAGGACTTAAAAACGCGATAAACCGCAGTATCATTTTTCCATTCCCGCTGCCCAACCGCTTGCGGCGTGCTGTTGGTTAGCCGCGCGATCTCCTGAGTTAGTTCCTGGTCCCACAGCTTCCAGCCCAGAAGTTCGGCCAGCCTTGCAGCAATCTCTGAACCGCCGCATCCATACTCGCGCTCGATTGTAATGGCTCGAATCGTCATGGCATTTCCTAACCGACCGCAACCTGGCCGTCCGCTCCGGGATCATTCTTCTTGAGGAAGAATGCAAGAACGAACATGATCGCCGAGAGAACCGCCAGCACCCAAAACGTGTCCACATACGCTAAAGTGTGCGCCTCCCGGTTGAGCAACTGATAGAGCCTGGCGATTGCCTGAGCGTGCGCGTCGTAGGCGCTCAGACCCGAATGGGCAATCCTCGTCGTAAGGGCTTTGAGCGCCGCTCGGAATTCCGTGGTACCGGGGGTCAGGTGGCCGACCAGGATCTGTTGGTGGTATTGGGCACGCCGAGCGATCATGGTCGTTACGATTGTTGTTCCGATGCTGCTTCCAATGTTGCGCATGAAATTGACCATGCCCGAGACGCTGTTGCCCTTTTCCGCGGGAATGCCGATATAGCCCGCCATCGTGATGGGAACGAAAAGGAAGCCGATCCCAACCACCTGGGCCACGCGCAGCCACATGGCGAACCGAAAGCTGATCAGGAGATCTGTCCGATAGGCCGAATAGTACAAACCGATCGCGAGAGCGCACCACCCCGCAGCAATCAAATATCGAGATTGAATTTTGGCCGTGAGTCGTCCCACGATCGGCATCATGAGCAGCAGCACGAAGCCACTTGCGGAAAGGACGAGACCAGCCAATTCCGCCGTGTAACCCATCAGCGTCTGGAGAAATTCCGGAATCATGACGAGCGTGCTGAACAACATCACCCCCATCATGAACATCATCAGATTCGCCGCAGCGAAGTTGAAACTCTTGAACAGACGCACGTCGATGATCGGCTCCTTACGGAACCATTCCCAAACAACCAGCAGGGTTAGACAAACCGCGACGCTCACCATCAGCGTCACGATGAAGTGAGAACCAAACCAGTCGTCCTCCTGGCCTTTGTCCAGCAGAATCTGCAATGAACCAACGCCCAAAGTGAGCATTGCGATTCCGATGTAATCCACGCGGATGCCGCCCCGCTTCAACCGGCGAAGAAATGGCGGGTCCTCGACGAGTTTGAAGGTGAAGTACAGTGCGAGTGCCGCCACAGGTATCTTGATAAAGAAGATCCAGCGCCAGGAGTAGTTGTCCGTGATCCACCCGCCGAGCATCGGCCCGAGGGTTGGCGCCAGGACTGCCGTAATTCCGTACAACGCGAAGGCGAGACCACGCTTCTCCGGCGGAAAACTGTCATTCAGAATGGCCTGTGCCATGGGCTGGAGTCCACCCCCGCCGACTCCTTGAATGGCTCTGAAGAGGAGCAGCATAGGCAGGCTCGGGGCCAAGCCACAGAGCAGGGAGCTGACCGTGAACACGACCAGCGACAGCAGAAAGTATCGCTTGCGACCGATTACCTCGGCTAACCATCCGCTAATCGGCAGCACGATGGCGTTGGCAGCCAGATACGACGTTAGAACCCAGGTGCTGTCGTCATAGCTGGCGCCCAAATTCCCCGCGATGTATGGCAGAGCCACATTGGCAATGCTGGTATCCAAAACTTCTAGAAACGCGGCCAGCGAAACGGTGACCCCAATCAGCCAAGGATTTACCTCGGGGATCCATGCAACCCTCTCCGCTGGGAGAGTTTGCGCGGCGGCACTCATCGCACGAAGACTTTTGCTTCAACATTCATCCCAGGACGAAGCTGATGATCACGATCCTCGCCCGGGTCCAGGACGATCTTTACAGGAATACGCTGCACGATTTTTACGTAATTTCCCGTGGCGTTTTCGGGCGGCAGGAGGCTGAACACGGGACCAGTCGCCCCGGCGATGCTGTCAACTTGGCCCTGGTAGGTGCGGCCATTGGCGTCGCAGGTGATCTCCACCCTCTGCCCCGGCCGCATGTGCTTGAGTTGCGTTTCTTTGAAGTTTGCGGTGATCCACACTTGATCCAGGGGAACCACCGTGAGCAGTTGCTCGCCGGGGTCGACATTCAATCCCACGACCACTTTTTTGGTCACTTCCCCGCTCACGGGTGCCAGTATTTTGGTGTAACTCAAGTTCAGTTGTGCCCGCTCGAGTTCCGCTCTTTTCTCCGCCACATCAGCCACAGCTGAAAGAGCGCGAGCGCGTGTGGACGCCACGCGTTGCGGTCCCGCTTCTGCGGATTCCTGCCGTGCCATCGCCTCAACCAGCCGACTGCGTGCTTCGTCCACATGCTGTTCAGCTGACGCCTCTTCGGCTTTGGCGGCGGTTACCGCCGCGGTGCCCGTTTGTGCCGCAGCTACGGCGTAGTCGTAAGTCTGCTTAGGTACTTCGTCCTTAATCAACAGAAGGTGGTAGCGCTGGACGTCGTCCTGGGCCTTCACGTTTTGAGCCTCGGCTTCCAGGATGTGTGCCTGTGCGGCAGCAACTTGTTTTTTACTGGCGGCGATGGCGGCCTTGGCGTTTTCGATGTCCGAAGAAGTGAACTTCAGCTGGCTGGTGGTGTCCACCGAGCTGATGGGCACATCGATGTTGAGGGCACGAGCGGCCGCCTGCGCGGTGTCGAAGTTCGCTTGCGCCTTTGCCAAAGCGACTTGATAGTCTTTTGGATCAATCTCTACCAGTGCGGCGCCCTTCTGCACATACTGGTTGTCTGCCACGCGCACCGCTTGTACGTAGCCTGAGATCCGTGCGCTCACCGGATAGAGGTGGACATCCACTTGCGCGTCGTCGGTGGTCTCGAAACCCGAAAAGTAGTGCCAAAGAAAGATGCCACCGGCAACAACTCCCACTGTGGCAGCGACAATGATCCAGCGCTTGTGAGAACGCCGACTCGGATAGACGACGGATTCCTTTTCGGCGGGGCTTTCGCCTGCGGTATTGCGCATTGAGGGCGATGAACTCTCCGGGCTCTTGGACGCATCTTGGTCGGTCATTTTATTTTCCTTTCAAATACAGAGCGTATTTGGATTCCGCGACACCCATCGCTCGCGCCATTGAGATTTTGGCGATGTTATATTTATAAAGACTGGCGATATACGCGTCGTTGGCGTCCGCGAGGGATTCCTGCGCCTGGACCACCTCGATGTTGTCTGTGACTCCCGAGGCGAAGCGATCGCGTGATTGCTGCAAGGTCTCCGTAGCAAGTTGAACCGCATGCTGCTCGACAGACACTTCTTGAGCGGTGTCTTGCAAGTCAAAGAAAGCGTCACGAACCTCCTGGTTGATGCTTGCGCGGAGGTCCTCCAATCGCTGCTTCGTGCTTGCTAGGAGGGAATCCGCGACAAGGTTGTCACCGTGCACCCTCCCCCCCTGGAAGATAGGGAATCGAAGCTCCACGGCGGCGTCCACCGTGCCATGGCTCGACGCGGGGTTGGTGCCGATCGCTCCGTAATCCGCAGTTGCGGACAGTGTGGGGTAGCGCTCAGCTGAAGCGGCCTTTCTTTGCAACTCTGCCGAACGTACTTGCTCGATTAGGCTTTTAAAGTCTGCGCGAGAGTTGTACGCCTGCTGCAACGCATCATCGAGAGTTGGAGTCGCCAGCGGCTGATATGCAACTTTCGTGGTGATGTCGAACGTCTGTCCTGCCGGAAGTCCAATGGCCCGCGCCAGAACCAGCTTTTGCTTTGCTAAATTATTCCGCGCGACGATCAACCTTTGTTCGCGTGCCTGAAGCTCCACATCGGCCCTCAGTAGGTCAACCGCAGCCGCAAGCCCCGCTTTCTTCTGGTCGGTCGTCTGATCGAGGAGCGCTTTTGCAGTGTCGCGCTGAGCTAAAGCGGACTCGACTTGAGACTGGTCGGCAATGACCAGCAGATAATTTGACGCCACCACAAGGACTATCAGTTCGCGTGCGTTCTGGTAGCTGTAATGGGCCGATTTCACTTGGGCAGCGGAGGACCTTGCGCGTTCGATCGACTCCCAGTTAAAAAGAGATTGATCAAGGTAACCACGTGTGTCAAAAACTCCAAATGGGCCAATTACGGGTGGCTCGCCTGGGACAGTGATGCCAATGATCGCCTTCAAATCATTTTGCCGAACGCCAAAGCTAGTCGCGGTGGTCAGATTTGGCAGCAACGCGCTGAGTGCCCGCCACCGATCGCCTCGCACGCCCGATACCGCATCCGAGGAAAGCAGCCCACCAAGGTTTTGCCGCAGGCCACGATCTACGGCCCCTTCCAGGGAAAGCGGGATCGCCGTTGAGGTGCTTTTGCCGGTCGGGACTGCTCCCAAGTAGGGATTCTGAGGCTGAATTTCTGAGGCGAAACTGGCCTCAACGGAAACACCGGTGGCGCTATAGGAGACCTTCTGCTGATTCTCAGCGGTCAATTCAGACTGTCCGTAAAGCGGGGCTCCAGCGACCAGAGCAAGGCAGAGGGCGGGCAACTTGCTGCGGAGCTTCGCGCGATCACCGGCCAACTTCTTCAAAGCTAGAAACCTCACGATTACTTCCTCGTTTTTCGTGCAGAGCCGATTCCTTCCTCGTGAACGTTTGACAGAATGCCCCAGCGTTGTCTCAACCAGTGGCTTCCGTGAAGCGAATTCGATGGACTAGGAGGCTGCAGCAACAGCTTTTTGCTCGAAAATCTTATTGAGGGCTTGGGCAGCCAAAGTGAGCGATGCAGGGTTTTGACCGGTTATCAGACGGCCATCCACGACAGAAAAAGGTTGCCAGTTGCGGACTTTTTCGAAGGTGGCTCCGAGGCGCAGCAATTCATCTTCGACAAGGAACGGCACGACCCTCGTGAGCCGAACCTCTTCTTCCTCCCCGTTCGTAAATCCTGTTGCGTGCTTCCCTTTCACAAGAGGCTCGTCCTTGAAAGTGACATGACGGAGAACACCGGGGGCATGGCACACCAGAGCAATCGGCTTGCCTGAATTGTAGAATGATTCGAGCAAGGCGACTGAAGCGGGATCTTCTGCGAGGTCCCACATGGGGCCGTGGCCGCCTGGGTAAAACACTGTGTCGTAGTCTTCCGCTCTTACCGTGGCGAGCTTCATAGTCTGGGAAAGATCTTCTTGAGCCCGCTTATCCTGTTTGAAACCCGCCATTGCGGGAGTCTGATTCTCCGGCAGGTCGGTCTTCGGATCGATTGGGGGCTGGCCTCCTCTCGGTGAAGCGAGCGTCAAATCCACGCCGGCGTCTCGGAAGACAAAGTATGGAGCAGCGAACTCCTCAAGCCGGAAACCCGTCTTGCGTCCAGCCGTGCCGAGCTGATCGTGGGAGGTTAACGCCATCAAAATCTTCATCGGCTTTCTCCTTGCTCACGCCGCTTCTTTTCAAGAACTGCGGCGGGAATTGTTGCGATCAAATCAAACTTCAGGAGGCGTCACAATTGGACGAAGGTATTGGCGATACTTTCGTGTAACCGACCGTCATCGAAAACCTTTTTGTTGAGTTGACAAATGCTCTACTGCGATCGAGATCCGCGCGATGACGAGCTCTGTACCTACCTTCAAGGTGCCTCCGGAGATGACGTCTTGCGTGGAATGTCCGGCCCTTGACGGCAGAGATCGTCAGGCCGAGGCGTTGAGCGGTTTCGGCACTCGTGAGCCCTTGTAATTCGCGGAGGAGAACCACCGATCGCAATTTTCCCCGGAGCCTGGAAATGGCACGAGTCACCAAGCCACGGAGCTCCTTTTGGGCGAGAGCTTGTTCTGGCGTCGGGCCTTCGTCGACGAGGTCAAAGAGCGGAGTCGCGCAGACGTCATCATTGTTGGTTTCGAGAGCCGACGTGGTTACGTGCCTGCGCCTCAATATCATCAACGCTTCATTAATCGCTATGCGGACGACCCAAGTTGAAAATGCTGATTCCTCACGAAATCGATGGAGGTTCGTAAATGCGTGTTGAAAGGACTGTTGAACCGCATCTTCAGCATCCTGTTGGTTGCGAAGGATGGGCAGAACCGAACGATAGATCTTCAACCGATGACGCTCGTACAGCTCTCCGAAGGCGCCCGAGTGTCCCGACTTTGCTTGCAGCACCAGCGCCTGGTCGCCTCTCAGTACGCCTTTTTCGCTCTGGCGCAGCGCAGCTCGTGGTGTAGTTTCCTCAATATTCATAGTTGCTCCTTTCTCGTGGTCACCTGCCAATTCCGCATAAGCGCGAATTCGATTCACCCGCGTGCCAGCTACAAAGCAAAGCGCAGGGACTCGAAAAGTCCAAATCCGTTGCCGTAATGCAATACGCGATACCACTTGGCGCAATCTCCCGCGAAAATCAGAAACTTTGACATGACGTGCCTACTCTTCATCGCTCGAACTTACCAACGCCCCGCGTGGGCGCCGCCGTCCACGTGCGGCACTTCACCAGTTACCTGGTCGGCGTGGGCGAGATACAGGGCTGCGTCGACAATGTCTTTCACGCTGGCGATTTTCCCCATTGGCTGTAAGCGCGCGAGATCGTCCTTGCGGTTGTTTCTGTGGAGTGGTGTATCCACCACCCCAGGCGCTATGGCGTTGAAGCGGATTCCTTCTCTTGCATATTCAATTGCGAGTTGACGCGTCACCGTTTGGAGGCCGCCTTTCGTGATCATCGAGACCGAGGCATTCACACCGGCGATCGGCTGATCAGCAAGCGAAGCGGTGATGGTCACGACACTGCCGAACCTCTGTTCCAACATCTGTTTCACGGCGAGCTGAGTCATGTGGAGAAATCCGAACAGGTTTACCGAAATCAGGCCATCGAAGTCTTCAGTCGTAAATTCGGTGAACGGTTTGGTGTAATAGGTTCCGGCGTTGTTCACTAAAACGTGGATTGTTTTGAAGTGCCCGATGGCTGCGTCAACTGTTTTCACGGCAGTTTCGTAAACCCGAATATCGCCGTCTATAAGTACCAAACGAGAAGAGGGAGTCAGCGATTCACTCGCTAGAAGCGACGTAGCAACCACGTTGTAACCTTCGTTCAGGAAGCCTTCCACCAGCCCCGCGCCAATTCCCTGCAGCGCCCCGTTGACGATTGCCGTCTGGTTCCGTGCCATGTCGTTTCCTTCGACCGCGCCTTGAACATTCGCAATTGAACCAGCAGGACGGAAAGGAAACAATTGAACGAAGGTATCGGCAATACCTTCGCATCGGAAGGCAGACGCGGGCAAAGGAAAACGAATCCTTTACTATTCGCGGCTACCCAATCCACGACGAAATAGGTGATGGGGGCGCTATCAGCGGTTAAGGAATAGAGCCATGATTCGCGTCAAAGCAAGAGCAAAAGCCGATCAACACTTTCCATTCTTGAGCATGGGCCGGCTCCGGCCAGGTAAGTCCTAATGCAAAGACGCGCCATGCGGGATTGGTACGACCTAAGATTTCGCAGGAACTGAATCTAAGCGCCTCCCAAGTGGTGGTCAGAAGTTTTTGCTTCCTAGACGCGATCAAACTTCTCTCATGGGTCTTTCTCAAGCTGTGGCTCTTCAAACCGTGGCGTTTGGCATCGAAGCGCTCTCAATGCCATCGTCTGATTGTTTTCCACGGGCATCTTTACTCTCATCGTTTCGTGTTTGGATGAGAAGACTGGATGGAAGGGGAACACGTGATGCAAAAAGGAGTCTCAAACGCCACCGAACCTGCTCGAAATGTGGGCACCCCTGGAAGACTACCAAGCGCCGAGGAGCGCCTGAAGGAGCCAGGCGTGCGACTTCCGTCACTGCCACAGCCTTTTGGAACCTATGCCGAGGCGGTCCGCACCGGTAATCTTCCTTTCCTCAGCGGAATGCTCCCCACTGAGGGGATTTTGGCCAAATTTCTTGGCCGCGTGGGTGCAGAAGTTGATGTGGTGACAGGCCGACAAGCGACTCGCCCGGCGGCGCTGAATGGCCTTGCGGTCGCACACGAATTCCTTGGCTCGCTTGACAGAATCAGGCGTGTCGTACGCCTAGGCGTGGCTTTGGCCACAACGGAAGAGCTCCGCGAGCACCCAAAGGTTGCTGACGGCGCTTCCGACTTGCTGCAAGATGTTTTCGGTAAAGACAAAAATCCGAGTCGTCTTATCAATGGTGTCGCCAGTCTGCCTCTCGGCACTCCTGTCGCCCTCGAGCTGATCTTCGAAGTGGATTAAGTGGAGCCGTATTGTAGCTCCCTGAAAAGGAGTTTGGAGATTGTGAAATCTTGGTCAGGCTTTTGACAAAACTAGACCGAGCTTACCCGCCATTTTCACCAGATCGGGGAGAGAACTGGCCTTCATCTTTTGCATGACCTTACCTCGATGAGCCTTAACCGTGATCTCGCTGATGCCAAGCTCGCCACCGACCTGCTTATTCAACAGGCCGGACACGACCAACGCCATCACCTCGCGTTCGCGAGGGGTAAGTAAAGAATGCCGGTCCCGGAGTTCCTTGATTTCCGCCTCCTGGTCAAGAACAACCCGGCTGCGTTCGAGGGCCTGCCGAATGGCGGCAAGCAGCACCTCATCATTGAATGGTTTAGTAAGGAATTCGACAGCGCCCGCTTTCATGGCCTGTACCGTCTTTGGCACATCGGCATACCCCGTTATGAAGATAATGGGCATGTCAGAATGTTCAGCCGCGATACGTTTCTGCAGTTCAAGGCCATTCAGGCCAGGCATGGAAATATCGAGCACCAGGCAGCTGGGAACAGGTGTTCGAGTATGGGAGAGAAAGTCCAGCGCCGACGAGAAAGTCAGCGGCTGCCAACCCGCGGACCGGATCAACAACTCCATGGATTCACGCACCGAAACATCATCGTCTACAACAAAGACAATCGAAGTGAGCTGCGCCATAGAAAATGACCCCAATTCATGACCTGGCGCTTCCGTCAAATTCATTCTACTGCTCAAGTCCCAAGACTGCGGATGTTCCTCAATCCAAACCGAGAGCTGCATGAAGTGCTGTGAGCAGAGCTGTGTCACTGAACGGTTTGACCAAAAACCCCCCCGCGCCCTGCTTAAGCACTTCAGTACGAATACTCTCGTCGTTTCGGCCAGTAATGAATATGATCGGGATCTTTCGTCCGAAACGCTTCAGTTCCTGTTGAAGTTCAGGCCCACTCATGCCGGGCATCGCAACGTCGAGGATCAAACAGCTAGTCTGATCGACACAACCCGATGAGAGAAATTCGTGTGCTGACGAAAAAGCTCGAGCAGCAAAACCGAATTCTCTAAGCAGGTCTGGCAGCGACTCGCGCACCGACTCATCGTCATCGATTACTACGGAAAGAAGTTGACGCTTGTCCTGGCGTCCGTCCGTCAGGGAATCCATGACAAAACAATGCCGCATTTTAAGAGGGACGTCCATTGTACTTTGGTATTGCTTGGCGACTGGCTGTGAGCGGCGAATCATGTTATGCGGCTTCCACCGAAAGATCAGCGCGATTGGCACAAGTCTAGGAGTTAGCCACAGCCTTGGGCGTGCAAGGAATTGCAAATGTAAATGTAGAGCCGGGCCCATCATTCGGTGTCGCCCACAGCCGTCCATGATGCGCCTCAATAATGGAGCGGCTCACGGAAAGCCCGATTCCCATGCCGTCGGATTTGGTGGTGTAGAACCCCTCGAAGATCTTGTCCGCCGCTTGAGGCGTGAAACCAACTCCAGAATCTTTCACGCTTAGTCGGACCTGATTCTCCTCGTTCCTTTCAGTTCTAACCAGCAACACTCTTGCGCGATCATCGATTCCGGACATTGCGTCCGCAGCGTTTCGAAGCAGGTTAAGGATGACCTGCTGAAGCTGGATGCGATCGCCTATGACAGGAGGAAGGTGATCAGCCAGTTCTACTCGCACGACCACCTGGATTCTCTGAAGTCCGCTCAACGACAGCGCAATGACTTCCCGCGCGGTCTCATTCAGATCCACCGATTCGGTCGCAGTCTCCTTTTTGTTGAAGAGTGCACGCAACCGGGTGATCACCTCGGAAGCGCGGTTGGCATCGCGAATCGTTCGGCGCGACGTCTCGAGAGCGCCCTCAATATTGGGAGGTGCGGCGGCCAGCATACGCTGACAGGTGCCGGCGTTCGTGACAATGCCGGCCAGCGGCTGGTTGATTTCGTGAGCGATTGATGCCGCCAGTGTTCCAAGGCTCATCATTCTGGCCACTTGTGTGAGTTCCGATATGGCCATGTCGCGGGCCTCCTCCGAGAGGCGGCGCGCCGTGACATCCTGAATGACGGCGATGTACTCCAGTTGACCATCCCGGTCCGGGGTCGCATGAGCGGCCGCGTGCAGGAACTTGATCGAGTGGTTAGGCATTACCAGGCGGTACTGCCATTCAAAGTCGCTGGCAAAGTCGCTACCGCCCTTTCGGGTCTGTTCGACCATTCTTTCGTACAAGGTGAGGTCTTCCGGATGGACCCGGGTACGGATCAGGTCAAGCGTCACAGGCACGCCGACCTCAAGTTCGTAGATGCGATAGAGCTGCTCTGACCAGGTGATTTCGTCTGTTGCCACGCACCAGGAGTAACTGCCTATCTGGCCGAGACGTTGGCCCTCGGCGAGGAATGCCTCGCTGCGTCGCAAGGCCCTCTCCGCTCGCTTTTGCTCGCTCAAATCGAGAATGAAAGCCACACCTTCGTTCGCACTTCCTTCGAAGAGCGCGCCTCCGAGCAGGATCGGCACGCGGGTCCCGTCTTTACGGAAGTACTCCTTCTCGAACGGTTGGAGGATACCAGACGTCTTCAGCTCAGCGATTGCCCGATGGTCCCGATCGCGCCACTCGCTGGGTGTGAGGTCAGTCCAGCGCACGCGACCTGAGGCGATATCTTCGCGAGTGTATTGCACCGTCTGAAGAAAGGCTTCATTGGCCTCTGTAATCTCGCCTCCGAGATTAAACATAACAATTCCGACAACATTGGCCTCGACTAAGCGCCGGATCTTGGCTTCCAAACCGCTTGCTAGTTTGCGGACTTCGGCTTCTGCCTTTTCGCGCTCGGCCACCTGAAATTTCAGGTCTGTTATGTGCCTCAGTGCTTGATACGCTGAAGAGGCAAATTTCCCAAGCGAGCCCATGAGTCGGTTATCTTCAGCGTCGAATTTGCGTCGCTCATCATGGGCGAGTGCCCAGATCGTACCGACTGCTTTCCCCTCAACATAAAACGGAACCAACAAACACTCGTTAATCGGAGGCGGGAAATATGTGTAGCGTCGTTCGAGGTGCCGAAACAATAGGGAGCAGTTGCGATTAAGCACGTCGCCGCAAGGCCCGAAATCGCGCGGTGTCCCGCCACCGACGTACGGCTTCCACAAGCCCGAGATAGCTGGCCAATAGAATCTCTTGCCATCCTGCGTCAACAGGCTAAGGCCAGCGGAATCACTGTGAGTAACATCTAGAATCGTATCAGCCAGTGTCTGAAAAACTGCGTCTGGCGAGTCCGCCAAAACGGTCATCAGCGCCACGAGCGCGCGATTCTCCCTCTCATAATCGGGCGGACGTGACGGGCGCTTCTGCAACTCCTCTGTACACAGGATCGACTCCAGAGAGACTGTGGGAATTGGGGCCTCGAGAGTCGAGTCATTCTTCGTCTCGATCACGGTTTCATCTCCATCTGCGCGGTCGCTCCCTTAAGGAGCCCGGCCTTGGCAAGAGCTCAAGACTAAGGCCAGCGCGGTCTACGTGCTGGAGTCCATGATACTTTGGTGTCGAGTGCGGCCGAGGCAAGCACCGGAGGACGTTGAACAGCGCCCCCTTATCCAGGAACTTCACAAAACAAGAATGCGGCTGACAAGGAAGTGCGTCTATTGGACCTAGGTATTGGTGCCCCATGGAATAGAAAACAAAAACGTTGCGCCGGGGCCCTCGTTCCGGACTGCCCAAAGCCGCCCTCGAAGACTCTCCATGATCGATCGGCTAAGGGACAGTCCGATTCCCATGCCGTCAGCCTTGGTCGTGTAGAAGGCCTCGAACAGTTTCTCTTCTGACTGGGAGTCAAATCCCACTCCCGTGTCTTTGACGCTGAGGAGCACTCTGCTGCCTTCGTCGAGTTCTGTCTTGATCAGCAGCTCCCTTGGGCGATCATCGACCGCACTCATCGCATCCGAGCCGTTTCGTATCAGATTCAAAATGACTTGCTGAACCTGAATGCGATCACCCAAGACCCGTGGGAGGTCTTCAGCAAGCTCCTGTCGGAGAACCACCCTGTTTCTCTCCAGCTCACTCCGCGACAACGAAATTACCTCCCGTGTGGCCTCATTCAGGTCCATCGGCTCAGGAACGAGATCTTTCTTGCTGTAGAGAGTCCGCAAGCGGGTGACGACTTCAGAAGCTCGGTTTGCATCGCGAATCGTACGCCGCGCCGTTTCGCGCGCACCCTCCAGGTTCGGCGGGTTGGCATCCAGCATCCGAAGGCATGTACTGGCATTGGTGACGATCCCGGACAGTGGCTGATTAACCTCGTGAGCAATCGATGCGGTCAACGTGCTTAACGTCGTAACCTGCGCCACATGGGCGAGTTCAGCTCGCGCTTTGTGGAGGGCGTCCTCTGCGCGCTTGCGGTCGCCAATGTCGGTGCTTGTGCCGTACCATCTGACAAGTTTTCCATCCTCGACGAACGGCTCGGCTCGGATGAGAAACCAACGATAAAGACCATCATGGCGACGAATACGCGCTTCGATTTCTCCAGGCTCTCTTGTGACCAGCATCTCCTTCCACATTGTCATCAGCGGCGCCAGATCATCCGAATGAAACGCGACCTGCCACCCCCAACCATGCGACTCTTCCCGGGAGAGACCGGTATATTCGTGCCAACTCTTATTCAGAAATTCGTTTGATCCATCAGGCAAGTTGCACCAGGCAATTGTGGGAATTGCATCGATCACCTGGCGCAGCTTGGCTTCCGATCTTTTTATTTCATCGAACGCCTTCTCCAAGGCCGCACGGGCCTCGAGTAGCTGTTTGTTCGCGGAGGTGAGCTCCGCGGTCCGTTGTGCGACCCTCTGATCGAGCTCTCTTAAAACGCTAGCTTCATGCAGCCCGATAGATGCTTGATTCGCCGCCACATCTAAAACTAGTCTCTCGTTTTGCTGGGGGAAGTCCAATCTTCCGGAACCCGCGACAACCTGTCCCATCTCGCCATGTAATCCCAGTTGCAATGAGACTAGCGCGATGCTGCGCCCGTTGATGATATTGCTCACAACTGGAGGGATTTTTTGAGAGTTATCCGTCAACCAATGTCGCAATTTCTCACTGATTTCCTCAGCCTGCGGTTTTGGCTCTAACGTCGGTCCAATCCGCAGCATTTCCAAATGTTCTGAACCACCCGAGTTGCCCAATCGTGCATAGATAAAGTCGAGGTTCAGCATGCTTACGAGTGCATCGAGTAAATTTCCGACGATCTGTGGCGGCGTTCCTCCTGCCCAGACGGCCGGGAGCGCAACGATGCTCACCAAATCGTTGATGCAGCGCCGGAGCCCCTTGATCTCTTCAGCGGGGCTGTTCGTTTGTACCGCCATATTAGCTGCTTGCTGAGGTTGATGCGCTCCGACGAGTTCGTCGCTCACGAATCTCTCGGAGGAACTCCGCTGGGGGAACAAAGAATGGGTTTCGTTGCAGAGTGCCGCCAACGACGATCATCGGATGCGTGCGCATGATGTCGATCACCGTGTCACCGCCAAATTTCCCAAGGTGATAGGTGCAAATCACAGCGTCGTCATGGCGTTCCCATACGTGATTGACGCGGGATTCAAACTCGATCAGATCGTCAATATAGGAATGCCCTTCTGCCGCCCAATCCATTCGACAAACGATACGGCTGAGCGGGAACTCTCCGGGAGTATTGCCACTGGCGATTTGTTCGAACGCATGGAGCATCCGATCCTGATCGAATTGTCCCTCGCGAAGGTATGTTTCAATGTTAGTTCGAAGCTCGAGTTGGCCAGTACGCTTCGCTGCTTCTGGGTCAATCCCTGCCGCGATCAACCTCTGGAGGTGTTCGCTCCGTTGGTCCGGGTTGACGACGTGAACTGCCTTGTGGCCGCATTCGAATCCATCCTTAATAAAGGGGAGAAGTACCCGATACTCTTCGTCGTCGCTGTTAAAGAATGCGCAAACGTGGCGGGTTTCTGCGAGTTGGGAACCCGCAAAAGAAATGGGAGCCGAGGTCTTCATAACTCACCCCCTAAGGTGGGCTGCACCAAAAGGGTGGGTTTCCACACTATCGCGGTCAGAGGAACTGTTCAACTGTTTTGAAAAAGGCGATCTGACGCGACAAATCACGACAAACCAGGGAAAGCCCCTGTTCACTGAAAGCTCGCTTTCCTGGTTCGCATCCGACGTGAACGAGATTACGCAATGATTGAGCCGGGCTCAACGATTCAAGGAACTTCGTTGACTAGAATTTTGAGTTTTGCCCGGACTAACTTCATCTCGAAGCCTCAAGACCTGCCCGCTCGTACTCAACGGGAGCCGAGCCCTGCTGCCACTCCTTCCTAAGTTTTGTCCTAAGACACCGACTAGTTTTTGATGTTTCGGTTTTTCCAATTTCATTGGTATTTCGATTTTCCACAGATTCCACGATTGACAGTGTTGAGTTTAGTTTTTACCATCTTTTCTGAGATTTCTGATTTGCCCTACGAAAGAGTCCAGGCCTCCCGGCGAACAATTGAGTCACTTCGAAGCCGTTCTCCATCTGGGTTCTGTCTGTACCGGTTTTTTCCTGCTTTACACTCCATGGCCCTAGCATTGAAAGATGCGACCGCTCGCCATTGAGCTAATTTCTGTTGGACCTTGAGCAATTCTGCAGGTTTTTCAATCCCGGCCAGAGTATATTTGAGGCAAGACGGAATTGCGTTGATGGTATACCGCTGAGGACCACGTTTCGCGGAAAGCAACCGTCTCCGGAAACTCAATTGAGGGGAAACCATGTCGCGGATCGTTCGATGCTCTTTGATTCAGGCGAAGAATTCCGAGTCGCCCGAAAGCCCCCTGGAAAAGATCAAGCAGTCCATGACCGAAAAGCACCTCGCCATGATTCGCCAGGCTGCGGCGGCGGGAGCGAAGATCGTTTGCCTTCAGGAAATTTTCTACGGCCCCTATTTTTGCGCGGAGCAATCCATCCGCTGGTACGACTTCACCGAACCTGTCCCCGACGGCCCCACAACGCAACTCCTTCGCAAGCTAGCCGCGGAGCTGCGCATTGCACTCATCGTCCCCGTATACGAAATCGAATCCGAGGGCATCTATTACAACACCGCCGCGGTCATTCACAACGACGGCTCGTACCTCGGCAAATACCGCAAAACGCACATTCCCCACGTGGCCCCGGGCTTTTGGGAAAAATTCTATTTTCGCCCCGGCAATCTCGGCTATCCCGTGTTCGATCTAGGGTTCGCCAAGATCGGCGTGTACATTTGTTATGACCGCCATTTTCCGGAAGGCGCACGCGCGCTCGGCTTGAATGGCGCGGAAATCGTATTCAACCCTTCCGCCACGGTCGCCGGCCTCAGCGAATATCTCTGGCGCCTCGAACAGCCGGCGCACGCCGCCGCCAACGGATATTTCATCGCGGCAATCAATCGCGTTGGGACGGAAGCTCCGTGGAACATCGGAGAATTTTACGGCTCCAGTTATTTTTGCGATCCGCGCGGGCAGATCATCGCGCAGGCTTCGCGCGACAAGGACGAAGTACTGACCGCCGATCTCGATCTGGACTTGATTGCCACGGTCCGCAAGACCTGGCAGTTTTTCCGCGACCGCCGTCCGGACATGTATGACGTGTTGGTCAAGCCCTGACCGCAAGCGGGGCTCGCTGAAACGACGTTCCATTACACTTTTCCGAGGAGCGTGAATTGTCCATTCCCGGGTCTCATCAGGAATCTCCGGAACTTCAGCAACTTTTTCCGGAAATCCATCCAGCGCTCGGCCCCCAGGCCGCGCTCGCCGAGGCCAATCGCTGCCTGTATTGTTTCGACGCTCCCTGCACGGCCGCGTGCCCCACGCATATTGATGTTCCGCGCTTCATCAAGAAAATCGCGCAAGGGAACCTTCGCGGTTCGGCGCTGACGATTCTGGATGCCAACATTCTCGGCGCGAGCTGCTCCCGTGTCTGCCCCGTCGAAGTGCTCTGTGAAGGCGCTTGCGTCTACCATCGCTACAATAAGTTGCCCATCCAGATTGGCCGGCTTCAGCGTTACGCAATGGAGCATTTCCTTCAGAACTGCGCCGAGATTCCTCGCAAATCCGCCGCGCCCCGCAGCGAAAAAATCGCTTGCATCGGCGCCGGTCCTGCTTCCCTCGCCTGCGCCGCCGAACTTCGTCTGCGCGGTTTTCCCGTGACGATTTTCGAAGGCCGCGCGCTTCCCGGCGGTCTCAACACCCACGGCGTCGCAGAATACAAGCTTCGCCCCGCCGACAGCCTCCGCGAAATCGAGATGATTCGGAGACTGGGCGTCGAATTTCGCTTCAGCTCTCCCATAGACAATGAAGCCGCGCTCGCAGGTCTCGAAAAGGAATTCGACCGCATTTTCTTGGGAATCGGTTTAGGCGCAATGCATAAGCTGAATATTCCCGGCGAAGACCATCCTTCCATCATCAACGCCCTCGATTTCATCGAGCGCTACAAAACGCGCGGCAATCTCGAAGTTGGCCGCAATGTCGTTGTCGTCGGCGCAGGGAATACGGCCATTGACGCCGCTCGCGCCGCAATTCGACTTGGCGCGGAAACTGTCCATCTCATCTACCGCCGCGGAAATCGCCAGATGTCCGCATTCTCCTTCGAATATGAGCAAGCTCATGAGGAGGGAGTGCGCTTCCTGTGGTGGTCTCAGCCGACCGCGATCCGGCGCTCTGCAACGGGCTCCCAAATCGAATCGCTCGAACTCACTCGCGTGCACTCCGCTCCGCACGGCTCGCTCGAAAGAGTCCCCGGCTCCGAATTCTCGCTCCTCTGCGACATGGTCATCCCCGCCATCGGCCAATCCGCGCTTTCTGATTTTCTGCAAACTTGCCGCGGCGTCCAGTTCGAAAACGGCCGCGTGCAAATTAAACGCGAAACGGGAGAGACCTCGAATCCGCGCTATTTTGCCGGCGGCGATTGCGTGAACGGCGGACGCGAAGTCGTGGACGCCGTCGGCGACGGCAAACGCGCCGCCGTCGGCATCGCCCGCGCCCTGGAGGCCGCTCATGCCTGACCAGAATGCCGCGCCGGATCTTTCGATCCTCTTCGCGGGAAAAATCTATTCTCCAAATCCCTTCTGGCTCGCCTCCGCTCCCCCCACGAATTGCGGCGAACAGGTGATGCGCGCCTTCGATGCGGGCTGGGGCGGCGCCGTCTGGAAAACCATCGGCGAACCCATCGTCAACGTTTCGTCGCGTTATTCGTCCGTGGACTGGAACGGCCAGCGCATGATGGGCCTCAATAACATCGAGCTCATCACCGATCGTCCGCTCGACGTCAATCTCCGCGAAATTGCCGAAGTCAAGAAGCGCTATCCAAAGCACGCCGTCATCGCTTCTCTCATGGTCGAATCCAAACGCGAAGCCTGGCACACGATCGTGCGGCAAGCGGAAGCCGCCGGGGCGGACGGCCTCGAATTGAATTTTGGCTGTCCACATGGCATGAGCGAGCGCGGCATGGGCAGCGCCGTTGGCCAGGTTCCCGAATACACGGAGATGATCACTTCCTGGGCCAAGGAAAAAGCACGCACGCCCGTCCTCGTCAAGCTCTCGCCGAACATCACCGATATTCGCGCTATCGCGCGGGCCGCGAAGCGCGGCGGCGCCGACGGACTTTCCGCCATCAACACGCTCAATTCCATCACTGGCATTGATCTCGATACGTTCACTCCGCGTCCCAACGTGGACGGCAATTCCTCGCACGGTGGCTATTGCGGCCCTGCCGTCAAGCCCATCGCGCTGCACATGGCCCAGCAAATTGGGGGCGATCCCGAATCCGAGCTTCCGCTTTCCGGAATCGGCGGCATTTCCGATTGGCGTGACGCCGCGGAATTTCTTCTCCTCGGATGCTCTTCCGTCCAGGTGTGCACCGCCGTCATGCATTACGGCTATCGCATCGTTGAAGAAATGGCCGACGGCCTCGCCAACTGGATGCGCGAGAAACATTTCTCGCGCATTTCTGATTTTCAAGGACTCACTCTTTCCCGTGTTCAGGAATGGAAGCATCTCAATCTCAATTACAAAATCGTCGCGCGCATCCATGAGGGAAAATGCATTGGCTGCGCGCTCTGCTATACGGCCTGTTGGGATGGCGCGCACCAGTGCATTCACCTCGACCGTGTTTCCGGCGCGCACAGCGGTCATGCCACACCTGCCATGCACGAACGCGCAAGCTGCGAAAAAATCACGGTCACTCCGATCCCCAAGCTCGATCACGCGCCGCCCGGCAACGGCCACGAACCTTTTGCCACTCCGCTCGCGCGCATCCCCCGCGTGGACGAAATAGAATGCGTCGGCTGCAATCTTTGTTATCTTGTTTGCCCGGTGGAAGGCTGCATCACCATGGAGGAAATTGACACGCATCTCCCCCCACAATCCTGGGAAGAGCGCACCTCCGGAAAATCCGGCGAGCGAAAGGCGGGCTGATGGGACTTCTCATCCAGAACGGCACTGTCGTCACTCCGGAAAAGACTTTTCCCGCGGACATTCTCATCGAGGGCGAAACCATCAAGGAAATTCGCGCCGGGATTCCCACCGCCTCCCATAAAACGCTCGGCGCTGCCGGAATGCTGCTTCTTCCCGGCGGCATTGATGCGCACACGCACCTCGACATGCCCTTCGGCGGTACCACTTCCAGCGACGATTTCGAAACCGGCACGCGCGCCGCCGCGTTTGGCGGCACGACCTGCCTCGTGGACTTCGCCATTCAGCCGCGCGGCACGCGCATGCGCGAAGCCCTCGATACCTGGTGGAAAAAAGCCGAAGGCCGCGCCTGCATTGACTACGGCCTGCACATGATCGTCACCGATCTTGCCGGAGCCGGCCTCGAGGACATGGACGAAATGGTTCGCGAAGGCGTCGCCAGCTTCAAACTCTTCATGGCCTATCCCAATGTCCTCATGGTGGACGACGCCACGATTTTCAAAGCCCTCAAGCAGACCGCCAAAAATGGCGCGCTCATCTGCATGCACGCGGAAAACGGCAGTGTGATTGACGTCATCATTCAGCAGGCTCTCGCCGAGGGAAAAACCGCGCCCGTCTATCACGCGCTCACTCGCCCCACGACTGCTGAAGCCGAAGCGGTTCATCGCGCCATTGCCATGGCGGAAATCGCTGGAGCTCCCGTCTACATCGTGCATCTCTCTTCCGAAGCCGCTCTCAATGAAGTCCGCGAAGCCCGCAGCCGCGGCGTTCCGGCGTTTGCGGAAACTTGCCCGCAATATCTTCTTCTCACCATTGACGAACTTCGCCGCCCCGGTTTCGAAGGCGCGAAATACGTCTTTACTCCGCCTCTCCGGGAAAAAGAAAATCTCCCCAAGCTCTGGGACGGCCTCAAATCCGATAATCTCCAGGTCGTCTCCACCGATCATTGCCCCTTCTGCTTCGAAGACCAGAAAATTCTTGGCAAATCTGACTTCACGAAAATTCCCAACGGCGGCCCCGGCATCGAAAATCGCCTCCAACTTCTCCATCATTACGGCGTGAACGAAGGAAAGCTCTCGCTGAATCGTTTCGTCGAAATCGTTTCCGCCGCTCCCGCGCGCATTTTCGGCATGTATCCGAAAAAAGGCACGCTCGCGCCGGGCAGTGACGCCGACATCGTCGTCTGGGATCCCAACGCCGATCACCTCATCAGCGCCAAAACCCATCACATGCGCGTGGACTACTCCATGTTCGAAGGCTTCCGCGTCAAGGGCAATGCCCGCCAGGTTTTCTCCCGCGGAGAATTGATCGTGGATGCCGGCAAATTCCTCGGCAAACCGGGCCGCGGTGCCTATCTTCGCCGCACGCCCAAGGGCGGAGCGTGGCAGTGAACTCCGCCACCGCTCACGATCCATCGCTCTTCAACAAAGATCTCGCTCCGATCCCCTTCGAGCACCGCACCTGGGGAACCTACAATTACGCCACGCTCTGGGTCGCCATGAGCGTCTGCATTCCCACCTACATGCTTGCTTCGGGTCTCATCGCTGGCGGCATGAGCTGGAAGCAAGCCATCTTCACGATTCTCCTGGGCAATCTCATCGTTCTCATCCCGATGATCCTCAACGCCCACGCCGGAACCAAATACGGCATCCCGTTTCCCGTTTTCGTCCGCGCCTCCTTCGGCGTGCGCGGCGCCAACATTCCCGCCGTTCTTCGCGCACTCGTCGCCTGCGGATGGTTCGGCATTCAGAGCTGGATCGGTGGCCAGGCCATCTATTCCATGCTCCTGGTTCTCGTTCCTTCCGCCGCGCATCATGCCGGAGTGAGCTGGATCTGCTTCTTCGCCTTCTGGCTGCTCAACATGGTCGTTATCTGGCGTGGCATCGAAACGATCAAGTTTCTGGAAGGCATCGGCGCGCCCTTCATGCTCGGCGTCGGACTTTTGCTTCTCTGGTGGATCACTCGCAAAGCCGGCGGCCTCGGCCCGGTCCTCAGCGCCCCCAGCAAATTTCACTCCACGCGCGAATTCCTTCTGTTCTTTATCCCTTCGCTCACCGGCATGGTCGGCTTCTGGGCCACCGTCGCGCTCAACATTCCCGATTTCACGCGTTACGCCAAATCGCAGCGCGCGCAAATGGTCGGCCAGGCCCTCGGCCTTCCCACCGCCATGACGCTCTTTTCTTTCATCGGCGTCGCCGTTACTTCCGCTTCCGTCGTCATCTTCGGCGCGCCCATCTGGGATCCCGTCGCGCTCCTCGGCCGCTTCAATGAGCCGCTTATCGCCTCCATCGCGCTCGTTGCTCTGCTCATCGCCACGCTCAATACCAACGTCGCCGCCAACGTCGTTTCTCCGTCCAACGATTTCTCTAATCTCAATCCGCGCCTCATCTCTTTCCGCACCGGCGGCATGATCACTGGCATCGTCGGCTTGTTCATGATGCCCTGGAAACTTCTCGGCAGTTACAACAACTACATTTTCGGCTGGCTGGTCGGCTATTCCGGCTTTCTGGGGCCTATCGCAGGCATCATGATCGCTGACTATTTCGTTCTTCGCCGCGAAACGCTCAGTCTCGATTCGCTTTATCGTCGCGGTGGCGCCTACGAATATCTCCGCGGCTTCAATTTCCGCGCCCTCGCCGCGCTCGCTCTCGGCATCGTCGTCGCCCTCGTGGGTCTCGTCGTCCCTCCGCTCCGCTGGCTCTATAGCTACGCCTGGTTCGTCGGCTTTTTCGTCTCTGCCGTCTCCTATGTCCTCCTCATGCCCCGCTCCCTCGCCGCCGCGGCTTCAGTGAAGACGGAGACTGCTCCCGCAGCCGATCCTCAGTGAGGAGAACGCGCCGCCGCGGTAACATCCGCGGTCACGATTCAGAAGCTATTTTTGGAATGGCTACTCGTACCGCAGCGCAACCATCGGATCAAGGCGCGTGGCGCGGCGTGCGGGAATGGTGCAGGCCGCCAGCGCGACTCCAGTGAGCAACACTGCCATTCCGATCATGGTGAGCGGGTCATTTGGGTGAACGTCATACAGCATGGAAGAAAGGTATCGCGTGACTCCCAACGCGACGCCGGCACCCAGGATGGCTCCCGCGGTGGCTAGAAGAATCCCCTGGCGCAAAACAAGCTTTAGCACGCTCCCTTGCTCCGCGCCCAGCGCCATCCGAATGCCGATCTCCCGTGTTCGCCTCGAAACCTCATACGAAAGCAGCCCGTACAATCCCACGCACGCCAGCACCAGCGCCAGCAATCCAAAGAAGCTGCTCAGCCGCGCGATAAGCCGCTCCTGGAAAAGCAGCCGGTCAATCTGCTCGGACTCCGTTTTGACATCGTAGAGAGGCAAATTCGTATTTACTCTCGCTACGACTTCGCGCACTGCGGGAAGAATCGCCTGCGGGTCGGCGGCCGTGCGCAGTTCGAATGACGCTCCCCCGCCGCTCTGCGGCGTGTACATCATGGCGTGAATCTCGCGCCGCAGGCTGTTGTACTTCGCGTCGCGCACCACCCCCACAATCTCGTATCCGGCGCTCGCCGGGCCGTTCTCGCTGGCTTCCGCCTGGCCGAACAGCTTCCCGATGGGATTCTCTTTTCCAACGTATTTTTCGACGAACGTCTGATTCACGACGACGGCCGTCGGCGCCGAGGTCGGAGTTGCACCGTTGTTGGAAGCCGACACCGCAAAGTCGGAAGCGGTGAACCCGCGCCCCGATAAGAAAGGTATGTGCATGGTCTCGAAGAAATCCGGCCCCACGCTGAGTACATCCGATTCGGACGACTGGTCTTGCGGCGTTCCCGGCCAGTGGAAGCTGGTCATCATCAGCCCGTTGCTCAGCAGCGGCATCATCGAGTAGCTCGCGGAAATCACGCCGGGCGTTACCGCGAGCCGGCCCTGCAAGTCGCGATAGAAGCTGTCCACCTGCGCGCCTTTGTATCCAACCAGAGTTGGGTCAATCCCGAAAATCAAAATATTGTGCGAATCGAATCCCACGTCAATGCTCCGCAGATTGGCGAGCGTGCGCACGAGGAGTCCCGCTCCGACAAGCACAACCATCGCCAGCGCGACTTGCGCCACCACCAGCCCGTTGCCGATGCTGAACCATCTTCCCCGCGCACGTTCCCCGCTGCCCGTCCCTCCTTCGCTTTCCTTCAGAGCCGGAGTCAAATCCACGCGGACGTTGCGAAATGCCGGCGCAAGCCCAAAGAGGATTCCGGTCAGCAGCGAAACCGCTGCCGTGAATGCGAGGATGCGCACATCAACTCCGGTGGCGAACCCCAAGGGGCGCGGCCGGTTGCTCGAGACAAACGAAACGATCGAGTGTGCTCCCCAGTAGGCAAAAAGAATTCCCAGCAATCCGCCGAGCGCCGAAAGAATCACGCTTTCCGTCAAAAGCTGGCGCACCACTCGTCCGCGGCCCGCTCCCAGCGCCAGCCGCACCGCCACTTCCTTCTGCCGCGCCGCCGATCTTGCCAGCATCAGCCCCGCGACGTTCGCGCAGGCAATCAGCAAGATGATTCCCACGGCAAGCATCAGCAGGTACAGCGGATCCGTAAACTGGCTTCTCGCTCCGGTCAGGTCGGTCTGCGCAGGAACGAGCGTCACTTCCGGATTGTCCTCGGCCGTGGAAAAAGTTTTTGGCTTGCTCGCGCTTCCGCCGGCGATCACTGGCTCATGAAGCCCGCCTGCCGGAGCTGTTCGGGGTGTGGGCGCCGCTCGCCTCATCACCGGCCCGGGGCCACCCGGCGGCGGCGCTCCTCCGATCACCATTTCGCGCCGAATCGCTCCGCCTCCCGATGGCGGACCCGGCATGGGGCCCGGAGCTCCCGCCGCTTCGCCGCCATGGAAAAGCGGCACGGACCCGTGAAGCATTTCGTTCTGGAAAAGTCCGCTAATCGCTGCCTGGGTCTGCCCGGGGGGTGTTCCTTCCTTCAATCGTCCAACAATCGTAAGCCACCAGTAAGATGGATCTGCCTGCCGGTTTTGCCAGAATGGTCCGCTGGTGATTCGCTGCGCTTCGGCCAGCGGCAGCCAGACCTCGTAATCGCTGCCGGGACTAATCCCTGTGAATTTTTGTTCCGCGACTCCCACGATCGTGAAGGGCACGCCATTCAATTCGATCGTTTTGCCAATCGCGTCGGGCGCGCCGCCGAATGCGCTCTGCCAGTAACCGTAATTCAGGACCGCCACTGCTGCCGCCGAGGGCGTGTCGTCGCCGGGCTCCAGCACGCGGCCCACGGCTGCCTTCACGCCCAACGTGCGGAAAAATTCTCCCGAGGCGAGCTGGCCGGAGATGACGCTCGCCGGGCCGTTCCCGCTCAAATTCAGCCTTCCGGCCCCTGTAAACCCTGCCACTCCAGAAAACGCGCCGGATTTCTCCACTTCGCGGAATAATGGCTCGGAAAAGGAACAGCCCGAGGGATTCTCCGCCCCGAATACTTTGGAAGGGCAATCGCCCACCGACATGTAACCGTGAATGTTGGGCGCGTGGCGCGCGCTCCAGCGCAGCAGCACAAGTTGCGATGGCTTTTCGACCGGCAAGGCCCGCAGTACAACCGCGTCAATCAGGCTGAAAATCGCCGTGTTCGCTCCGATGCCCAGCGCGAGAGTCAGGATCGCCACCGCCGCGAAGCCCGGAGACTTCGCGAGCATGCGCAAGCCGTAACGAACGTCCTGCAGCAATTGCTCCAGCCACAGCACGCTCCACACTTCGCGCGTTTCTTCTTTCACCCGCGTCACGTTGCCGAACTTGCGCACCGCCGCATACCGCGCCTCTTCCGGGCTCATCCCGCGCTCGATATTGTCCTGGGTTTCTCTTTCGATGTGCTCTCGAATGTCGTCGTCCAGGTTTCCCATCATGCGTTTGCGGCGGTTCATGACTGGCCCTCCTGCTTCGTCGGCCGGAGAATCCGCGCGATCGCCCCGGCCAGCTTCTCCCACTTGCGGGTCTCGAGCGCCAGTTGCTTCCGGCCTTTTGCCGTCAATCCGTAAAACTTTGCCCGGCGGTTGTTCTCCGATGTGCCCTCTTCCACCGAAATCCATTCCCGCTTGATCAGCCGGTGCAGCGCTGGATAGAGCGATCCCTGCTCCACCTGCAGCACCTCCTCCGAATTGAATTCGATCGCCTTCGCGATGGCGTGCCCGTGCCTCGGCCCGCGCAGCAGCGTCCGCAGGATCAGCAGATCCAGCGTCCCCTGCAGCAGCTCGATCCTCTCTCTCTGTTCCCTAGTGGACATTGGTGGCCATTGGTAGACGTTCTAGGTGACCCTACTCTCCCTCCAGTAGAATGTCAAGGTGAGCGGACTGCATCATTGCGATTCCCCCTCTCTTGCGACAGAACGCGACTTGGTCTGGCGCGCAGCGCAGTCCATGCATCCCGCATAAACCGTTGGAGGAAACGAGAAAGACCACCAACACCTCTTTCCCCAAGAAGGGCATCCCTCCAATTCACGTGAAAGGTTACCCGTGAAATTCACCCTAGGCGCGCAAACGGTCTCGTTGATACGGCCTCTCAGCTTCCTTGAGGAGGTTCCGGATTGCCCGCGATCCATCCGGAATGCAAAAGGCAAGGAGGTATGAGTGATCAGCGTTAGGTCACAGGTCAGTCCATCGGCGCCGGCGTCCCATCCGCCCTTTCCTGTGCATTCGGGCTCCGGACGGGTCACGCACCCCTGGACCACACCGGCTTGTACGGCGGCGAAGCCGATCGCCTCGGCGAAAGCCCAGAATAACTCCAGCGCAACGCCACCCGCATTCTCAACGCCACCGGCCCGGATTATTCACCCGTCCGCTGAAAAGTCGGCGTAGTAAACGTCCATTTACTTTTGCTATTCACTCAGGTTAACATTGTTCCCCCCAGCGGTCTGTAACCGCGAGGACACCCATGATGCGCTTCATGGCAATAGCGACGTTCCTGGCTCTGCTATTTGCCGTGCTGTGTCCCCAAGCCTCGGCCGCCGATATTTGTGGAACAATTCGGGATCAATCGGGCGCGATGGTTAGCGGTGCCTTGCTCGAATTGACATCCAGTGGAGTCCACCTCACCGCCAAATCGGATGCGACGGGACAGTTCTGCTTCGATGGCGTTGAACCCGGCGACTACCAACTTACAACTCAAGCGCGAGCCTTCCGCGTGGATCAAAGACAGGTCGTTGCGCATGCCGGTCAATCGGAACACCTCATGATCATCCTCGCCCTTCAAACGGTGTCCCAGCAAATCACTGTAGCCGAGGGCGCTGCGGACACGAGTTCCGTCAATGTTGCAGAGACGCAGATCAGTCAAGGCCTCATCAAAAACCTCCCCAGCGAAAGTGTGAATGCCCAACTGAGTTCGATTCTTACCTTAGCCACTCCTGGTGTGGCGGCAGACTCGAACGGCGTGTTCCATCCTCTTGGCGAACACGCCGAAGCGTCTTTCGACGTAGATGGCCAGCCCATTTCCGACCAGCAGAGCCGCATCTTTTCGAACCAGATCTCCGCGGACACCCTTAAAAGCATGACCACCCTTCAGGGTGCTCCCCCGGCCGAGTTCGGGGACAAAACCAGCCTCATTGTGGAGGCGACAACACAGACCGGGTTGAATGCCGGAAGATCGGCCGGAACTGTAACCATAGGATTCGGTTCCTTCGACACTCCCACCGGAAGCATCACTTTCGCCTCCGGTTCGAACACGTTCGGAAATTTTCTGGCGCTTGAAGGTCTCAACAGCCATCGATTCCTCGACACGCCGGAATTCGATCCGCTTCATGCCCGAGGCAATGCCGAGAACGTATTCGACCGAATTGACTGGCAGCCCAGCGAGGTCACCTCGCTTCACCTGAACCTTTCCGCTGCTCGGTCATGGTTCCAGGTTCCGAACACTTACGACCAACAGTCCGCAGGACAGAACCAGCTGCAGCACATGACCAGTTTTAATGTCGCGCTGGCATTCTCCCGCGTGCTCACCCCTTCTCTGCTCATCACGGCGAATACCTGGGTTCGTCAGGATCGCGTGAACTACTTTCCCTCCGCCAACCTCTTTTCCGATCAGCCCGCCACATTGTCCCAATCCCGCAAGCTGACGAGCACTGGAATCCGCAGTGATGTCACGTATTCTCGCGGGCGCCATTCCGTAAAGGCGGGAATCCAGGTTCAGATTTGGCCGCTTTCCGAATCCTTTACAACCGGGCTAACCGATCCTGGATTCAATTCTCCCTGTGTGGACGCGAACGGAGTTCCGGTTCCCGATCCGGCTCTCACAAGCTCGAGCCAGTGTGCCGCTGCGGGGTACGCCCAAAACAGTTCCTATCAGCCTGCCCTCTTGCCTTATGACCTCACGCGCGGTGGAACTCTCTTCGCATTTCGCGGGGCCGCTACGATCTACGAGGGCAGCGCGTATGCACAGGACAGTATCAATCTGGGGCAGCTCACTCTGAATCTTGGGCTGCGGTACGACAATTACAGTGGCCTTAGCAAAGGATATGCCGTCCAGCCCAGGACTGGCGTCGCGTATCGTGTCCGGGCCACCGGAACCGTGCTTGACTTCTCTTATGCGCGGGTGTTCCTGACGCCGTACAACGAAAATCTTGTCCTATCGAGCTCGACCGGTCTCGGCGGCCTGGGAAACGGCTCCCTCGGCGCGCAGAGCGTGGAGCCTCTCACGCCGGCACTCCGCAATCAGTTCAACGTCGGTCTGGCGCAGCAGTTTGGTCCCAGGTTCAACATCCAGGCGGAATACTTCTGGAAATACACACACGGCGCGTATGATTTCAACACCATCCTGAACACGCCGCTCAACTTCCCGATCCAGTTCCGCGAATCAAAGATTGACGGTGCGATGCTTCGCGCAACATTGAACAACTTCCATGGCTTCAGCGCTTTTGCCGTTCTAGGGCACACCCGGTCGCGATTGTTCAGCCCGGAGATTGGTGGCATCAACTTTGGCTCGGCCTACGCGCCCGTCGCCAGACCCGACCACGACCAGGGATTCCAGCAAACGACCAATGTCCAGTATCAATTCCCGCAAAGGAGCATGCGCGGCCTTTGGCTGGGTATGACCTGGAGATTCGACAGCGGGCTTGTCGTCGTGAGCGTTCCGGATTACGCGACCGCTCTTACTCTGAGTGGCGACGAACAGCAGGAGATCGGTTTGTACTGCGGCGGCGTCTTTGCCACGCTTGCACAGCCGTTACGGAGTTGCATGTCATCCAGCTACGGAGCTACCCGGGTCAATATCGTTCCTCCCGGCGCCTACAACCCCGACACGAATCCCTCCCGGATCACCCCGCGCAACCTGTTCGACGTTGCTCTTGGTGCCGGCCGTTTGTGGGCGAAAGACAATTATTCTCTCAGCGGAAAAATCGCCGTGGTGAACGTCGCCGATAAGGCCGCCCTTTACAACTTTCTTTCCAGCTTCTCCGGAACCCATTTTGTTTCGCCTCGCCTTGTGCAAGCTGAGCTGACGTTCCACTTCTAGGCGTCAATACCAGGCAGGCGGCGTATTCCGCGGCTGGCGCAAACGGGGCAAAATGGCTTGTTAAGTATCGTATGGACGGCCAGACGGCCCCTGTTGGACTGCTTCCCGGCGCAGACGTATCCCGGCGGGTTCTCCGCCTCCAAATCCTGACGCTCGCATGGATGCCCGTTGAAGTCATCGCCGCGCTGTTGCTTGCAGCAACTGGAATATATGGCGTCGTCGCTTACTCCGTCAGACAGCGCCGGCGTGAGATCGGGGATCGCATGGCCCTGGGCGCGCGGAGAAAGGATGCGCTCGGCCTAGTGTTGAGGCAAGAGGGGTTAGTCGCGATGAGAAAATAGAAGTGATGGGTGTTGAATTACACGTCAGTGCATCGGAGCCGGCGTTCCATCCGACCATTTGGCAACCCAGACGATGAAAATCGTCGCCCGTTCTTCCGGGTCCTTCGCCGCGATGACCGGCGAACCGGGCAGATTCGCTCCCCAACTCTTCTCGACGTTTCCCGCAACAAAAAACATCACATGAGGATGCCAGCTCTTCCCCTCATCGTTGAGGTACTGCCGCCTCGATAGCATGTAGCACATCGCTCCGGGCTCCAGCGGAGGCAGTTCCTTCTTGTCCAGCGCCGATGTGGTTGCTTCGAGGATTTCCTTCCTCGATTTTCCTGCCAGCACAAGTTTGGTCTTCATCAAATAAATGGGCACGAAGGTCCTTGCCGCTGCAGGATTAAAGCAGATGGGAGCGCGCATTTTGGGGTTCCAAAACTCGGGAAAATCGGTAGCAGCGCCCCACGACCGCTCCACCAGGCACAGAAAGCCATTCGTCCCCTTGACCTCCGAGGTGTAGCCCTCTCGTCCCAGCACCAGTACCTCCGCGCTGTCCGAGATGGATTTTGGAGCGGCGCTGCGAGCCAGGGCGATTTCGGCCTCTTTGTCTGCGATTAAATACTGATCCACCGGAGCCATGGCCGGATAGGCAGCCTTCTCCGCCTTTTCTTGTGCTGGCCACATTGCGCCGGATAAGGCCACCTGAACAAAGAGCGCTGCTCCAATCATTTCGATAGTTTTGCGCATACCGGTCTCCAATAAGCGCACCATTCTTGTCAAATTGGGGGATCAGCAACCCCGGGGTTTGCCTTCGATACTATCGAGCACACGAAGCGAGAGTCAACGGCCAGTGTGCCCATCGGGGTCTATGCAATCGTCCCAATGCGACCGGAACTACACCGGCTGAATCGTTCACCCGCGCCGCTGTCGCGCCGGTCCTGCGACTCGCCGCGCTCCCAGCCCTCTACTTTCCCATTCGTCCAGTCAGGAACGCCGGTCCCTTGTCCGCCTTGCGTTACGAATAGTTTCCAGCAGATTTCTCTTGCTTTTTCTATTGATCTATGGTAAACTTAGATTGTAGTTACTGTAGAGACAGGAGGCGATGCCCGCCGTGCACATCCAGGTCGCCACTCAAGCCCCGCGGAATCAACACTTGCGGAATCTCGCGTCAACAACGCATCCCTCCACCGGAAACAAAGCACTTATCGAAAATCTTGCGCTCGCTCAACTCTCCCAGAATCAACACTTACAAAACCATCTCATAAGTGTTCATTCTGCTCGGCTTACAACCCCTTTGCATGCAACACTTACGCACCATCAACCGCTCAACTCTCCTGGAATCAACACTTACAAAATGCAGGGGGGTACCCCCCTCCCCAGCTCCCCACTCTTCCGATCCCTCCGGGAATTCAATACACTGTTCCCATCCATTCAAGGACTCATCCATGACCAAGCCTGCCATTTCGCCCGATGTCGTTGATCTTACCCGAAAGCTCAATTTCGGAACCTGGCGCTTCCAGAAAAATTGGAACCCCTTGCACATCGTGGAGGCCGAAGGCTGCACCTTCACCGACGCCTCCGGCAAACGCTATCTCGATTTTTCCTCCCAGCTCATGTGCGTCAATCTCGGCCACAAGAATCCCGCCGTGATCCGCGCCATCGAAGAGCAGGCCCGCACTCTGCCCTACATCGCGCCGGGCTACGCCACCGAAGCCCGCGCGAATCTCAGTCAACTCCTCCTCGAAGTTCTTCCGAAAGGCTTGGAAAAATTCTTCTTCACCACTTCCGGAACGGAAGCCAACGAAGCGGCGTTCAAAATTGCGCGAATGTTCACCGGAAAAACAAAAATCATTTCGCGTTACCGTTCCTATCACGGCTCGACCATGGCTTCCGTCGCCGCCACCGGCGATCCGCGCCGCTGGGCGATGGAACCCGGCGGAAAAGGCCAGGGAGTGATCTTCGCGCCGGAAGTGAATTGCTACGTTTGCCCGATCAAACACACCTATCCCTCCTGCAATGTGGCCTGCGCCGATTACGTCGAGCACATGATCAAGAACGAGAGCGACGTCGCCGCCGTGATCGTCGAGCCGGTTGTGGGCACAAACGGTGTGCTGGTTCCTCCGCCGGAATACATGCCGAAATTGCGCAAGATTTGCGATGCTTACGGAGTTTTGTTGATCGCCGATGAAGTGATGACCGGCTGGGGACGCACGGGCGAATGGTTCGCGGTAAATCACTGGAACGTTCAGCCGGATATTCTCGTGACCGCAAAAGGAATCACTTCTGCCTACGTTCCGCTGGGACTTTGTGCGACGACCGCGAAGATCGCGGAATTCTTCAACGATCATTATTTCGCGCACGGACATACCTACGAAGCGCATCCGATGACCCTCGCTCCCGCCGTCGCCACCATTCATGAAATGCAGCGCCTCGGACTTGTCGAGCGCTCGAAGAAAATGGGCGCGTATCTCGGCGAAAAATTGAATGCGCTGAAAAATTCCCATCCCTCGATCGGCGACGTGCGCGGCCTCGGGCTTTTCTGGGCCGTGGACCTCGTGAAAAATCGCCAGACGCGCCAGCCCTTCAACACCATGAAAGACAAAATCGAAGGAAAATCGCTCGTGGTGGATCAGGTCGCCGCGGACATGCTGAAACGAGGCGTGGCGCAGCAATCCTGGGTCAGCCACTTCGTGGTGGCGCCGCCGCTCATCATCGAGAAGGAAGAAATTGATACCGGCGTGTCCGCGCTCGATCAAGCTCTTTCCATCGCGGACGCACTCGTCGAAACGAATTAGCTCCGGCATTTTTTCTTGCGAGCGCTCTTGCTTGCGCGAGGAGGGTTTTTCAGGAAAGCAGCAAAATCTGTCGCCTCGGCTTGTTCTTCCAAAGTCCCGCTCTTTTCTTCGATCGGTAAGCAGGCGGCAGAAGCGGAATCGCGAACAGAACTTGCGGTCCCGACGCCGGAGACACAGACCGCATCTTAAAGCAGGCAGATTCGGGCGCCGCGGAAGCAAAGTTTCGGGAGACCGAAAATGAGCAAAGAGGATGACCGCAAGCTGGGGATGGACCGGCCGATTACGCGGCGGGATTTTCTGAACGGGGTGGCAATCGGAGTCGGGGGAGCGGCGGCAAGCTCCCTTTTGCCGGGCGTGGATTTTGGCGCGGAAACACCCGGGATTTCGCGGCAGAACCTGCCGGGCTATTACCCTCCGGCGCTGACGGGAATGCGGGGAAGCCACAAAGGATCGTTCGAATCGGCGCACGAATTGCGCGATGGTGACTTCTGGAAAACAGCGGGGAAAGTTGACGACACAACGGAAGTTTATGATCTGGTGATTGCCGGAGGGGGAATCAGCGGCTTGGCGGCGGCGCATTTCTGGAGGAAGGAAAATCCGGAGGCGCGTATTTTGATCCTGGACAATCATGACGATTTCGGCGGGCATGCGAAGCGGAATGAATTTCGGCCGGACGGAAAATTTCTATTGGCCAATGGAGGAACGTGGGCGATCGAATCGCCGTTTCCCTATAGCAAGGTCGCGCACGGATTGATGGATGAACTGGGGATTGACCCGCCGGAACTGGCGAAGAAATGCTACGACCAGGGCGTGTACAAAGGACTGAAGTTTGGCGTGTTTTTTGACAAAGAGACGTTCGGGGCAGACAAACTGGTGACGGGAGTACCGGGCGGCTATCGCGGAGGGGGGACAAAGGAGGAATGGAGGGAATTTCTTGAGAGGACGCCGCTCGCGGCGGAAGTGCGGCGGGACATTCTGGAGCTCGAGAGCGAGCCTCCGGATTATTTTCCCGGAATCGCCTCCGAAGAAAAGAAAGACAAGCTCTCGCGGATAAGCTACAAGAATTTTCTCGCACAACACGCCAAGGTTCATCCCGGCGTGATTCCGTTCTACCAAACGCGGACGCACGATCTCTTCGGCGTGGGAATAGACGCGGTATCGGCGCTGGATTGCTGGGCACTGCGCCTGCCGGGATTCAAAGGGATGAAGCTGGAGCCGGGACCTTACCGGCGAATGGGCTACACGCCGATGGGGGCGGTCACGCCAAAACCGCCATACGATTTCCATTTCCCGGACGGCAACGCGACGATCGCGCGGATGCTGGTGCGAAAACTGATTCCCGCTTCGACACCGGGGAGCACGGCGGAAGATATCGTCACAGCCAGAGTGGATTACAGCCAGTTGGACAAGAGCGACTCTCCGGTGCGGATCCGCTTGAACAGCATCGTGGTGGCAGCGCACCACGACGGCGATCCGGCCGCGGCGAGGGAAGTGCGCATTTCGTACATCCAGGACAAACAGGTGTACACGGTGCGGGGAAAAAAGGCGGTGCTGGCGTGCTGGACAACGATGATCCCCTATCTCTGCAAGGAATTGCCGGCCGCGCAGAAAGAAGCGCTGCTCTATGGCGTGAAAGTTCCGCTGGTGTACACAGCCGTGGCGATTCGCGACTGGGAAGCGTTTGAAAAGCTGGGAGTCCAATTCGTTTTCTGCCCGGGGATGTACCACTACCAGATGAACCTGGATTTGCCGGTGGATATCGGCGAATACAAGGCATCAAAGACGCCGGACCAGCCAATTCTGGTGCGCATGGAGCGGACACCGTGTTTGCCGGGATTGACGGAGCGGGACCAGCATCGCGCAGGGCGCGGCGATCTGCTGGGTTCGCCGTTCGAAACGTTCGAGCGGAAGATTCGCGACCAGTTCGCGCGGGTGCTTTCCGGAGGCGGATTCGATCCGGCGCGGGACATTGAAGCGATCACGGTGAACCGCTGGCCGCACGGGTACGCCTATGAATACAATCCGCTGTTCGATCCGGACTGGCCGGAGGGCGAGAGGCCCTGCGACATCGCGAGGAAAAGATTTGGGCGAATCGCGATCGCCAATTCCGACGCCGGAGCGGCGGCGTACACGGACTCGGCGATTGATCAGGCCTACCGGGCGGTGCAGGATTTGATGAGCACGTGAGCGCAGCCTGAAAAGAGAGATTCTCCGGGGCCCGAAAACAAAGGGCCCTCAGAACGACCATCCTACTTCATCGAGCAGCGGACAAAAGCGAGTTCAAAATTGAACGACGACGAACGCAGCGCAACGCGGGACCGCGAGCTGGGAATGGACCGGCCAATCACGCGGCGCGATTTCATGAACGGGGCGGCGATGGCGATTGGCGCAGCGATAATGCCCGGCACGGCAGGTGCGTGGCCTTCGGCGGTTCTGGAGCCACAGGACAGAGCCGAATACGATCCGCCGATTTTGACGGGATTGCGGGGCAGCCATCCGGGATCGTTTGAAATCGCGCATAGCGTGCGCGACGGGACTTTCTGGAAGAGCGCAGGCGCGGCCCAAGACCTTTCCGAAACTTATGATTTTGTGGTTGTCGGCGGAGGAATCAGTGGACTGTCCGCGGCGCATTTTTACCGGGAACGAGCGGGTGCATCGGCGCGGATTTTGATTCTCGAAAACCACGACGACTTTGGCGGCCACGCGAAGCGGAATGAATTTCACCTGGGCGGCAAGCTGCAACTGCTGAATGGCGGAACGATGTTGATTGACAGCCCGACGCCGTACAGCGAGGTTGCGGACGGGCTGATCCGGAAGCTGGGAATCGATCCGTTGGCTTTCGAAAAGAAGTACACGGATCGGGAGTTTTACAAAGGGCTAGGATCCGGAGTTTTTTTCGACAAGGAGACGTTCGGAGAAGATCGTTTTGTGACGGGATATCCCGGCGAGTGGGGCGAACCGGACAATGACGCCGAGAACGTCGTGCGATGGACAGAATTCCTGAAAAAGTCCCTGCTTTCGGAGGGCGTGCAGCGGGACATCCTGCGCATTGAGACAGGGAAGCAAGATTATTTTCCGGGGCTCAGTTCGGCGGAGAAGAAGGACCGGCTCTCGCGGATCAGTTACAAGGATTTCCTGCTGAAAATGGCCAAAGTGGATCCCGGCGTGATTCCGTTTTATCAAACACGTACGAACGGCGAATGGGGCGTGGGGATTGACGCCGAGCCCGCACTGGATTGCTGGGCGCTGGGATTGCCCGGATTTCAGGGGATGGACCTTGCGCCCGGAGCCGCTCCGAGAATGAGTTATACGGCGGCGGGATACGCAAACGGAGGATCGTACCGATTCCACTTTCCCGATGGAAACGCCTCGATTGCGCGACTGCTGGTGCGCAACCTGATTCCCGACGCAATGCCCGGGCACACAACACAGGACATTGTTACCGCGCAAGTGGATTACCCGAAGCTGGACGCGCCGGGATCGCGCGTGCGAATCCGATTGAACAGCACCGTGGTTGGCGTTCGAAATGTGAGCCAAGCAAAATCGGGAAGGGAAGTGGAGATCTCCTACGCGAGCGGGAAACAGCTTTTTCGCGTGCGCGCGAAGGGATGCGTGCTGGCGTGCTGGAATACGATGATCCCGTACCTTTGCCCGGAGCTGCCGAAAAAGCAGAAAGAGGCGCTGCACTACCTGGTGAAAGTGCCACTGGTATACACGAGCGTGGGGATTCGGAGTTCGGAAGCGTTTCATAAACTTGGAGTCAGCAGCTTCAGCGCGCCGGGAGCCTACTGGACGTCGGCGAGACTGAACTGGCCCGTGAACATCGGCGAATACCGAATGCCAACTTCACCCCAAGAGCCGACTTTATTGTTCCTGGACCGGGCGCCGTGCAAGCCCGGGCTACCGGCGCGAGAGCAACAAATTGCGGGGCGGATGGAGTTGTATGTGACTTCGTTCGAAACATTCGAACGCAAAATTCGCGACCAGCTTGCAAGAGCGCTTGGCGGCGGAGGATTCGATCCCGCGCGGGACATCGAGGCAATCACGGTGAACCGCTGGCCGCACGGCTACGGGTACGAATACAACCCGCTCTTCGATCCGGAATGGCCGGAAGAAGAGAAGCCAAACGTGATCGGGCGCAAGCCATTTGGACGAATTACGATTGCGAACACGGATTCCGCGGCGACGGCCTACACGGATGCGGCCATCAACGAAGCCCACCGCGCGGTCACAGAACTTTATTCCACAAGATGAAGCGCATCACCCCGGGCGAAAAATCTTTTCCGCGTCCCTTCAGAGGGTTCGTGCAAAAAGGAACCGGCACTCGAAAAAATTTCTCAGCAAAAGCCTGCAAAATGTGCATAGTTTCCTTTTATTTTTGCCGAACTGATTGAATCTCCGTATACCTCTCCCGAATGCAATTGACGTCGCGTTTGGCCAATGGAATGCAACCCCTTTGGTATCCCAGCGAACAATCGAAGGAGGGGTTTTATGTCAGGTCGAGGAATTCTGAGAATTGCCTTGTTCGCAATGTCGTTTTTGGCTTTGTCGGCGTATGCATTTCCAGTGCCACAGCAAGCAAAGCCTGTGAATACGAAGATGGCGACAGCCAGCCAGACCACGTCGGGAAAAATCACAGCGGTCGCCGCGGATAGTTTCTCCCTGGAAGTCAACAAGGGAGCAAACGCGGAGACGATGCAGTTCCAGACAGACGAAAACACGAAAATCAAGGGGAAGCTGGCGGTCGGCGCGATTGCGAGCGTCGAATACCGCACAGACAGCGACGGCCGCAACATGGCGACCACCGTTGTGGTGGAATCCAACGGTTAAGCGCGGACTCAGTCTATAAAAAAACCAGTGAACCCCGGCGGGCCTCCGAGTGGAGGCCCGCTTTCTGTTTTGGCAGCAAGAAAAGCGAGCCAGTGCCGGCGATCGGAGCAGCTTTCTGTTAAGGGCTTTCCGCAAACACGGAAGGATGCGAGGATAAAGGGCGCGACAGTCTGAGGAAAACGCCCCATGCAACGCATCCAATCCCGAGAAGACCAACGCCTTGAAGAAAACCGCACCCGCAAAGGCTATTGGAAGCGCTGGGGCCCTTATCTTTCGGAGCGGCAATGGGGCACGGTGCGGGAGGATTACAGCCCCGGAGGAACAGCATGGGAATATTTTCCGCACGATCATGCGAGGTCGCGCGCCTACCGATGGGGAGAAGACGGCATCGCCGGCATATGTGACCGGCATCAGATGATCTGCTTTTCGCTGGCCATGTGGAACGGGCGGGATCCGATTTTGAAAGAACGGCTATTCGGCTTGACGGGACACGAAGGGAACCACGGCGAGGACGTCAAGGAATACTACTTCTATCTCGACAATACGCCCACGCACACCTACATGCGCATGCTGTACAAGTATCCGCAAGCGGAGTTTCCGTACAACTGGCTGGTGGCAGAAAACCAAAGACGCGGAAGATCACAGCCGGAATTCGAACTGCTGGATACGGGGGTATTTCAAGAAAGCCGGTACTTCGACGTTTTCGTCGAATATGCGAAGGCGGAGGCGGAGGACATTCTGGTGCGAATCACGGCCGTGAATCGTGGTCCGGATGCCGCGATGCTGCACCTTTTGCCCACCCTGTGTTTTCGCAACACATGGTCGTGGGGCAAGGATCTGCGCCGCCCCCACGTGAGAGCGTCCACAAACCTGCCTTCCGTAACTGCCGCCGAACTGGAACATTGGAAATACGGAAAGCGCTGGCTGCTGTGCGCCGGGGAGCCGCGATTGTTGTTCACGGAGAACGAAACAAATTTTGCGCGGCTTTTCAACGGGCGCAATCGCACGCAGTATGTGAAAGACGCGTTCCACGAGTATCTAATTCACGGCAACAAAGCCGCCGTGAATCCGGATCAGGCGGGAACAAAGATGGCGGCGTATTACCCTCTAGAGATCGGGCCCGGCGAGTCCAGGGTGATCAAGCTGCGATTGACAGATATCGAGCCTCTTGCCGGTATGGGGGCGGATTCGCCAATCGTGGGGATCATTACTTCGCCGGCGGAGGAAGAGAGACCGGAAGGGGTTCCCAGCACAAACGACTTCGGAGCGGGCTTCGACGCGCTGATCGCCGCGCGGATGAACGACGCCGAGGAGTTTTACGCGACGCGAATTCCCAAAGAACTTTCAGACGACGCCAGGTCGGTCATGCGCCAGGCTTATGCCGGAATGCTGTGGTCGAAGCAGTTCTATCACTACGACGTGCAGGCCTGGCTCGAGGGCGATCCCGCCGGCCCGCGCCCTCCCGCGGAGCGACTCCACGGGCGCAACAAAGATTGGACGCATCTGTACAACGACGACGTGATCTCCATGCCGGACAAATGGGAATACCCGTGGTACGCGTCGTGGGACTTGGCATTCCATTGCATCACGCTGGCGATCGTGGACCCGGATTTCGCGAAGGAACAGCTGATTCTGCTGCTGCGCGAATGGTACATGCACCCGAACGGGCAATTGCCCGCATACGAATGGGCTTTCGGCGACGTGAATCCGCCGGTGCATGCATGGGCGGCGTGGCGCGTTTACAAGATCGAACGGAGGATTCGGGGCACCGCGGACAGAGGATTTCTGGAAAAGGTATTTCACAAGCTGTTGCTGAATTTCACCTGGTGGGTGAATCGAAAAGACCCGGCAGGGGCGAATATTTTTCAGGGCGGATTTCTGGGGCTCGACAACATTGGAGTGTTTGACCGGTCCGCGCCGCTGCCCACCGGCGGCCACATCGAGCAGTCCGACGGCACGAGCTGGATGGGCATGTTCTGCCTGAACATGCTGGCGATCGCGCTGGAGCTGGCGAAGGAAGATCCCGCTTATGAAGACGTGGCGAGCAAATTCTTCGAGCATTTTGTATACATCGCGCGGGCGATGAATGACATCGGGGTAAACGGATTTTCGTTGTGGGATGACGAGGACGGCTTCTATTACGACGTGCTGCACCTGCCGAGCGGCGAAGATCATTTCATGAAGATTCGGTCCATGGTGGGGCTGATTCCGCTCTTCGCCGTGGAAACGCTGGAACCCGAGATCGTGGACCGCTTGCCGGGATTCAAGCGGCGGATGCAGTGGTTCATTGACAATCATCCGGACGTGCCGGAGCACATTGAAATGACGCAGCGGTCGGCGAGGGGAGTGCGGCGGCTGCTTTCGCTGGTGAATCACAAGCAGCTCAAGCGCGTGTTGTCGCGGATGCTGGATGAGACGGAATTTCTCTCGCCGCACGGCGTGCGGGCGGTTTCGAGGTATCACCTGGATCATCCCTACGAGGTGTGGGTGAACGGGATGGAGAATCGCGTGGACTACGAGCCGGCGGAGTCCACGACGGGCTTGTTCGGCGGAAACTCGAACTGGCGCGGACCGGTGTGGATGCCGATGAACTACCTGCTGATCGAATCGCTGCAGAAATTTCATCATTATTACGGAGAGGATTTTAAAGTCGCGTATCCCTCGCGTTCGAACAAGGAATGCGACCTGTGGCAGGTAGCCTCGGAGCTGTCGCGGCGGCTGGTGCACATTTTCCTGCGGGGCAAGGACGGGAGGCGGCCGGTCGCCGGCGGATTGGAAGTTTTCCAGAGCGATCCCCACTGGCGCGACCTGATCCTGTTCCACGAATATTTTCACGGGGACAACGGCGCGGGCCTTGGCGCGAATCACCAGACGGGTTGGACCGGCCTGGTGGCCAAGATGCTCGAACAGAGCGGCGAGTGAAGCCGCGAACATTCCTGCGCCGAGCAGATGGCTCGCGCAAATGCCATGGACAGTTCCATTCCAAGTGCGATTCGTTTTACGCGCGAGATTTGCAATGACCTCGGCGCCGCGGAGTCGCGCGAATGGCTGGTGACCAACGGAATCGGCGGTTTTGCTTCGGGAACCATCGCGGGAAGCTTTATTAGGAGATATCACGGGCTGCTGATCGCAGCGCTGCAGCCGCCGGTTGGGCGGACAGTTCTTGTCAATGTGGGGGATGAGATCGTCCGCAGTGGTGGCGAGGAATTCGAGCTGGCGACGCATCACTGGGCCAGCGGGGCAATCGCCCCCCATGGATTTCAATCCATCGAAGAGTTTTCTCTGGATGGCGCGACGCCCGTGTGGACGTATGCGGTAGGCGGCGCGCGACTCGAGAAACGCGTGTGGATGCGGCAGGGAGAAAACACCACTTACGTTCAGTACACACTTCTCGATTCGGCCAGAACCGTGGAGTTTGAGCTGAAGGCTCTAGTGAATTATCGCGATTTCCACTCACTGACTCACGCCGGGAATTGGCAGATGCAAATTGAGCCGGTGGCGCATGGCGTGCGAATCGCGGCTTTCGTTGGAGCCGCGCCCTTCTACTTGCGGTGCCTCGGCGCGGACTGCGAGCCGCAGCACGTTTGGTATCGCGACTGCTACTTTCCCGCCGAGCGCGAAAGGGGCCTTGACGATCGCGAAGATCAACTTTTCGCCGCACGATTTTTCGCCAGCTTGAGCGCAGGCGATTCAATGACACTGGTCTGCTCGACCAACGAGGCGGCATCCCTGGAAGGAACCGCAGCGCGGGCGGCAAGCGAGGCCGGCGATGCGGCACTTCGGAAATCGTGGAGCAGGGGAACGCGCGTCGCGAGCACGGAAAGCGATCCTCCATGGCTGCAGCAGCTCGTCCTTGCCGCAGGGCAGTTCATCATAAAGCGCGCATTGCCCGAGGAGCCCGACGGAAACAGCGTCATTGCCGGCTACCACTGGTTCGGCGATTGGGGCCGCGACACGATGATCGCGCTGCCGGGGCTGGCGCTCGCCACGGGCAGATTCGACGTTGCGCGACGAATCTTACTTGCATTCGCCCGGTTCGTTGATGGCGGAATGCTGCCAAATAATTTCCCTGATTCAGGCGCCGCACCGGAATACAACACCCTGGACGCGGGGCTCTGGTTTTTCGAAGCCGCCCGGCAATACTTTGCGGCGACGAAGGACGCCGAAACGCTCAAGAAGCTCTACCCGGTGCTCGCGGGAATGATCGAAGCGCACGTGAGTGGCACGCGGTACAACATTCACGTTGATCCGGAAGACGGGCTTCTTTTTGGCGGAATTCCCGGCGCGCAACTGACGTGGATGGACGCGAAGATCGGAGATTGGGTGGTCACGCCGCGAATTGGAAAACCAGTCGAGATCAATGCGCTGTGGATCAATGCGCTCGAAACGATGGCACAGTTTGCCCGGGCTCTTCGTTCGCCCGCGGAACGTTTTGTGCGATTGAGCGCCGGCGCGAAAAGCTGCTTCAACAAGTTCTGGAACGCGTCTCGCAATTGCTGTTTCGACGTCATTGACGCGCCGGGAACCGGCAACGACTCGTCTCTTCGCCCCAACCAGATTTTTGCGGTCTCCTTGCCGGTTTCGCCGCTCGCACCCGAACAGCAGAAGGCCGTCGTGGACATCTGCGCCGCACAGTTGCTGACGCCGTTCGGTCTTCGCAGCCTCGCTCCGGGCGAGCCGGGGTACACGGGCGGCTACGGAGGCGGTCCGCGCGAACGCGATGCCTCCTATCATCAAGGCACGGTTTGGGGCTGGCTCCTCGGGCCGTTTGTTCTTGCGCATTACCGAGTCTACGGCGACCGGCAGGCAGCGCTGAGGTTTCTCGAATCCTTGGGCGCCACGATCGATTCTTATGGGTTAGGCACGCTCGGAGAAATCTTCGATGGGGACGCACCGCACGCGCCTCGCGGCTGCATCGCCCAGGCCTGGACGGTCGGAGAGGTTCTCCGGACCAGGCGCGTGCTCAAAAACAATTGATTAGGATCCGCGAATCGGCGGCTCGTAAAGCTCGATGAGGACTTTTTCCGCCTTCGAGGCGGCAACCAAAAAGAAATTCACGCGGGTTCCGTTGGCGCCCGCGCGTGTTGCAGGATAAACCGGAACAATTCCAAACTTTTCCTTCAATATCGCTGTAGCCAGGTCCACGTCCTTGCATAGAAACTCGACCTGCTGGATGCCTTCGCCGATTCTCCGCAGAAAGCGGGCAATCGCGCCGTTTCCGCCCGGATCCTGTGTCGTCAAGACATCCAGGGAAATTTGCGCCGGGAACGCGAGTTCGAATTCCTGGGCGTCCTGGTCAGGAGGAACGCCGGCGAGAGCGGGCAATCCATTGGCCTCGCGGATTCTCACAAAGGTCTCGGGTTGGACCGCGACTCCAACGGTGACCAATGGCGGATCTCCTAAGAGCTGCGCAAATTCGGCGTCGTTGCGCCAGGTTCTCACAACCGAGTCTGCCGAAATCCGCCCGATCCGAAAGAGTTCGGCAGCTGCCGACAAGCGCCGGGCACTTTCGCTGGAGCCCAGTTCTTCCACGAGGGCATGAATCGGTCGCTGAGGTTCGGGTGAAATCCCTGCTCCACCTTTGGGTTTTAGCAAAAGCGATGCCGCGATAGTCACCGCCAGGAGCGCCACTACGATGCCCAACGAAGCGGCGATGGGAACGTGGATCCAGGGCTCAACGAGCATCTTTGTACCCACGAACATAAGCACGAGAGCGAGCCCGGTCTTCAAGTAGGTGAACCGGTCCAGAACACCCGCAAGCAAAAAGTACAGGGCGCGCAGTCCGAGAATGGCGAAGACGTTTGAGGTGTAGACAATGAATGGATCGCGAGTGATGCCGAAGATGGCGGGGATGGAATCCAGGGCGAACGTCACGTCCATGATTTCGACCACCAGAAGCACCAGCAGCAGCGGCGTGGCGCTCAGGCGGCCTTCCTCCCGCGCGAAAAACTTTTCCTGGTGAAATCCGCGAGTCATGCGCAAGTGCTTGCTTGCGTAACGCACGAGGACGTTGTTCTCCGGGTGAGCTTCGGCCTTCTTGGCGAAGAGCATGTGCCCGCCCACAAAGAGGAGGAAGGCGCCGAACACATACAAAATCCAGCTGAAGCGTTCAATGAGCGCGGCACCGGCGGCGATCATCGCGCCGCGCATGATCAGCGCGCCCAGAATTCCCCATCCCAGCACGCGCTGCTGGTATTTCGGCTCGACCGAAAACGCATGGAAAATCACGAGAAAGACAAAAAGATTGTCCACGCTGAGGGCTTTTTCAATCAGATAGCCGGTGTAATATTCGAGCGCGGGCTGCGGCCCGTAGAAATGAAGAATCAGGGTGCCAAATCCCAGGGCGAGGACGATCCACACGGCGCTCCAGGCAAACGCTTCGCGCAGACGAATCTCGTGCGGGCGGCGGTGAAAGACGGCCAGATCCAAGCCCACCGCAAACAGCACGAAGAGATTAAATTCGACCCAGTGAACCGGCGAGTCCATCATTCCGTCAGAGGCAGATTCTCTCGAAAAAATTCCGGGCACGAGCGCGAATTGCCCGAGCCTCGCCGAATCTGATCGCTCAATCCTGCTTTACCTGGCCCGCTCCCACTGCGTTCAGATTCGACAACTGCAGCCTGATTGTCTGGCCTTTCTCGACTGTGATGGGGACGTCCCATCTCAAACGAACATCCCCTGATTCCGCATAGAGATTCAGGGAGCTGATCCAGTATTTTCCCGCGGGAAGGCCGGTGATGGCCGCGTGGCCTTCCAAATCCGTATCCACCTTCGCGGCAAGATATTTGATTTGCGCCTCGGCGGGGGCCAACTGACGCACGCGGCGCTTCTGCTCGTTCTGAAGTTCGGCCCACTTGCGCGCCGGGTTCACCGCATCCAGCTCCAATTCGATTCCGGAGACGGATTCGGGATGTTCCTGGATAAACTTCTTCAAAGCGGTCATGTATTCCTGGTGCTGCTTTTCGTAGCGCTCCGGATTGTCTTTTTTATCCGCATCCTTGTATCTGGGGACGGGGATGCCGTGGGTCACGCCGCCGCTGTTCGAGCGCTGGTAGGCCAGCAGAAACTCGGGAGTGTTGAGGATGTCGTCGGCCGTCAGCAGTTTGTCCACTCCGGGCAGCGCCAGATCCATTACGTCGTGCGCGTGCAGCCATTTTTTCAGTTGTGGCGAGATTTTCAGCGTGTCAATAAACTTATCGCGCTGTGGCGGCGCGTCTTCCTCATTGATTCGCTTGACGATATCCTCATAGCTTCGGGTGAGCACATAGAAGGTAAAACCGCGGACAGGTTCCGGTTTGGCTTCCGTGGGAGTCACGCTGGCTTGAAAATCCACCGCGCCGAGAGCACCTTGGGCCCGAGTGTTGTGCGGGGGAATGGCAAGAGCGAGGGGCAGAAGAAACAGGGACAATTTTCTCATGCGGGTCATGTTAACAAAATGCAGAGAGCACAAGCAGGATTCTTGACCGCGGTGTTCATGGATTGCCCCGGACGGAGCCGATGGGAACGCGCTCGTTTTCGAATCCGGCCGTGATGAAGCTCTGCGGATGGAGCTTGCTTGATGTTTCAGAGCAGCGATCGGAGTAGCAGCGCAATCGCTCCGCCCACTCCGACGAGCAGCAGAATCGCCAGAATCCGCATGAACCAGGACGTGGGAACCGCCGGAATTGGTCCAACCGGGCGCTTTGGCGGGCCAGGAGGATCAAGCACGCCCGCAGCAGTCCATTTGCTGGGAGGGACTCCACCCCTCGATGAGGACGGCTCAGGCTCGAGCTCGCTTTCGCGCTCATGGAATTCGTACGGCATTGTACTGTTATGATACCGCCGCGAATATTGCGCGTCTAGAACAGGCGGTAGGTCGTCTCAATCACCACCCAGGAAGCGATGGCATGGTGCGCGGCGTCTTTCGCGGGAATGAATTGCCAGCCTCTCACCGCTTCCTCGGCACGCTCGTCCAGACCGAGTCCCAGACCCTTCGTGATCCGGATTGCGTGCGCCCGGCCATCCAGCCCGACCAAAACACGAAGAGTCACTGAGCCTTGCAATTTGGCCTTTCTCGCTTCGTCCGAATATGTCGGATCCGGACAATATTTGCAGATGACCGGCGCGGCCGCGGGCGCGTAGGGAAGTCCATCGTTGCCTTGCCCCTCATCATCGCCATCCAAGCCGCCTATGCCATGTCCCTTGCGGGTGCCAATTCCGTCGGTGCCTGGACCCGCAGAATTGGTGACAGCTTTCATCCATGGCAAGCCCAAGTCCTTCGGCTGGGGAACATTGTCCGGCGCGCGCGGGTCGAAAATCGTCACGGGAACAGGAAGAGCATGCACCTGGTTGTCCGGCAATTTCGGCGGAGCGAATGCATAGTTCGCGTGCGGCGCCAACTCGCCCGCGGTCGGCGGCAGAGGATTGTGGTCTCCGCCCGAACCGTGCCCGCCAAGCGAAGGCGCTTCCTCCGATTTCAGCCAATTAGGGACCGCAAACCGGAGCGATTCCGCCGTTTGCACGGCTGGGGTGATGTCTGGCGGGTGCTTGCCCGAATGCGTGATCACCAATATCGCCGCAGCAATTAAGAGAACGTGAACGCACGTGGATCCGACTTGTCCCTTGGCGTCAGAGCGTCGGAAATTCAGGAGTGGAAAAGGCCCAGAGTTCGCCGAGGAAGGCGCAAGCGGCATTCCCCAAACAAGCTTCAGATTCTCCGCGATTCTTTTCAGGAAAGAAGACAGGCTGAGCAGTGAATTTCCCGAGGTCTGGTCGAGAGCGGGCCCGAACATTGGTGAACCTCCGTCGCCGCCCTTCCTGAACGATTGCAAAAGAGAGAGCGGCTGCCAACGGGAATTGGGAGCCGCTCAAAGTTGAAAAGGTTGCTTGGCTTGCGACCGCTTTGGGCCCGAGGGACTAGAACAGCCGGAACGTTACTTCGATGGGAACGAGCGTCGGTACGGGCTTTCCGTTCGGCCCCATCGCGGGCTTGCAGCGCCAGGTACGGACCGCCTCGACGGCCTTTTCATCCAATCCCAGGCCGGGGCTCTTCATGACGGAGATGTTGGTTACACGGCCGTCCAGGGTGATTACTCCCTGGAGAACAACGATCCCCTGATACTTCGCCTTGCGGGCCTCATCGGAGTATTGCGGGTCAGGCGCATAAAAGCAGGTCGGCATGCCAACGCCATTCAATCCGGCGCGAAACACGCCGCCGCCGGTGCCCCCGCCTTCGCCCGGACCAAGCCCACCGCCCGTGCCGCTGCCAATGCCTCCGCCTTCACCAGTTCCCAAACCACCGCCACCACCCGGCCCATTGGACATGGTCACAGCCGCAGCAAGCGGATCTCCCATGTTGGTCAACGCGGGGCTCGATACTCTAAGGTCCGGGGGCCCAAGAAGGGAAGGATCCATCGGCAATTTGGGCTTGGGATTCTTAATCACTGCCGTTGGCGGCGTGAACTGATCCCATTTGAATTTCGGGGCACGGCCTTTCGTCGGTGGAGTCGGAGTGCGGTCGCCACCGCCTCCTCCCCCACCAGCCTTATCATTTCCTGCGGGTAGCTTCATCATATAGGGCGAAATATCTAGCGGAGTCACATTCGCAGTGGCTTGGACCGCAGTTGCCCGATTAAAAAGGAGAGGAATCATGATGATGAGGGCGGCGATCGCGCCATGAGCGAGGAACGAAGTGATCTGCGTCCAGCCAAAGTTCTCGTCCTTCGACCAGATGTCCTTCACCTTGACGGGCTTGCTGGTCACCATCAGGGGAGGCTGCTTCTTCGGAAAGAAAAGTTCCTTGATACGGTCGCCAAACCCGCCGAAACCCGCGTTCCAGTTCACCGTCAGCCGGCTAATGATCGGACCTTTCGGAGTGGGTGCGGAGCGGAAAAATTCCTTGAAATTGTCGCCCATACCGCCGCCGTATTCCTGCGGCATGAGCGGGGAACGGTAATTCCCCCTGATTTTCACCGGGCGCTCAAAGAGGAACTGCTTCAGATTGGACCAAAAATTGTCCGGCATCAGGAGCGCTGGCGGGCCGAACTTGGGCAAAGCGTTTTGTGGAACCGGCACACTGGAGGAGGGTTCCGCGATTTGATTGGGCCGCAGGGCCTCGGGAGGCACCAAATTGAGAGACGATCCCGGCACGTTCTTCCCCTTAAGCTTAGACGCAGCAATACCTCGACAGGTGTCTCAAACCGATACGATTCGGGCGAGCCGGGTTTGGTTGCACGAGCGCAGCGGCTGACACTGTTCTGTATTCATTGTAACATACGAGATTACGCTGCCCTTCGATGTTTCTAGCCGTGCACTCAAGCGTCAGGCGTAATCTGCGCATTATTGGCTGGCCCAGGTCGGAAAGGCGCAAGGTGCGTCCTGTGCATACCAGGAAAAGGGGATAACCACTTCTTGAAAATGATGGCCGAACCGCTGGAACTGAAGAAAACGCTGAACCTGCCAAAGACGGAATTCCCCATGAAGGCGGGTCTGCCGCAGAACGAACCGAAGCAGCTTGCGGCCTGGTATGAAACCGGGATTTATGAGCGCATCCTGGCCGCGCGCGTGGGCAAGCCGCTGTTTGTCCTGCATGACGGCCCGCCCTATCCGACGGGCTCGATCCACCTGGGCACGGGACTGAATAAGATTTTGAAGGACATGATCATCAAGTCCAAGAGCATGGCGGGCCATTACGCTCCGTACGTTCCCGGATGGGATTGCCATGGGCTTCCAATCGAGACGCAGGTTGAAAAAGAACTCGGCGGGAAAGGGAAGGTTTCTCCGGCGGAATTCCGCAAGCTGTGCCGTGAATTTGCGATGCGCTACGTCGAACAGCATAAGAAAGATTTCAAGCGGCTGGGAATTTTCGGGCGCTGGAACGATCCGTATTTAACGATGAGCTTCGGCTACGAAGCGATTATCGCTGGAGCGTTTCTTGAATTTATGGAGAAAGGCTACGTCTATCGGGGACGCAAGCCGGTGTATTGGTGCATCGTGGACCAGACGGCGCTCGCCGAAGCTGAAGTCGAATACGAAGACCACTCCAGCCCTTCGATCTGGGTGAAGTTTGGCGTGGTTGGCGGCGGTAAGGGGGCTGCGGCGAACATCGGGACGGACATTAGCGCGGTCATCTGGACCACAACGCCGTGGACGATCCCGCACAATCGCGCTCTCGCGTTTCATCCGGACTTCGAATACGCGGTGGTCCAAACGGAAAAAGGGAAGCTGCTCCTGGCTGCGGATCGTGTTGCTGCGCTGCAGGCGGAATGCGATATCAAGGACACGCAGATTCTTGGGACGTATAAAGGGCGCGATTTTGAGGGGATGAAGTTTCAGCATCCGTTTCTGCCGATTCAGGTGCCGGGTCTGCTAGCCGATTATGTGACGCTCGATCAGGGCAGCGGCATCGTGCATACGGCGCCGGGCCACGGCGTGGACGACTTCAACTCGGGACAAAAATATGGTTTGGATATTTATGCGCCGATTGACGATCGAGGCGTGTATTTGGAGGGACTGCCGGAGTACAAGGGCAAAGACGTTTTCACCGCCAATCCGATTATCGTCAAGCTGCTGGACGACCGCGGCGCATTGCTCGGCCATCACCCATACAAGCACAGCTATCCGCATTGCTGGCGCTGCCACAATCCGGTGATCTTTCGCGCCACGGAACAGTGGTTCATTCGGATGGAAGCGATTCCGACGGACGGAGAGAAGTCTTTGCGTGCGGAGGCCCTCGAGGAGATTCACCATGTGAAGTGGCTTCCGGCGTGGGGCGAAGACCGCATGTATGAAATGATCGAGAAGAGGCCGGATTGGTGCGTGTCGCGCCAGCGTTTTTGGGGCGTGCCGATTATCGTGCTGTACTGCGATGCATGCGGCAAGCGGCTCGAGGATTTTGCGGCGCTAAAGAACGTGGTGAAGTGGTTCGAGAAAGAGGGAGCGGACGCCTGGTATAAATATTCCGCGGAAGAACTTCTGCCTCCCGGAACGAAGTGCCATTGCGGTGCGGCGAGATGGCGAAAGGAAAACGACATTCTCGATGTGTGGTTCGACTCCGGATCTTCACACCTGGCGGTTCTGAAGGGGCCGGAATGGCCTGCGGACGTGTATCTGGAAGGGCCGGACCAGTATCGCGGGTGGTTCCATAGCTCGCTGCTCGTGGGCATCGGGATCCGGCATCATGCGCCGTACCGGAGCGTGGTCACGCATGGATGGACGCTCGACGAACAGGGCCGGCCGATGTCGAAGTCGCTGGGCAACTCGATGGAACCTGAGGAAATCAACGAGAAGTGGGGAGCCGACCTTCTGCGCTTGTGGGTCTCCTCGGTCGAGTATCAGGCGGACGTGAAGATGAGCGAGCGGGTGATGACGCAGCTCAGCGAAGCGTACCGGAAAATCCGCAATACGTTTCGATTCGGCTTGAGCAATCTGTTCGATTTCGATCCCTTGCGCGATTTGCTGCCCAACGAGCGGCTCAGTGAGATGGACCGCTGGATGCTCGAACGCACCGCCGAGCTCGTGAAAAAATGCCGGGAGTGGTACGCGAATTACGAATTTCATCGCGTGTACCACGCGGTCCACG
>Ga0335076_10000139_pt1 | contig 59479 bp, 47 predicted proteins | sample Lox_Sample_25_FD_206717 | JGI IMG/M metagenome (GOLD analysis project Ga0335076, IMG submission 206717) | Soil microbial communities from Loxahatchee National Wildlife Refuge, Florida, United States - Lox_Sample_2.5 | ecosystem: Environmental > Terrestrial > Soil > Wetlands | place: USA... | reverse complement strand
ACGGTCCTGTCGGTTGCGTGCCACCTTGGAAATCTTTTCCACCACATTCTGACCTTCGACGACTTCTCCGAAGATCGTGTGTTTGCCCGTGAGCCATTCCGTGTTGGCGACGGTGATGAAGAACTGCGAGCCATTGGTATTCGGACCGGAATTGGCCATGGCCAGCTTGCCGGGCTTGTCGAAACGATGCGGCGAGCCCTTGGTCTCGTCCTCGAACTGGTAGCCGGGGCCACCTATGCCGCTGCCCAGCGGATCACCGCCCTGGATCATGAAATCGGGAATCACGCGATGGAAGATGGTGCCGTTGTAGAGCAGGTTCTTGCTCTTGGCGCGAGTACCCGGATGAGTCCATTCGCGTTTACCTTCGGCTAATTCGCTAAAATTTGCGACCGTCTTGGGAGCTTCTTTTTCGAAGAGCCGGCAGACGATGTTGCCCTCACTGGTCTGAAACACGGCATAGGTGCCGGGCGTGCGTGCCATAGATTTCCCTCGTGTGCTTGAAATGTGTTTCGTCTACTGTTGCGGTTTCTTCACTCCGGCTGGGGGTTTCGCGCTGGTGGTCCGGGCCACGGGCGCCTTCGTTACTGCGGCGGCTGCTCCGCGCTGAATTTCTATGTGCGTGATCTTCACGGGATGGAACGGCCGGTCATTGCTCGGGTCGCGCGTCATGCGGGCGATCTTTTTCACCAGTTCGACGCTGGCGGGATCGCACTGGCCAAAGATCGTGTATTTGCCCGTCAAATGCGCACTATGGGCAACATCTTCGGTGATGAAGAACTGCGAACCGTTCGTATCGGGGCCGGAGTTGGCGTAGGCCAGCCGGCCGGGGCGATCAAATCGCAGGTCGGAGGAAACTTCGTTTCTGAACTGGTATCCCGGGTCTCCATTGCCGTTGCCCGCGGGATCTCCGCCTTGAATCATGAATTCGGGGATGACGCGATGGAAGATGGTGCCGTCGTAGAGGGGGACGCCGTGCTTCTTGCCATGAGAGATAGGGTTGACCCAATCCTTGGTGCCCTGGGCCAGCCCGATGAAGTTGGCGACGCCGATGGGAGCCTGTTTCTCGAAGAGGCGGCAATGCATGTCGCCGGCTGTGGTGTGGATGATGGCCAGTGGCTCGGCAGCGGGAGCGGCGACGGGGGTTCGCACCGGCGGCTTGGCGGCAGGAGCGGGCTTGGTTTGAGCGGCAGCAAACTGAGCGATCAGGACAAGAGTGCAGGCAAGGGTTCTCATAGATAGTCCTCAGGATGCATTTGGCAAACACTGATTGTACCAAGGCGATGCGTTCGGGCGAGGTGAGGCCCGCGGGCGAGGGCCCGTCGGTAAGCTCAGGGCAGGCCCCGCAACAGCCGACGAGACGCCCGCGCTACGGCCGTTCGGCTTGCATCTCTTTGCTGACCTGTTCGGCCTCGCGCAAGACGCGCAGGATGTTTCCTCCGAGAATCTTGCGGATGTCGACGGCGCTGTAGCCCCGGTCGAGCAGAGCTTGGGTGATCTTGGGCAGGTCGGCGGCGGAGTCGATGCCCTGGGGCGTGGCGCCGGAGACGCCGTCGAAGTCGGAGCCCAAGCCGACGTGATCCACACCGGCGACTTTGGCGATGTGGTCAATGTGGTCAATCAGAGATTTCAACGGAGGACGCGGAATCTTCGCCGCCCATTCGCGCTCGATGCGGTCGGTGTCGGGATAGGTGACTGTTTTGCCCTGGGCTTTCAGTTGGTCAATATAGGCTTTGACGGCCGCATTGCGTTCGTCCTTGTGTGCCTGGTCTGCCTTGAGATAGTCAGCGTCAACAAAGGCGTTGAAGAAGTTGACCTGTACCACCCCGCCATTCTTGGCAACTGCCCTGAGCATGTCGTCGGTCATATTGCGCGGATGGTCGGTGAGCGCGCGAGCGGAGGAATGCGAGGCAATGACGGGAGCCTTCGAAATTGCAATGACGTCGTAAAAGGTCTTGTCGGCGACATGGGAGATGTCTACCAGCATGCCGAGGCGATTCATCTCGAGGACAATCTGGCGTCCGCCTTGGGTGAGGCCGCTGTGGTGTTCGACCTTGGGATCGTTGATGTCGCCGGAGGAATCGGCGAATTCATTGGTGTTTGACCAGCTCAGGGTCATGTAGCGCACACCGAGACGATAGAAATCGCGGAGTACGCGGACGTCATTTTCGATGGAGTGACCGCCTTCAATCCCCATGAGCGCGGCGAGTTTGTGCTCGCGATGGGCGCGCTCGATGTCGGCGGCGCTGAAGGCCATCATCATGCGGTCCGGGTGGCGGGCGGCTTGCTCATAAACGGAATCGATCAGATCGAGGGTATGGCGGGCGAAGTGACCCTGGTTCGATTCCGGTTCGACCCAGATAGAAAAGAATTCGGCGCCGAGGTTGCCAGCCTTGGCCTTGTCGAGGCTGATGTGGCCGTTGTCGTTCGGATCCGTCGAGCCAATATCGTAGTTCTCGTCGAGAAAGCGCTGCGGCGTGTCGGCGTGGGTGTCGATGACGATGGCGGAGTCGTGGATCTGGCGGGCTTTGGCCGTGACCGTGCTTTGCGCTGACGCAGCGGCGGCCAGATAAAGACAGAGCGGAAGCACAAGAAGGCGATTCATGATCGGCTTGGATTCTATACGGAGCACACCGAGAAAAGCCAAGAGCTCAAGCACGGAGGAATACAAGGGAACCCCCTTCGTTCAGCGGAGCTAGCCCTTGTTGGAGGCAGGCTTCCAGAGTTTCGTCGGTTGAGATGAGGGCTTTTGCGTGCGTGGGCTGGGCGAGAGGCTCTAATTCGAACCGCTCATTGCAGTCTCAGATTCTTCCGTCGGATGCAGGCGAAACACAGTCTGACTCTGGCGCCAGTCGGTGTAGCGATCGGACACCATCACGTGGAAACACCAGTGGCGGCGTTCTTCTTCCGGTTCGACGAGTCCGACTTCGCGGAGGTAAAACAGGTAGCGCTCGACGAAACGAATTTGTTCTTTCGACATGCCACGGCGCTGCAGATCGACGGTCACCCCGGCCAGATGCGAGGAAGCGGTGTCGCCTTCCGCTGGGGCCGCGTTGCGATTGTGGCGGCGGAGTTTCTTCTGGACTTTCACCGTTCGCACTGCGGAGTTCACCTGGATTTGCGCATGGAAGCGGTTGTAGTAGGCCTGGCTCAGGTCTTGGACGAAGTCGCGAGTCCACGGACGGCAATAGCGCCGCGAGGGATCTAGACGGTGCTCGATCTTCAGCGATTCGCTGGCCACGATGGGAACCAGGGCGCCCGACGATTTCAGTTCTTCCAATTGATCGTCATCTTGAATGCGCGGCAGGTCGAGGCGGTCGATTTCGGCATTCTGGCGCAACAGGGAATCGTGTGAGGGCCGGAACATCGGGTTCCAGGCAACACGACGGCGATGACTCGACTTGCGATGAGACTTGCTGGGAGTAGCGCGGGGCGGTTCGGTGCTATGCAAGGCGAACGCTGCTCCTGGCGCGAGTATCAGCGCGAACAGGAGGGCCAGAAACGACTTGTGGCGCCAGGTCCCTAGGGTCGTCATCCGTTCCATCACTCGGTAAAACTCCTGGATTGGGAATGGGCTCCAAATTCCAGAAGGAGCCGTTATTCTAACCTAATCGTCAAGTTCAGCGTTAGGGATTAAGCCAAACGGGCGTTACCGACGAGAGTTACTGGTAACCGGTTACCTTCAGGAAGCCCTGTGTCCTCAGTGGTGCAAGCAAAAGCCTTAACCACGGCGGACACAGAGGAGCGAGGAGTAGCGGCCCTATTTTCTGAACAGATCGCCGATCGCCTGCTTCATGACCTGTCCGCCGACTTCCGCTATCGACTTGGTTAACGGGATGTCTTTTGGACAGATCTCGACGCAGTTTTGTGCGTAGCCGCATTCCTGGATGCCGCCGTCGCCCATCAGGGCAGAAAGGCGTTCGCGCTTCAGGGCTTTGCCGGTTGGGTGCGTATTGAACAGACGCACTTGTGAGATTGCAGCCGCGCCGACGAAGCCGGTGTCTTCGTTGAATTGCGGGCAGGCTTCCATGCAGCAGCAGCACGAGATGCAGCGCGAGAGCGGATAGGACTCTTCCTGGTCTTCCACGGATTGGCGCGGGCCGGAGCCGAGGTCATAGCTGCCGTCGACCGGCACCCAGGCTTTGACCTTCTTCAGGTTCTCGAAGATCACGCTGCGGTCCACAGAGAGATCGCGCACGACCGGGAACTTCGAGAACGGCTCAAGGCGAATCGGCTGATCAAGCTGGTCGAGCAGGGCAGAGCATGCCATCCGCGCCTTGCCGTTGATCAGCATGGCGCAGGAGCCGCAGACCTCTTCCAGGCAATTCGAGTCGTAGGTGACGGGCGTGGTCTTCTTGCCGTCACGAGTGACGGGGTTGGCCGCGATGTCCATGAGCGCCGAGGTGACGTTCATGTTGCGGCGATAGGGAATCTCGAACTCCTCCCAGACGGGCTTGGCGTCGGGGGTGAGCTGGCGGCGGATTTTGATGAGGACGGTTTTTGAACTAGCCATTAGCAATTAGCCTTTAGCAATTAGCTTTCGGTCCCTTCGCCAATGAGCGCCTGCGATCCATCTCTTCGGCGAAGTAGTCTTGCCGATTTCGGTAATAGACAATCCGAAAAATGATGATCAGTACAGAAAAGGCAAAGCAACCAATCGAAATCTTTGCCCACAACAGAGCCTCTGGGCTCGGACTGCGCATCCGGAACACAGCATTGATCAAGGCCCCAATCGCTCCAACCGCGGACCCAATCACTATGCGTCTCGTTGCTCGACGGGTGCTGTTGCGCATATTCAGTACTTCCTCGGCCTCGGCGGAATCAGTGACGCGTCCACCGGCTCGAATTCAAACTTCGGCTCATCCGCATCCGGAGCGAACGATGCTTTTGTCGTCTTCATCCAGTTCTTGTCGTCGCGGTCGGGGAAGTCGGGTTTGTAATGCGAGCCGCGCGACTCGTCGCGCATGGCGGCGCCCTGGGCGATCACACGTGCCAGCTGCAGCATGTTGTAGACCTGGCGCGCGAAGGCGACGGTCGTGTTCGCCCACTGCGTCTTGTCGCTCAGGTTGATGTGCTGGAAGCGCTGCAACAGCTCGACCAGCTTCGCGTCCGCGGCCTGACACTTCTTGCTGTAGCGGATGACCGTGCAATTCTCGGTCATCAGTTCGCCCAGTTCGCGCCAGAGCAGGAACGGGTTCTCGCTGCCGTCGGAGGTCATCAGTCCGGCATTGATTTCTTCCTGGCGCTTGCGCTCGGCGTCGAAGTGTCCGTTGGCGGGCGCAGCGGCGACGTTCTTCGCATATTGCACCGCAGCTGGGCCAGCGACGAATCCTCCAAAAATGCACGACACGAGCGAATTCGCGCCCAGGCGATTCGCACCGTGGTACTGGTACTCGCACTCGCCCGCGGCAAATACTCCGGGGACGTTGGTGGCCTGCTTGTAGTCGACCCACAGTCCGCCCATGGTGTAGTGCATGCCGGGGAAAATCTTCATGGGCACGTCGCGCGGGTCGTCACCAACAAACTTCTCGTAGATTTCGAGAATGCCTTCCAGCTTGCGATCGAGAATCTTGCGGTCGATGTGGGTCAGGTCGAGATAGACCATCGGCTTGCCGTCGATGCCGAGGTTGTGCTCGTAGACGACCTTGAAGATGGCGCGCGTAGCGACATCTCGCGGCACGAGGTTGCCGTACTTCGGATACCACTCTTCGAGAAAGTACCAGCGTTCTTTTTCGGGGATGGACTTGGGATCGCGCTTGTCGCCCTGCGTCTTCGGGACCCAGACGCGGCCGCCCTCGCCGCGGGCTGATTCTGACATCAGGCGCAACTTGTCTTCGCCGGGAATCGAAGTGGGATGAACCTGGATGAACTCCCCGTTCGCGTAGTAGCAGCCCTGCTGATAGAGCGCCGACTGCGCCGAGCCTGTACATACGACGGAGTTCGTCGACTTACCGAAAATGGCACCAATGCCGCCGGTGGCGATGATGATGGCGTCGGCGGGGAAGGTGCGGATCTCCATCGTGCGCAGGTCCATGGCGCAGATGCCGCGGCAGACGCGGGTGCCGTCGAGCACGGCGGACAGGAACTCCCAGTGCTCGTACTTCTTCACCTTGCCTTCGGATTCGTAGCGGCGAACCTGTTCGTCGAGCGCGTAGAGAAGTTGCTGGCCGGTGGTCGCGCCGGCAAACGCAGTGCGGTTGTACAAAGTGCCGCCGAAGCGCCGGAAGTCGAGCAGGCCTTCGGGCGTGCGGTTGAAGGTCACGCCCATGCGGTCGAGCAAGTCGATGATTCCGGGTGCGGCGTCGCACATGGCTTTGACGGGCGGCTGGTTGGCGAGGAAGTCGCCGCCGTAAATGGTGTCGTCGAAGTGCTGCCAGGTGGAGTCGCCTTCGCCCTTGAGGTTCTTGGCGGCGTTGATGCCGCCCTGGGCGCAAACGGAATGCGAGCGCTTTACGGGGACGATCGAGAAGAGATCGACTTCGCCACCCATCTCGGCAATCTTGATGACGGCGGCGAGTCCGGCGAGGCCGCCGCCCACCACGATGATCTTTGGAGTTGCTGCCATTGATATGAGTCCAGTGACGGGCCGAGCCCGTCGTTATTTCAAGACGATGTTGTCGTTCACTGTATTCGGCTCCCATGGATGATACGGGTGACTCAGGAAGCCGTACATGCTGGTCGCGCCGATTGCCACCAGTCCCAGAGCCAGCGCCAGGCAAACATAGCCAAAGCGGCGGCGGGCGTTTTCACCCACCGTGATGCCCCACTTTGCGGCGAACAGCCACAATCCGTAGGAGAAGTGCCACGAAGCCGCGATGATGCCGACAGCGTAAAAGGCGATCATCCAGGGATTCTGGAATTCCAGCTGCACCTTCGAAAATGCCGCGTCGGGGTGGCTCGGTAAGTGTGTTCCTGTGAAGCGAAGGAAGTACATGTGCTGCGCGATGTAGATCAGGGCCACAATGCCGGTCCAGCGTTGCGCGGTGTAAAGCCAGTTGCCCTGCCACGGATAGTCGCCGACGTTGGAATCACCGCGCCACCAGATGTAGACGCCGTAGAGTCCGTGGTAGAGGATGGGAATCCAGATGCCGACCAACTCGAGCCCGACGACGAAGGGCAGGCTATTGAGAAATCTGACCTGTGCGGTGTAGGCATCGGGCCCCTTGAAGGCTTCGTAGTTGGAGATGAAGTGTTCGAGCAGAAAGAGTCCGATCGGGACGATGCCGGTGATCGAGTGCAGACGGCGCAGAAGAAACGAATATCCTTCGCCGGCACGGAGCGGCGCGACCCCAGGCTTGATCTTCGGAGTCGCAGGTTGGGCTACGGACGCCACGATAGCTGCTCCTTATGAGATTGGGATGAAGAAGGCAACCTTTGATTATCGTTTTGCGTGGGAAGGCAAGTCAAGGAAGACCAGTCAATGTTCACTTTGGGAGGCAGTTCTGCAGAAGTTTTGGGTCGATCTCTAGCCGCATAGGGATTGTGGCGATGCTGTCCGTGTAGAGATATCCCGCATCGTGCCAGCGTACTCGCTGCGGCTCTGCCTCCTTCTCAGATCCAAGCGGCCAAGTAAAAAACAAGAACTGAATTGCGCCTTTACCTCTCAAGTCCAGATCCAAGATCGGATATTCATGATCCTCGCTGTAGGACCTGCCCGGACTGAGAACGAAGAAGGAATCCCGATCGGCAAAGTCGGGCTTCTTAGGTGTGAAAAATGCCACTTTCTCGAACTTGCCGGCTTGGACGTCGGCTTCGGTTGCCCCGAAACGCGCCTGAGAATTCAGGAGTGGCTCCTTGTACAGAATGATCCTCCCCTCGCCGATGTTGTGAAGGCTCTGAGAAAACTTGAGCCACACGGTCTGTTTATCGCAGCGCACGCCCGAGAGCGTGGCATAAGCCTCTAGCGGACTGCCGGAAGACACGTCTTCCAACAGTCGTCGAATCGACGACGTGAACATTGTCTTTACGGCTGGTGACTTGGCCAAGCCCGGAAGCGTCTCGAACTTGTCCTCTTCGATTAGTTTTTGGATTTCTGCCGTCTTTCCCAAGTACGTCAGACTGCCATTGGGCAGGGCTTGGAAAAAGTATTTCTTTGTCGCAATTAGATCACCCTGCTTTGCCTTTCGTGAAAGGGCGTAAAACACGTCGCTGTCTTCAGGAAGGTCACTCAATACATGGGTGTGATAGCCAAACTCCGAACCGTTTCCGACTTGCTCTTCCAAGACGATTTTGTGCATCTGCCGTTTCTCAACGACCTTTGTCCCGTCTGAGGAGATCGTAAATCGGACGTCTCCCCCGAACGGCAACACGGAGAGATCAGTTTGCGCCGGAATCGCATAGCAATACCATTCGCCGGAGGGCGCCGGGAGAATCGAGATGTTGTACTGACGTTGCGGTCTCTCGCTATTGAGGAACTCCTCTTTGGCTAACGCGAATGCCTTCGCGGCGTGGAAATAGAAGTCCTGGTTCTCGAGCGGCGGCTCGTGCTTCGTGACGGTGTATTCGTCAAACTCGCCGGCTTGCTGTGCTTCATAAGCAACCAGCAGTTTGGTCTTGGCCTCATCAAATCGGCCGAATGCAACGGCCCATCCCTTGTCCGTCTTCCGGGCCACATAGAGTCGAACTAAGCCTTCACTAGGCTTAAGGGCCAGCAGTGCGTCCGTGGCGTGCCATGCGGCGGCATCATAACCGGCGAGCGCACGGCCTCTCGCTCCGATCTCAGCCAGTTCAGATCCAGACGGGGGTCCTTCCGACCGCTCTTGAGCCCACAGACTGCACGAAAGCAGTAGGAATGCGCCAAGGACTGATTTATTCATGAATTGGGTAAAACCAGAGGCGATTCTATCGTATTCACACACACCGAACAGTGACGAGATACTCAGCGCTCATATCGTGTGTGCCAGTCTAAGAACTTCCGGAAAGCCGCGCCGCGATGGCTGTACTGAGCCTTTTCTGAAAGGCTCAGTTCCGCGAACGTCTTTCCGATCTGCGGGAAGTAGAAGAGCGGATCGTATCCGAATCCATTGCTGCCGCGAGGCGCGTCGAGAATGATGCCTTCGGCGATGCCATGGAATGTCTGTAGGGTTTGGCCGTCGCGGGCAGCTGCGATCACGCACACGAACCTGGCCGTCCGCTTCTCCGGTGGCACTCCCTTCAATTCCCGCAGTACTCGTGCGTTGTTGGCTTCATCGTCGGTATTGGCTTCGGCCACGTGCGGTTCGTCCGCGGCATAGCGGGCTGAATGCACGCCGGGCGCTCCGCCGAGCGCATCGATTTCGATGCCGGAGTCGTCGGCGATCACGAGCTCTCCGGGAACGGCGCGGCTGTAGGCTTCTGCTTTCTTGCGGGCATTGGCTTCGAAGGTGGCGCCATCTTCGATCACGGGGGGCAGGGAAGTGAAGTCAGGGATTCCGGAGATGGCGATGCCATAGGGCTCCGCAGCGCCAGCAAAGTCGCGCAGCTTGCCGGGGTTGGACGTCGCGATCAGGACTCGTGTGGATGGCATGCGTTGCTTGCTTTCCCCGTATTCATCGTGCGCCTACGGTCAAAAGCCTTGAACCACGAAGAACACTTGGGCGTACCAAGAAAACTGCGCTCATCATGTTGCTGACACTGTCGCTGGCCGCGGTCGCGTCTTCGCCCACGCGCTCAGCATAACGACCAGGCTCAGCAGGGATATCCAACCTCCGATGGTGCGATCGGGTGTGCGGCCGAAATGGATGCGAATGTCGTCGCTTCCTGGCGAGACCGCGATCCGCATCTGGCCGGTTACGTCGGTCGTCTTCGCTTCAACGCGTTCGCCGTTGACCGTCACTTCCCATGCCGGATAATTGAAGAGGCGCAGGGTGAGGAGTTGCGGTCGATCGGTGCGGACCGTAATTTGCTTACTGGCTGCTCCCCACTCACGAACTTCGACCCGAGTTGTCTCTTTGTGTTCGGCAGCCACTTCGGGAAGGTCCTTGTTTAACTCGTACGGGTCCGCACCCAGCGGGACGTATTCATCTGTGCCCTCGTAGCCGGCAGCATCTGCGACGTCGTCACGCATCTCCTGGACGTCCGCCGCCGAGTCCCACCAGGGTTGCTGAATTCGATAGGCGCCCCAGACCACCACTGCGATCAGGACTAAGTAAGCGGCGACTCGCGCGCGCCAGCGCCGCGCGGATGCTGCCAGCAAAATCGCCAAGGCCGCGTTCAGGCAGAGCAGCCAGCGCCAAGGTAGCTGCACGAAGCGCAGTTTGGGAAGATGCTGCCAGAGCGGGTTTGTCGGCGATAACATGAGCAGGGCTGCAGCCGTGCCCCATGTCGCAAGCAGCGCCCAGGGGACTCGTTGCTCCGAACGCCATTTTCGGGAAAACCAGATGGCGGCAACAACAGCTCCGATCTCGACCGCGGCGACGGTCGAGACCAAGCGGTTGAACTGATTGTGTTCAGGGTCAGGAATGTTGGTGAACAGAAAGTTGTCCTGAGGACGAACTCCGGGGGCGAGCACTTCTCCGATGTTGACCCACTTCCCTTCGTAGGCGGCGGGAATCACATAAAACGACGCCAGGCCCACGCCTAGAGCAACGGCTAAGGCAGTCTTTCGAAGCGGAATCCAGGAGCGCTCCACGACAGCGAGCGTCACTGCGATGGCGGCAGCAGAGTAGTGCACCATCACGGCCGCCGGGGCGTTGGTCAGCCAGGCAGCGCAGAGTACCATGCTGAGCGTCAGCACTGGTCGTATGCCGGGTTGCTTCAAGCGGATGATTGCCAGGACGAACAGAGGCAACAAGGCAGCCGCCAGAAGTTCGGCAAATGCGCTGCGCCAATAAACGATCACTAGGTGATAAGGATTGACGGCGTAGAACGCCGCGGCAAAGAGGGCGTCGCGCGGGGACAACCATTCCCGCGCGAGGCGAAACATCGATGCCCCCGCCAGGCAGAGGGTGATCCAGATGTACGCGCCCGGGACCAGTTTCCACGGTAGGATCACGCCGAGCGCGGCGCCCAGCGTCCAGGAAGCTGGCGGATAGAAAATGAAGCGCGCCTCCCCGTAGCCCCAATGTGCCAGCGACGCCCAGCGCGGATACATAATGCCCTGTTTCCACTGGCTCACGACCTCGATCCAGGAAAACATGTGGAATTCAAAATCGTGGCCGGAAGGAATGCCTTTCCAGAGAAATGGAGCGAGTGCCAGGAAGCAGACGACGGCGATCGTCAACCAGCGCGTGATGGGACGGTTCAACAAAGGGGCAAGGCAATTCTATTGCATTCGAAACTTTCTCTGAAAATTAACCGGAGCGCAATGACGTGCGAGAAGCGGTGCGCTAGGCTGGGGCCAATCGAGGTGGAACAGACCGACCGGGGACGTGGCTGCACCAGAGACGGGGTGTAGACAGGTCCCCGGTTTTTCTTGGATGAATGGGAAGGCCCGACGGCTACTGGGCCACGTCGGCAGAATTGCGTTGGCGATGCAAGTCGGCGAGGAATTGGCTCTGCTCCAGGGCATCGCCGGTACGCAGCAGTTCCAGAAGCGGGTCGTCGGTCTCAACGTCCGCTGTCGGATTCGGTTCTTCGGTGCTTCCGATCAAAGCTCGCGGAGAGATCTCCAGTTCTGGAGTGGCGCCGGGCTGGCTGGTCAGGAAAGCGATAAAGTCGCCCACACTCTTCCGCTGCTCTTCAGTACGCGAGGGGAATTCGATACCCATGCCGTGGCTGGGGTGCATGACCCGGACCAATCCTTCGGTATGAATTTCCATGCCGGCGGTTTTGAGGCAAAGGTCAACCGCTGAGGACTGCGGGAACGGTGATTCGGTTTCTACGTAGCATCCGCCCAGGCTCATGTCGGTGAGTTTGCAGTGGGAGACGGCCTCGGGTTCTTCCGGCAGCGCTTCCTGCGAGTGACCTGTGAGCCACTGGTTGAGCTGATCGCGCATGCGTAAATCCATGTCAAGGAAGCGCAACCCAGTCTGCCCGTTGGGGCTGGTCCAGGCAACTTCCGCGTCACCATCGACTTTGACGCTGCTGTCTGGCAGTTCAAAGGAAAAACGGGCCAACGTGCCAGAGGCAAGCGGCTTGGCGGCAAGAACGTCCATGCCGCCGCTGCTCAAGTCGAGCAGAATGCCCTCAAGGTCCGAAACCTGATCGGTGTGAATGGTGACGGGCGCCTGAACCGCCACCCGAAACGACTGGCGGCGCTCCCGCTTGAGCATGGCAGTGGCCGCGCGCAGAGTGGCGTGAGCCCGCTCATGAATGATTGGCTTGACCAGAATGAAGTGGGCGCCGGCTCCGAGGATGGCTCGAATCTGTGAGGCATCGTGGACCAGAGCCACCGTGACGGCAGGATTTCCCTGGACCGGATTGCCCTGGCGACGGTTGTTTTCCAATACCAGCGAGGCGGTGCCGGGATCGTCGAAATCGACGATGACCTGGTCGAAATGCTGCTCTTCGAGGCGGGCGACGGCAACATCGGCGGCGCTCGATCGCTCCACGGCGACACCGAAATTGGTGAGCACGAGAGTGAGCGCTTCAGCGGCCGAATCGTCCTTCGATACCAGCAGTGCCTGCAGTGTCATCGCGGTGGAGCCTCCTGCCCCGGCCTGGATTTACGGCCAACGCGGAGTATTGCTGCGGGCCGGCTTGGCAGCGGTGGAGGATTGGGCGCCAGCTTTGGCCGCCATCGCGTTGCTGTCGTCGTCGACATCCGCCAGCACGGCGCTATCGTCCTCAGTTTCGTTTTCAGCGAGCAGAGGCGCGACTTCGCGAAGTTTCTCCGCCGCCTGCTGCAGCATCTCGATCTGCTTCCCTAGCTGCGCATACTGCGCCTGCTTACGACGCAAGACTTCATGGATGTCCTTCATACAACCCCCTCGCCTGAATGTAGGTTTGGTGAAAAGTAACGTCAACGCTTATCCCGGCGGGCACGGTTACGGCGGTAACAGGGAACACGTTCAACGAAGAGGGGGCAACAAAGGTAGGCCCCGCCGAACTGAGGCAGGGCCGACGCAGAATGAATGATAGAGCAATGGGCTAGGCCACATTTCTGGTGCGCAATTTGCGCCGTGCTATTTGTCCGATGGCCAATAGCCCGGTTGCCAGAAGGCCGAGAGTCCCAGGTTCGGGCACCGTGTTGAGGTGAGTGTTGCCGCCAGTAAGGTGCAGAATGCCGTTGGCCAGTTGCGCTGGAGTGGTGTGAAACATCTGGGTGGTCGTGCCGCTCACCGTGGTCCCGTTATAGAGCTGCCCTGAGATTTGTCCGTTGAGCTGGAAAATGAGACTCGGCCCATTTTGACTGACGAGGGTCCAAAGAATCGGACCCACGAAGGCTCCGTCAAAGATCACGCCCTTCGGTTGTCCGCCGTTACCTTTGCCGATCACTTCGAACATCGAACCGATGCTGGAGAATGTGCCTCCGGTCAGAATGCTGCCCGTCAGCAAGGCGCCGGTGGAAAACATGACGGAGCCGAGCGCGTGTCCCGTGTCCAGGGCCTTGAACTGCCGGAGCTGAGAGCCGGTCGAGGTAATACCTGCATTGGATATGGAAATGGTACCGAACTTGTTCACCAGGTCGATTCCATCTGCTCGCGCCGCCACATGTAACGCGAGGGATATCGCTGCCACCGCAATTGCTCGCTTCATTGATTGATCTCCACATCCGTTCAGTGCGGACATGAGATTGCGAGGCGCTGTCGGCGGTTGCCTCAGTTGGCGCCGGGAATTCACCTGATGAAATCAATTGCACAGCGGGAATGAACGCGCAGAGTTGAGCGGCAGTAAGACTTTTGATTCGTAGCGAGCGAGGTGCGCGCAGAAAATCAAAAGCCCCGCCGTAAGGCGGGGCCATGAGTTGAGTGTGCGAGGTGCGAAATCAGCGTCAGCCGAACTACGCGCCAGCTGAAAGCTTGCGGCGAAGCATACCTGCAATCGCCACCAGTCCGGTGCCCAGAAGTCCCAAGGTGCTCGGCTCAGGCGTGAGAATATTGGTTTCTCCGGCCCGGATATGCCCGATGCCCAACTGAATCTGTCCAGGGATCGAGTAGATCGTCTGAGTCGTGGTTCCCGTGACGAAGTGGCCGTTCCAGAGGGTCCCCTGAATGGTGCCGCTGAGCTCATAGGTCAAGCTTTGGCCATTTTGCGCGACCAATGTCCAAGAGATCGGGCCGACGAAAGCACCGTCAAAAATCACACCCTTGTGTGGCACTTGGCTGCCCTTGCCAATCACGACGAAGCTGGAACCCACGTCGGAGAAAGTGCCGCCGGCCAGGATGCTACCGCTGGTCAACGCGCCGGTCGCGAAGGATACCGAACCCAGGGAGTGTCCCGGATCAGCCGTGACGTTGTTGAATTGTTTGAGTTGCGAACCCACGGATGTGATGCCCGCGGCGGAAATTGAGATTGAGCCAAACTTATTGACCAGATCAATTCCGTCCGCCCAAGCCGCCATCGGCAGTGCCACCGCCAGCAGCGCCAAAATTAACACTCGCCTCATGAGTATTCCTCCCACAGAATTTTGCCGATCAATACCCCACAGAGTCACAGACCGGTCACAGGAATCCTACCGACCGTACTGCAGATTCACTTCCAATCGGGGCTCAGTGTAGTAGCGCTTTATTTTCAATAACTTGCATCAGCATACAAAGCGCACCCAAAAGCCCTGAATGAAATTCAATGCACACTTGCAACCACTGACTTTCGTTTTCCCTGGAAATTGGCGGAACAGTTCGGGTGAAGAAAAGACCTTCCCGGAAGTGCCGTTTCCAGAACCTGGGACGACTTGGGGCAGTCGCTGGGTGACACATCCTAACAAGAATCCATTTTTTGGCAAGTGGCCCGTTGGTGCCAGATCATTCCCTCGAAAGTGGAATTCCCCTGCTGCAGCCGATTTCGTATCTTGGCCGTGAGCAGTTCTGGGGGAGGGCTGTTCGGGCGTCCCGCGATTCTTTGAATCCGGGACGCTTCTTATTTGGCCGCGGGATTTCCCGCCCCTTCCGCCAACTTTACGTCTTCTTTCCTTCCCGAACTCAGGCTGCGGTAAGCGGCATCGAGGACGATCTGATTCTGCCAGCCGTCTCTGCCGGTTGCGGGAAATGGTTTTGACATCTTGATGGACTCGGCGAAGCTGTCCACTTGTTTGGCATAGGCGAGATGGTTTGAGACGGTTTCCGAGTGCGCAATTTTCTGGTCCCGCCACAACTCTACCGACACTGGACGATCGACGGTCAGACCGTCGTCGGCGCGCAGAAAGCCTTTGTCACCGACGAATTCGATTGGACTTCGGTACTGCGCTCGCGTAGATACGACGACGGATGCCAGCGTTCCGCGACGGAACTCAAGGCTAAGGACGGCAGCCGCTTCGACGTTTCCTGACTGCGCGTCAGAGCGGCCAATGGCCGTCACGCGCAGCGGCTCGTCCTGCAAGATGTAGCGCAACGCGTCAATGCAATGAACACCGACGTCGGCGACCGGGCCGCCGGCAGCAATGGCGCGGTCGTACAGCCAAGTGCGGGCGTGTTCCCATCCCAGATAAGAGAACTCCACTCGCGCGAAAACCAGGCGGCCAACATCACCGGCGGCGATACGCTCGCGGAGGCGCGCTGTGCTGTCTTCGAAACGAAAGACATGAGCGACACCCAGCAGTACGCCGGCTTGTTCGGCGGCTTCCACCATTTGACGGCATTCGTCCGCGTTCATGGCCATCGGCTTTTCACAGAGCACGGGCTTGCGGGCTTCTATGCATGCGAGAACATCGGACAGGTGGCAGACGTCGGGGGAAGTGACGAGCACAGCGTCGACTTCGGGACAGCCGCAAAGCTCTTCGGTCGAAGTGAACACGTGGGGAATTCCATACTGGCGAGCGGATTCGCGCGCTTTCTGTGGATCACGGCGCGAAAGCGCAACCGCTTTGCATGTCTGCGACTGCTCGAAACCCGGCATCAGGCGGCGGACAGCGTGTAAACCGAACCCAGCAATCCCAAAGCGAATCATCTAGTTCCAGCCTTTCCCTAAATCATTAGGTATACGGATAGAAAACAAAGAAGAGAAGCGACAATGCGGTCAGAATCCAGAGTGCGGGGCGCACCTCGCGAATGCGTCCGGAGACCAGTTTGCAGAATGGGTACAGAACGAATCCCGCTGTCATACCGATGCCAACGTTGTAGGTAAATGCCATCAGGGCCATGACCCCGAATGCCGGAACCAGTTCGGTCAGGTCATCGAACGGGATTCGCGTGACTGGGGCCAGCATCAGCAACCCGACGAACACAAGGGCCGGTCCGTAGGCATGTGGCGGGATAGCCGAGATGAAAGGCGCGAAGAACAGGGTTCCGGCAAAGCACAGCGCCGTCACGACGGCAGTGAGCCCGGTGCGGCCGCCGGCTTCTACTCCGGTGGCCGATTCGATGAACGCGCCGGAAGTAGTCGTCCCGATCAGAGCAGCGAAGGTTGTTGCCAGCGCGTCGGCCATCATGGGTCGTTCGATCTGTGGCAGGTTGCCGTTCTTGTCGAGAAAGCCGGCGCGCGCCGAGACACCGATGAGCGTGCCCATGGTGTCGACGAAGGCGATCACGAAGATCGTAAGTACAACCGGGAAGAATCCCCAAGTGAATAGACTGTGCAAATCAAACCTGAGCAGGACGGGCGCCAGGCTGGGGGGGCGGCTGGTCCATGCGGCCGGCGCCGGAGTGGCGCCGGTGACGAATGACAACAGGGCAGTAGCCAGTACTCCGGTCAGGATGGCGGCGGGAAAGCGGCGGATCGAGAGCACGGTCATGAGCAGGAAACCGAAGATCGCAAGGAGCGCTGATCCTGACGTGAGATGGCCGGGGCGTACCGGAGCGCCGGGAGATCCAATGGTGACGATGCCGGTCTGGTTCAGGCCAATGAACGTCAGAAACAATCCGATGCCGACGGCGTAGCTGTATCGAAGGGTGAGGGGGATGGCGTCGACCACCCATTTGCGCAAGCGGAAAAGTGTGAGCAGGATAAATATGATCCCTGCCAGGAGCACGGCACCGAGTGCTTTCTGCCAACTGTAGCCAAGGACCCCCACAACCGTGAAGGCAATGAAGGCGTTCTCGCCCATGTAGGGCGCGATGGCGAAGGGGCGGCGGGCGTAGAGGCCCATCAGCAGTGTGCCGAAAATCGCAGTGAGAATGGTGGCCGTGACCGATGCCTCGAGCGGCATCCCGGCAGATTTGAGGATGGCGGGATTGACAGCCACGATGTAGGCCATGGTGAAGAACGTCGTGAGCCCGGCTACAACTTCGCGGCGGACAGTCGTCTGCTGCTGGGTGAGTTGAAAGAACTGATCGAGCCAGTGGGTCAAGTTGGGCCCTCGCTGGGGAAACCATGCATTGTAAACGTGTGAGGGTCCCACCGTGCTTCTCTGTGTCCCCGTGGTTATGGTTTTGACTTCCGGCGAAAGGCACACACCACGAAGGGCACGAAGGAACATGAAGGAAGTCAAACTCTCTCAGGCGTGCAGTCTGGCCAGCAAATCGGGATCGATATTGCCGCCGCTGATGACGGCTACATTGAATTTTGTTTTCGGCAATTCGGCCGCATGGAATAGGAATCCGGCCACGGCTACGGCACCGCTAGGCTCGGCCAGAGTCTTGGTGTTGTCGCCGAGTGCGCGCATGGCCTGCTCAATCTCGGTTTCTTTCACGGTGATGATGTCGTCCACGTAAGCGCGGATGTGTTCGAAGTTGATGTCGCCGATGCTCTGCGTGCGCAAGCCGTCGGCGAGGGTTTGGGTGACTTGCTCGGCGTCGAAGGAAACGACGTGGCCGGCGCGCAGGCTGGCTTGGGCGTCGGCGGCGAGCTCTGGCTCGACTCCAACTATTTTCACCGACGGCTTGCTGAGCTTCAGGGCCGTCGCAATGCCGCTGATCAGTCCGCCTCCGCCAACCGGGACCAGCACAGTCTCGACTTCGGGCAGTTGCTCGAGTATTTCCATGCCGGTTGTACCCTGGCCGGCGATGATGTGTTCGTCGTTGTAGGGAGGGATGACAGCGTAGCCGTGCTGGGCGGCCAGTTCTTCTGCCCGAATGCGACGTTCCTCGCTGCCTGGGCCAACTTTGACGATCTCGGCGCCGAGCGCGGCGGTGGATTCCAGTTTGTTTTTCGGGGCGTTGCCGGGCATGACGATGACGGCTTTGACCCCTAGCGCTCGCGCTGCATAGGCGACTCCCTGGGCGTGGTTGCCGCTGGAGTAGGAGACGACGCCGCGACGGCGTTCGTTTTCTGCCAAAGAGGCGATCTTATTGTAGGCCCCGCGTAGCTTGAAGGCCCCGATGGGCTGCAGGTTTTCGAGCTTGAGGAAAAGCTTGCGAGGGTCGGTGGAGTTTGTCCATTCGAGCAGCGGCGTTCGGACGGCGATGCCGTCGAGCCGGGAGTGGGCGGCGCGGATGTCATTCAAGGTGACGATGGCATTACACCTCACGCCGTAGAATTCTATCGTGTCCGGGACCACAAAGTTCGAACGTTGCGAAAGTGTAATGTATAAGTTACAATGAATGAGTCGACGGAATTGCGCCGCTATCTGACTGCCTCGGGCAGAGATGTATTCGGCGAGTGGCTCGCCGGCCTGAAAGATGTTCGAACGAAGGCGAAGATTGTGGCTCGGATCGATCGCCTCTCGGTTGGAAACTTTGGCGATTGCAAGGCTTTACGTGGTGGAGTATTTGAGTTGCGAATTGACTGGGGACCCGGCTATCGAGTCTACGGCGCTATGGTTGGCAAGGCCTGCGTCTTGTTGCTTTGTGGCGGGGACAAACGCAGTCAGTCGTCGGATATAAAGCGCGCGGTTGCGTATCTCGAAGACTACAAGAAGAGGACGAAATGAAACGCAAGGCAAGCGTATCCCATGACGACGCAACCGTTCGCGAACTACGAGACAACCCGGAGTTCGCGGCAGAATATCTTCGCGCTGCCCTGGAAGATGAGGACGAACCTGGAGTGCTGCTGGTCGCGCTACGTCGGGTTGCGCAGGCACGAGGCGGCATTGCCAAGGTGGCAAAAGCTGCAGGTATCGAGCGCGAAAGCCTGTACCGAGCGCTGTCAGCGCGTGGGAATCCTCGACTTTCGACGCTTGTGGCCGTGACCAAAGCTGTGGGGCTGAAGCTTACGGTTGAGGCGGCGCAGTAAGAAAATCAAAATTGAAGGTGTCATTGAGAGCGACAGAGTTACGCAATAGGCGGCTGCCAAATCCTACCTTCCAATAGATATTGTGGATCCTTCTCTTGCTTTGATGATTCCAGATCTGCGATGTGCGAATTCTGCTTGGCGGCGGACACAATGGCGTCGTGAGAGTTCCTACTGGATAGAGAATCGGTCAGATTTCCAATATCACCGGCATGATCAGCGGCCGTCGCTGGGTCTGCTTCGAGATATAGCGCTTCAAGTCGGCGCGGATCTTCTCTTTGATCACGCCATAGTCCGCCTTCTCTTCGTCGCTTGATTCCTCCAGCGTTTCCATGACGATCTCCCGCGCGCGTTCGAGTAGGCCATTTTCACCGGGGTTGAAGCCGCGGGTCACGATCTCGGGCGAGGTTTCGACCCGGCCGGTCAGCTTGTTGATAGCGATGATCGGCAGGACGAAGCCGTCTTCGCTGAGGTGGCGGCGGTCTTTGATGACGAGATCTTCGACTACGTCGGTGCGCGAGCCGGAATCAATACAGACGCGGCCCACGTTGACTTTGCCGGCTTTGCGGGCGCCGAGTTCGTCGATTTCGAGAACGTCTCCGCTTTCGATCAACAACACACTGCCGACCGCGCTGTGCATGGTGCGAGCCATTTCCGCGTGCAGCTTGAGTTGACGGTATTCGCCGTGGACAGGAATGAAGTACTTTGGCCGCACCAGATTGATGATCAGTTTCAGCTCTTCCTGGCTGGCGTGTCCGCTGACGTGTACGGGAGGGTAGGAACCATCTTCGTAGATGACGAAGGCCTCGCGGCGGAACAGGTGGTCGACCATCCGGTAGATGGCCTTTTCGTTCCCTGGGATGATGCGCGACGAGAGGACGACCGTGTCTCCCTTTTCGATCTTGGCATGCTTGTGGCTGTCGACCGCGGCACGCGACAACGCCGACATCGGCTCGCCCTGTGTGCCGCTGATCATGACGCAGACTTTTTCCGGCGGATAATTCTTCATCTCACCAGGATGAATCAGCAGGCCCTCGGGAATCTGGATGTAGCCGAGGTCTTCGGCAATCTCAGACGAACTCACCATGGAACGACCGATGAAACAAACCTTGCGGCCATGCTCGCGGGCCATGTCGACGGCGAGCTTCAAACGATGGATCGACGACGAGAAGCAGGAGATGAACAATCGCCGCTCGGTGCGGACAAAAATCTCTTCAAACTTGCGGTGCACGGCGCGCTCGCTGGGCGTGTATCCCTTGCGCTCGACGTTGGTTGAGTCCTGCAACAGGGCGAGCACACCTTCTTTGCCGTACTCGGCGAAGGAGTGCAGGTCAAAAAGTCGGTTGTCCGTCGGCGTGGGGTCGACTTTGAAATCGCCGGTGTGCAGCACCACGCCGAGCGGCGTGTGGATCGCCAGTGCCACGCAATCGACCAGGCTATGCGTGACCTGGATGGGATGAACCGTGAACGCACCGATCTTGAAACGCTGGCCGGGACGGATCTCGCGCAGGTCGGCGTCGTCGAGAAGTTGGTGCTCGTCGAGCTTGTCTTCGACGTAGGCGAGAGTGAACTCTGTCCCCCAGACGGGAACATTGAGTTCGCTGAGAATCCAGGGCAGGGCGCCGATGTGATCTTCGTGTCCGTGGGTGAGCAGGATGGCGCGAACGTGCTGCCGGTTCTCAAGCAAATATGAGATGTCGGGAACCACAATGTCCACGCCGAGTAACTCGGCTTCGGGGAACATGAGGCCAGCGTCGACGACGATGATGTCGTCTCCCCAGCGCAGGGCCATGCAGTTCATGCCGAACTCGCCCAGCCCGCCGAGCGGAACTACATGCAGTTTTCCAGAAGGCATTCGAAGAGATGATGCTAGCACAGCGAGGTGCTGGTGCCGCACAGTTCGTGGAGAAGGATGGCAGATTGGAAGACATTCCTTGGGCGACACACCCATGCTGGTTTAGGCCACACCTTGAACCACGAAGGACACGAAGGCCCACAAAGAATATCAATTTGCTACTTCCGATCGGCGAGGGTCGGACTGTTAGACTGCACACTGAATGGCTGGTGGCGAGAACAAATCCTGGTTGCGACGCCGGGTCGAGGGCGCGATCCGAGGTGGCCTCACTCGTGCTTACGAGACGGTGCGGGTTGACCAGGCACGATTTCTGATGCAGCTGCGGGCTGCCTACGGCCTGCCCATCGCCACCTTTCGCGGCGTCTACACCCTGGAGGTGGAGCACCTGGATAGCGTGGCGGAATCGATCATCCGCAGCGGGATGAAGCTGGCAGCGGTCGAGGGCGCAGGCTTCGGGTTGGGTGGAATTATCACCATCGTGCCGGACCTGGGAATTCTCTCGGCAATCACCATGCGCACCATCCAGAAGCTCAGCCTGGTGTACGGATTCGAGATGAATACCGACGATGAAATCGCAGAACTGTGGATCGCGGCCGCGAGCGCCGCGGGCGTCGACATCAGCAGGGAACTGCTGGAGAAAGAAGTCGTCAACCGATTCGTACCGAAAGTGATCCAGCGCATTGCTGCACGAGCCAGTACCGAGGTCGTGGAAAAGTGGGCAGGACGTCTGATTCCGGTCGCCAGTTCAGCCATTGGCGCGGCGCTGAACTACTACTTTGTGCGCGCCTGGAGCCAGCGGGCGCTGACCCACTTCCGAACCAAACATCTGGAACTGCGACGCAAGTTCGCCGCGGAGCAGGCCAACCTGCCCAGTGCGGCGGCCCCATTACTGCCATCCTGACTGGCCAGTGGCATCCCTTTCCAGAGCCGCGAATCTCTCCGGATGCCACGAGGCGGACCTCATCCAAACTCAGAGCTCGACAGCAACTTTTCCGCAACCGGCGGGTTGGAAGGGGTGGGTCCGCTTTGGGGCGAACTGGATGGAGGGACCATGGCGCATCGGCGGATCAAGTTGTTGGAACGAACCTTAGTTTTGATTCTGCTGGGAGTCCTTGCAGGAGGTCTGGGCGGGCTGGCGATCGGGCTGGTCACTGGGCGCACGCCGAGTTCAGCCTCCAGTCAGTAGCAGCGGCGGTTCAGCATGAGCCCTGGCCCCTGCCCGGCGTCCCTTGAGCACCTTGGCTCGGACAGCAGTTAATCCGGCAGCAGGCCATACACGTCGATCTCCGTGCGGGTGCCGATATAGACCTTTCCATTGGCAACCGTCGGTACGGCGAATTTCACGGCATTCCCTGCGGTGTCGCGGTTGCTTGCTGCTTGCGAGCTGTTCCACAACTCGTTCGCGAGATTGCTGGCGTCGTAGGCGTGGAGAACGGCGGGACCAAGTCCGAGGGCACTGGGCACGCCGTAGTGTCCGGAATCGATCGCCCAGACAATGCCATGATTTGTGCTCTGGGCCGAAACTGAGGGCGTGGGTCCAGGGAAAGGAAAGCTGGTGGCGCTGAAGGATGAGGCAACCGTGTCGAACAGCCCAGTGGTTGTATCGAACGAGTAGCTGCGGAGATTGTCGGATGTCCCGCCGAGATAGAGGTGGTTGTTCCAGAATGTAGGCGTGCCGAAGATGGCGGGCGTTGCCAGAAAACTCTGCACCACATTGGTGTCGGTGACAGTGCAGATCGTGCAGTAGTTGCCCATGGCGTCGCGATCCAGCAGGTAGAGACGGCCCTCTTTTCCACCTGCGACCAGGAGATGCAGCGGACCTGTGGTCTGGTCGGGAAGGACGGCCATGCCGGCCGAGGCAACGTCGAGGTCCCAGGCATTCAGAATTCCTTGATTGTAGGGCGTGAACCAGTCCTCCAAGGTCAAGCCGGAAGCAGTTCCGAACTTCAGGATGCTGTCTCCGAAATCGTCGTTCGGGGACGAGTTGGAATTCGCGTCGAAAGTGCCGTTGCCGGTCGACAGATACAGATTGCCGAAACTGTCGGCGGCCGGAGCACCGCCGGCCATCCAGATGCCGCTGCGCGAGCCGTCGGGATTCACGTTGAAGACGGCTAGCTGTGTCAGCAATGCCGCGTCATAGGCCATGATCCAGCCGTGGTAGGGATCGCGGTCTTCATGCGACGCCCAGACGATATAGACGACCCCGTTCATCAATACCAAACCACTTCGCTGGTGCTGGTTCTGCGGGTCAAAGGTAAGAACGCCGCCGGAGGAACCATCGCCGGTTCCCGGAACGGAGGCCGCGATCACGACGGGTCCGCCAAATTTTTCGTCGCCCGTGAACAGGTCAAGAGCATGCAACCGCTGGTGGAACGTGCCTGCGGGGCCTTCGGACTTACTGACCACGTAGAGTGTCCCGGTGGCCGGATCGACCACGGGAGTACCTGTGACGCCGATTTCCGGCTGAATGTCCTGATAGCCATTGCCAACGTCGGCTGTGGGCACCGGGAATTCTGCCGGTGAGCCTCCGTGAGCTGTGTCGAGGAGATTAGCGTGCCAGAGTTGCTGACATGGGCTGGCGTCGGCATCAAGCGCGTAGACGCTGTCGTGCTGGGTAGCTACGAAAACAGCGTTAAGGACCTTGCCGCTTGCGTTGACTCCGGGAACCCACAGGGGCTGGGTGTAGGCTGCGCCGTCGACGGCACAGGAGAATAGCTTCCCGAAAGTGGAGGCCTTTACCGTGGTGGTGGTGAGCGCGTACTCCTGAAGGTTCGTACCGTCGCGGGCGAGGTTGCTGTGGTAGGTAAAGGTCCCGGAGAAGTCAGTGACGGCGACGGAGGCGGCCGCGCTCTTGCCGGTGTCGGCGACGCTGGTTGCCGTGACTGTGTGTGTGCCGGGGCCAGCGGGCGCAGTGTAAAGGCCGCCGGTGGTAATGGTGCCGACGCTAGTGTTGCCGCCGGCCACTCCGTCGACACTCCAGGTCACGCTGGTCTGCGTGCTGCCGGTGACCGCAGCTGTAAACTGCTGCGTCTGTGTCGTTGCTACCAAGGCTGTTCGTAGTGGCTTGACGCTGACGGAAACGGATTGGGGACCGCCACCGCCGCCGCTACCGCCGCCGCAGCCAACAGCAGCGAGGATCGCTGTCAGGACCGCGGTGGAACCAACGATCAGAGTGCTGACTCTCCGCATTGCACTCGTCCTTTCTTTCCATCCTGTTGGGCGACCTATCGAGCTGTAAGTCAGAGATCGTGCGACGATCTTACTAGATATTAGTTGTGCACAGGGGATGTATTGTTCACGCTGAGGGCAAGGAGACTTCAGTGCATTGCGCACTTACCGCAGCCAGTCTTCCAGCTCAATCCCGCGTTCGGTTTTTTCGTCGCGGTACTTGACGATCACCGGAGTGTAGAGGGAGATGTCCCAGGTGGCGCCTTTTCCTTTTGTAACAGCGCGCGAGCCGGGCACGACCACAGCGTTTTCCGGAACTTCGAGCGGTTGTTCCGCGGTCGCTCGGTAGACCTCTCCCCGGACGAGATCGTAGAGCGGCGTGGATCGGGTGAGGATTGTGCCCGCGCCCAGCACGGCGCGAGTGCGCACCAGCGTTCCTTCAAAAACACCGCAATTTCCGCCAACCAGAACGTCGTCTTCGATGATGACGGGGGCGGCATTCACAGGTTCTAGTACGCCGCCGATTTGCACTGCCGCGCTCAAATGAACGCGCTTTCCGATCTGAGCACAGGAGCCGACCAGGGCATGCGAGTCGACCATGGTGCCTTCGTCCACGTAGGCGCCGACGTTGATGAACATCGGAGGCATGCAAATCACGGACGGAGCGACGTAGGCGCCTTCGCGGATTGTCGAGCCGCCTGGGACGAGGCGAATGCGGTCACCGAGACCGACATGGCGGGCAGGGAAGGTGTCTTTGTCGACGAAGTTGAGCACGTCGCCGTCAGACATTTCCTTCATCTCTCCAAGCCGAAAACCGAGCAGGATACCTTGTTTGACCCAGACGTTGACGGTCCAGCGGCCGTTGATTTTCTCGGCGGCCCGGATCTCGCCACGCGTGAGGCGGGCGCGGAAGTCGAGAAAAACGCGACGGGCAGCCGAAGAATCAGAGATGCGTTCGTTGGCGGCCAGATTCTCGAGTGCCGCCCGCAGCGTCGATATTGTATCTGTCATGGAAAAGGGATCGGGATCAGGCTAAAAGGCTAACGGTTAAAAGCGACCGCCGGTCTCACGCCACGCACTTGCACTCGCTGCGGATCAGCACGCCTGCCATGTTGTGAGTCGCCTCGCGCGCTTCGGCCAGGTTGCCATAGGGCCCGTGCCAGCGCGAATGATTGGCGTCGTGGCCGGAGGGGCGGCCTTTGCCCGAATTGCACTGTCCACAAGTGGCGCGATGCAGCACCGCCTTGTGTGGACCGGCGGCCCAGTTTTCGTAGACATAGAACTCTCCGGCAGCTACGGCCACCGGACCCGCGGCCTTCGCGATCAAGCCGGCATCGGCAGCGATACGCTGCAACTTGGAGCGGGTGTCGCGGCGCATGGGCAGCAACGGGAGGCGATAGACCTCTTCGATCTTCCCCATCATGGCCAAAACAGCTTTGACGGGCAACGGATTCGACTCGATAAAATTGGCCTGCATCAGAGGTAAATACTTGCGATGGATGCGCCGCGCTGTGTCCCAGTCGTTCGCCAGAGCGGCGCGCGTCATCTCCGCCATCTCGTGCGGAATTTCGTTCGACGCGACCGAAATGATGCCCACGCCACCGAGCGCAATTACTGGCAGAGTGATGGCATCGTCGCCGGAGAAGACGAGAAATGGCTCGGGTACAGCGTTCATGACGTCGGCGATCTGCGACATGTTTCCGCTGGCTTCTTTAACGGCAACAATGTTCGGGACTTCGGCGAGGCGCGCCAGGGTAGCGGGTTCAATGTTGGCCCCGGTGCGTCCGGGGACGTTGTACAGGACGAGGGGTTTGTCGACAGCTTCGGCGATCGAGCGGAAGTGGCGGTATTGGCCCTCCTGCGTCGGCTTGTTGTAGTAGGGAGAGGCGGTGAGGATCGCGTTCACGCCGGGCCGGCTCGCGACTTCTTTCGCTTTGGCAACGGCCTCTTGGGTGGAGTTGGAAGTCGCCCCGGCAACGACAGGCACGCGCCCGGAGACCACCTCGACCGTTATGTCGATGACGCGTAACCACTCGTCGTGCGAGAGAGTTGGCGTTTCCCCGGTGGTGCCGCAAGGAATCAGGAAGTCAATGCCAGACTCGACCTGCCAAGCCACCAGGTTGCGCAGAGCGGTTTCATCTACAGCGCCGTCCTGGGAGAACGGCGTGACGAGAGCGGTACCGCAGCCTCGCAGTTGCATAAGAATAAGATAACGCTATTGCGAAAGAAAATGTAAGTGCGCCGGTGATTTCGAAACTTGCGCGTCACGTTTAGAGTTGCTTCCAGATTTCGCGGAACTCGAAGAAGCCCTGCTTGCCAGCGAGCCACTCCGCCCCACGAACTGCGCCCTCGGCGAATCCACGCCGAGATTTGCTGTCGTGACACAGGTAAATCCGGTCGTGCGGCGAATTAAATACCACCTCGTGCATGCCCACGACGTCCCCTTCGCGGAAAGAGACAATTTCTAGCTCCTGGCCTCCGATGTCACGCAGCAGGCTCTGAAGGGTCATCGCTGTCCCGGAGGGCGCGTCTTTCTTCTGGGCGTGGTGGCGCTCGAAAATCTGCCCGGAATATTCAAAGTTGAGTGCAGGCGCGGAAGTTTGAACGATTTCGAAGAACAGGTTCATGCCGATGGAGAAGTTTGACCCATACAACAAGGCCGTTTTGGCGGAGTGAACCATTTCGCGCATCCGCGGTACATGGTCGTACCAGCCCGTGGTTCCGATCACGAGATTCTTGCCGGCGTGGATGCATGCCTCGGCATTGGCGACAACCGCCGATGGAGTGGTGAAATCAATGACGGCATCGATGGTGGAGAGCAAGGGCCGCGTGAGGGCGCTGGCGTTCGCGTTGTCGGCCGAAGCCAGGACGCGGACATGATGACGGCGATGGCGGGCGACGTCGGCTACTTGCGATCCTGTTTTGCCTTGGCCGAGGATCAGGAGGTTCATAGCACCACTCTAACCGCAGAGCTCGCAGAGAAAATCCTAACAGGTCAGATTCCAGCCTGGTAGTTCTCTGCGTACTCGGCGACTCTGCGGTTCGATGATTTACGCGAAGATTTCCGGGTCGGCATTGGCGAAGAATTCTTTGTGCAACCGGCGGACGACCTCAGACGCGGCATCTTCCTCTATGACAAAGGTCAAGTTGATCTCAGACGCGCCCTGGGAAATCATACGGATCTTCACGTCTTCCAGAATTCCGAAGACCTTGGCGGCGAAACCGGGAGTGTCGCGCAGGCTTTCTCCCACCAGACAGACGATAGCCTTGCGTCCTTCATACTTCACGTCCGCAAGTTTCGCCAGGTCGGCGGCTAGTGCGGGGATGGCTTCGTTGGTCTCGGCGGTCACCGAGACGCTGACTTCGGACGTGGAAACAACGTCGACCGCGACGTTGTGGTTATCAAAGGCCTCGAAGATGGATTTCAGATAACCGTGCACGAGCAGACGGCGCGGGGCGGCAACATCAACGATGGTGATCTTTTTCTTGAGTGCGATCGCTTTGAAGATATTGGCGCAGCGCGGGGCGCGGGCTGTAATCTTCGTGCCTTCACAGGTCGGGTTCTGCGAATTCAGCACGTAGACCGGGATATTTTTCTGGATCGCCGGCAGTACCGTGGCGGGGTGAAGAACCTTGGCGCCGAAGTAGGCGAGTTCCGCTGCTTCATCGAAGCTGATGACCTTGATGCGGCGGGCGTCAGGACAGAGGCGCGGGTCGGTGGTCATCATGCCGTCGACGTCGGTCCAGATTTCGATCCGCGCGGCATCGAGTCCGGCGCCGAAGATCGCGGCGGAGAAATCGGAACCGCCGCGGCCGATGGTGGTTGTGATTCCAGCCCGGTTCGCACCGATGAAGCCGCCCATGACCGGGACCTGGCCGGAGTCGAGCAGCGGCTTGAGCTTTTTCTGGAGCCGTTCGTTGGTCTCATCAAATTGAGGAACGGCCTTGGTGTAGCTGGAATCGGTGAGAAGGACCTGGCGCGAATCTGCATGCACGCCGGGCAGGCCGCGCGCGGTGAACGCTGCCGCCACGATCTTGCTGGAGAGCATCTCGCCGAAGGCGGCCACCGCGTCGTAAGTGCGGGGGGTAATCTCGCCGACGGCACCGATGCCACGCAGAAGTTCATCGAGGTCTTCGAAATCTGAGCCCAGGCCACTATGGAATTCGGTGAAGAGTGCGGTGCCGAGCAATTCGCCGGCGGTATCGTAGTGGCGCTCGCGAAGGGCGCGGGCCATCTTGAGAGCAGTCTTACGATCGCCGCTGCCGGCGGCCTTGCCCATGGCGAGCAGGGAATCGGTCACCTTCGCCATCGCGCTCACCACCACCAGAGGACGATCCGCGAGCCGCCCCTGCACGATCTGGGCGACGCGGTCGATCGCTTTCGAGTCCTGGACGGAGGTCCCGCCGAACTTCATGACGATCATGGGCGGGCGCGCTCCGTGGAAGGCAGAAGGCAGGAGGCAGTTTGCAGAAGTGACCCGGACCTCGGACAATCCGTCTCTGAATTGGTGGACGCGACAGTCACCCTAAGTATCCCTTCGCCTTCAGGAGTTCAGCGTTCAGCAAGGCTGCGCCTGCGGCTCCGCGGATAGTGTTGTGCGAGAGCACGGTGAACTTCCAGTCGAGCACGCTACAAGGCCGCAGGCGTCCCACACTCGTGGTCATGCCGCCGCCGGAATCGGCGTCGAAACGAGGTTGTGGCCGGTCGGAAGCACTCAGGTAGATCACGGGTTTTTCCGGGGCGCTGGGCAAGCGCAGTTCCTGGGGCTCAGCGCGGAAGTCATTCCAGGCCGCGATGATTTCTTCGGGCTTCGCCTTGGTCTTCAAGCGAACCGACACCGATTCGGTATGTCCATCCTCGACGGCTACGCGATTGCACTGCGCGCTCATGCCAAAGCCTGCAGGGACGATGCCCTTGCCATTGAGAGAACCCAGCAACTTGAGGGTCTCCTCCTCCATCTTTTCTTCTTCCTTGGCGATGTACGGAATCACATTGCCCAGGATATCGAGCGATGCCACTCCGGGATATCCGGCGCCGCTGACCGCTTGCATAGTGACGGCCATCACGGTTTCCAGCCCGAACCGCCTGTGCAATGGAGCCAGGGCTAACACAAGGCCGATGGCGGAGCAGTTGGGATTGGTCACTGCGAATCCGCCGCTTTGGCGACGCCACGGCTGCGTTTCAATCAGGCGGATGTGATCGCCGTTGACCTCAGGGATAACGAGAGGCACGTCGGCCTGCATGCGCAGGGCGCTGGAATTGGAAATCACGGCGCATCCGGCGGCGGCGAACTGCGGCTCGAGTTCCTTGGCGATGGCGGCGTCGAGGGCGGCAAAGATGATCTTGGGAGCACCATCCGGCTTGGCAGGCACAACGGCCATGCGCGCAACACGATCAGGGATGGCAGTCTTCAGGCGCCAGCGCGCGGCTTCGGCGTAGGGCCGGCCCTCGGAGCGGTCGGAGGCGGCCAGCCAGGAAACTTCAAACCAGGGGTGGTGTTCGAGCATCTGGATAAAGCGCTGCCCGACGATGCCTGTGGCACCGAGAATGCCTACTGCAAGTTTGGTCGACATGGCTGAATTACTCATTTTATAACAGGGGGAATTGGGCCGCGAATGCCTTCGGAGGAACGGAGAGGGTCGTGGTACGAAAGTTTGGAAAAAATACGATCCTTCGTGCCCGCTTCGTGCCGATGAGGTGAGTTAACCTCTGTGGAGAGAGGCCGCATGCCTGAATTACGTCAGAATTTCGCCACCAAAGAGTGGGTTGTCATTGCCACCGAGAGAGCCCGCCGGCCCGATCAGATGGTGTTGCATCGAGAGCGGAAACCGTTGTCGTCATTTGTCGCCAGTTGCCCGTTCTGTCCCGGCAACGAAGGCCTGACCCCGCCGGAGGTGCTGCGAGTGCCGGCCTCGACGGGCGTTCCCTGGCACGTGCGGGTCGTGCCCAACAAGTTTGCGGCACTCTCGCGCGAGGTCGAGCCCACGCGGACGGTGCAGCGATCACGGCGCACGGTGAACGGATTCGGCGTGCATGATGTCGTCATCGAGACGCCCGATCATGCCCAGGTGCTGGCGCTGATGCCCGACTCGTATGTCGCTGAGATTCTGCGAGTCTACAAAACTCGATACGATGAACTCAGCCTCGATCCCAGGATTGCGCACATCACCATCTTCAAGAATCATGGCGTGGATGCCGGCACCAGCCTGGAGCATCCGCACTCCCAGTTGATTGCGACGCCGGTGATCTCGCATCAGGTACGGGAACGCTTTCAACATGCCATGCGTCACCACGACGACTTTGGCGAGTGCATGTTCTGCCAGATGCTCGAGGAGGAGTTGCAGGAACAGGTGCGGGTGGTGATGGTCTCAGAGCACTTCGTTGCCCTGCAGCTGTATGCGTCGGCGGCGCCGTTCAGTACGCACATCTACCCGCGCCGGCACATGGCCAGCTTCGGCGACGTGAGTGCGGCCGAAATCAGCGATTTGGCAAGAATGCTGCGGACCATGCTGGCCAAGCTCTACCACGGGTTGCACGATCCAGACTTCAACTTCACGCTGCGCAGCGCCCCAGCTGAGAACTTCGGCGTGAAGTATTTTCACTGGTATGTGAGCATTATTCCGCGCCTGACTCGGGTCGCCGGTTTTGAGTTGGGTTCCGGGATGTTCATCAACACGGTACTACCGGAAGCGGCGGCGGAATTCCTTCGCAAGGTGGACGTGGAAAGCACTGCGACCGCGAAAGCCGGTGGCTAGGGATTTGCGGTCGGTGACCAGTAGACAGCGACGCCGCTCAAGCATCACCAACTTCAGCGACGGGTGGAGAGGCGCGTCCCCGAATCTGTCTGGAAAGCAAGGTCACTACGCAGCAGCCGGGCGCCACCGCTCACTCAACTCCGGCCACGGCCCAAGTCGTGGGGAAAAGAGTATTCGTTGAGGGGCCCGAACTTGCGTTTCTCCGCGTAAATACGCCAGCGCCGCCACATAATCCGCAAGCTCGCCATCACCGGGATGGAGAGATAGACACCGAGCACCCCGGCAATCTCGCCGCCGGCCAGCACTCCAAATAGCGCAGCGAGGGGATGCAGTTGCACGCTGCCTCCCATGATCCGCGGTGCGATGACATAGTCCTGGACGAGGCGCCAGACGATCAAGAACAGCAGCAGCAACGGCCAGTAGGAGTAGCCCGCGAGCACCGCCACCGCCACCATGGCGACTCCCGCCACCAGCGGGCCGACAATCGGGATGAACTCCAGCACGCCGCCCGCCGTTCCCAGCACCATGGCGTAGGGAACACGCATGATCCCGAGACACGAGGTGTAAGCCAGCATCGACAGGCCGGCGAGGGTGAGTTGGGCACGGATGAACTGGGCCAGCATCTGGTTCAGGTCGCGCAACACGTCCTGCAGGAACTCGCGTTGCGTTCGCGATTGCACCAGAGAAACGAGAACTTCATTGAAGCTGGAAGCATCGCGCAGGAAGAACACCGCCAGGATAGGCACGAGGAACAACACCCAAACCTCTTTGGCGCTCTCGGCGAGGCGTACTCCGATGGTCTGAGCGAGAGCGGAAAGTTCGTCGCGGTGATTTCTCAGCACCTCCTGGATGCGGCTCTGGGTGGTGCCACTCCAGCCTCGTTTTATTCCGATGTCGACGGCAATCTGTCCCGAGCCGACTTTCTCCATCAGGCCCGGGAGGGCTTCGCCGAGGCGAGCGGCCTGCCTGGTGATCCGAGGTCCAACGAAGAATACGAGCAGGGCCAGCCCCAGCAGCAGCAGGACGTAAATGACCGTGATGGCGCGCCCGCGTCCGCGCAACGGCTTTTGCAGACGCTCGACTGCCGGATTGATCAGGTACGCAAAGAAGATGGCAAAGAGAAAGAGAATCAGAGTCTGGCGGGCCACATAAAGAAACCCCAGCCCCAAAGCGAAGAGCAAGATGGTAACGATGACCCGCGAAGCGCGTGAGTCGATGATAGACAAGAGCGGCACCGTTCAGTCCGGGTGCGCGGTCAAGATGCTCTCGCGACACCATCTGACATCGTACCGGGACAGGTCGAATCCGGTCCACATCCCAAATGGTCTACCCTTCGGCCTCGCCTGAACCGTCCTGACACGGGTCAGTCGCGCAGGACTTCCGTCTCTTCCGAAGGAATCAGAATCCGCAGGAGTTTGAACCGATCGTCGAGCCAGAGGTTCCAGGTGCCGGTTTCGCTCTTCAGTTCCAGCTTGTTCAACTCCTGTTCCACCCCGCGGATGGCAAGCTTCTCCCGGCCCAGGTACTCCATGCTGGCCGGAGCCGACGAGTGCTGGTGCGGGTTCAACGTGCCGAACTTCGCCATCTGCTTGCCGGCGCAGGCCAGTTGTCCGTTCTGTTGAGAGCAGATGGAGGCCATATACTTCCAGGCTAGTACTTCGCGGTGAACAAAAAAGTAGTCGTCGAGAATGCTGGTCGAGGTGGGTAGCAGATAAGGCTGCTCCTGCGACTTTCCTTGAGGGTCACTCCACTTCTGGGTCAAGAATTCGTCGTTGGGCAGGACCGACGACTCCCCTTTCTCAGGGCTTGTTTCCTTCCAGTCATAGCGGCGGATTTCTCCGCCCGGCGTTAGCACCATTTCCGAGCTCTGGAGGGCTTGATTCGAAGAGCCTTCGGTTTTGAATTCGGAGTGAATCACACTCCCGTTTCCGCTTTGCGTGATGGAAAAAGTCTCGGTCCCTACCCGGCGCCCCCGCATGAACACGCCAAAGGACCCAGAGTCGACGGAGCTCGCCTGCGGCTCCTTTTCTTTTGCCGCCATCGACGGTAGTGCCGAAAAGATGAGAGCCAATACAAGAACCAGCGGAACACGAAACGACTTCACTCTTGTCCTCCACGTTTAGAACTTGCGGATTCAGGCGCACGGCCGGCCGCAGAACGAAATTCACCAAGGTCGAGTGTGCGCTCAATCTCTCCGCAAATTGAGGGAATGTCCCTGCCAGAAGTGACGACGGTAATTGTCGCTTGCCGATAGTGCGGAAGACGTTCGGCATGTAAGCGCCAAAACTGTTCGCGGTCTTTCCGCAGAGGACGCACGATGGGGTCCTCGGAACTACGGCGCCACAGCTCGTCGACCGGTGCGTCGAGAAAGACGGTGGGCCAGCCATGGACCAAATCGCGGTTCATCGCTTGGGCAAACGCACCGCCTCCGAGTGACACCACGCTGTCCCGTTGCAGCGATCCAGTCAGCTCGCGTAAGGCAGATGTCTCGGCCGTGCGAAATGCAGATTCGCCATCTTGGCGGAAAATATCTGGGATGCTTTTATGCTCGCGTGACTCGATCCGGGCATCGAGATCAACAAAATCCCAATGTAGGCGTCGCGCGAGTTCTTGTCCGACGCTGGTCTTGCCCGAACCCATAAATCCGACGAGAAACACAGCGAACACTCCCATGTCGCTCCGCGGCGCGAAAGGCTGCATCTGGGCTCGCCTGTCAACCGCCGACTATCCGGTAAGTTTTTTGAAGTTCAGCGTCGCTTGAGGCGGATTTTACCACTGATCGACTTGAAGACCACTTCGGAAGCGGCCTTGCCGACCGTGCCAAAGAAGGAACGTCCTGCCTCGACGGGGAAGCGTGGGTGCTCGTTCTGTACCAGGGAAACGTCGCTTTGGACCTGCCCCTGCATGGAGTGTGCGTTGAAGTCGGCGGACGCTCCGGCAGGCACTAAAGCTTCGATATCTCCCGTGTGGGTGCTGAAGTCGTAGTCGCCGCCCATACCGAAATCGCCGTCATAGAAGATCTTGCCGCTGCCGGAATTGACCTGGACCAGTTCACCGGTCACCGAAGTCAGGTGAACATCGCCGCTGATGGAGGTAATTTCGACATGCGCGTTGCGGACGTCGTTCAACGTGACCGGGCCGCTCATGGTCTTGACGTGAACGTGATTCCCGCCGCCGCCGGAGTTGCGAACCTCGATCGGCGCTTCCGCCCCCTCCAGTGTGATATCGCCACGCAGATGCTCGACCACGAGGGGTCCGGTCGAAGAGTGCAAGCTAACGCTGGCGTTGGGTGGAACCGTCAACTCGTAGTCGACGCGGCCGGTCTGTTTGTCGGCGTCTTTGAGTAACTGGGTTTCGATCTCAATGCGGTTGCCCTTCTGCAGATGATCCACTTGCGCTTTGTCCTGGACGATGGCGATCACGGAAACGTGCATGGCAGGTCCGGGCTTGACGGTGATCGCGCCATACTGGGTGTCGACGGAGATGATGGCCTTGTCTGTGGTGCTGACCGTGTAACGGAACTCTTTCCGGGTTTCAGCGATGGCTGCCGAAACCAGGCAGGTGACCAGAACAACGCCCAGAACTGTCGTGTGCCGCATGCTCTCCATATACGCCTCTAGCCCTTGAAACCTGCAGATACCCCAACCAGTTTCCTTATTGAACATGATCCAGCGCCATCTGGTACAGCATCGCCTTCTGATCGTAGGCATCCATCAACTGTTGCCGCGCCTCTTCGTCGTCCGGATTACGTAGCAGGTAGGCTTCGACGTCCTTGATGTAAGCATTGACCGTCTTGAGCTGGCTCTCAAAAGTGGCCCGCATGTCCGGAGACTCGCGGCCGATCCGGTTGAGGAACTGGTTGTCATCCATACTGACGGTTTCCATCGGAGCGTGTTGAACTGCCTCGGAGCGTTCGATACCCTTGGGAGTCCGCTTGGCAGCCATCTGAACCTGCTTCTGGTCACCGGCTTTGGAGAAAGGAGGCACCTCTTTGGAAGCCGAGACGCTTGGGGTGGAAGGGCCGGCAGGTGGATTGTGGGTGGCAACCTGCGGCGCAGGGGAATGATTCGAGAAATACAAGGCACCCACGACGAGCGCCGCCGCGACCGGAGCCAACCACCACACGCTCCATCGCCGTCTCTCGCCGATGACGGGAACCGGCCGCGCAGAAGCGAGTTCCGGTTCCCGAATGATGCCTTCGGCTCGCGCCTGGGCCGCAATCCTGACCCAAAGCCGGGGCGCCGGTTCTTCGGATTCCGACAGTTGCCGGGCCTCGCTGGCAATCAGTTGCAGGTCCGCCACCAGTTCCGAGCAATCCGGGCACGATTTCAGATGGGTTTCGACTTCGACGTTCTGACCTCTCTCCAGGACCTCTGGCAGAGTGCGCTGGACATCACTGCAATTCATACTATCCTCTCTCCCCAATGCCGCAACTGCACTTACGGATTCCCGGCCTTTTCGGCTCTCATCATTTTCAAGTAATCGCGCAGCTTCAGTCTCGCTTTGTGCAGCTGCGACTTGCTGTTTCCAATCGAGCAACCAACCATTTCGGCAATTTCGTTGTGCTCGAATCCTTCTACGTCGTGCAAGACAAATACCGACTTGTAGCCCGGCGGCAGACGATCAATGGCCCGCTGCAACTGCAGCCGATCAATGGAGCCCGCCAGCTTCATGTCTTCAGCTCCCAGTTCCTTCTTCTGCGACTCCTCGTCGCTCTCGATTGTTTCCTCGAGCGAAACCTGGGGCAGACTCTTCTTGCGCAACTGCATGAGCACGACGTTGACCGTCATGCGATGCAGCCAGGTGGAAAACGCGGACTCGCCACGGAAAGTGCTGATCTTGCGGAACAGCTGGAGAAAAGCTTCCTGCGCCAGATCTTCGGCCTGTGCCGGGTTGGAGACCATGCGCAAACATAGCGAGTACACGCGACGCTTATGCAGGTGATACAAGGTCTCAAACGCTGCCTCGTCTCCCTGCTTCGCCCGTTCTATCGCCTCAGCTTCTGTGAGCTTCTCTGGTTTCGGGTCGGTCAAGTCGCCTTTTCCGGCCGCTTACTCCGTCAGATGCGGCATCAAACTCTTTTCGTTGTACGCTGTTGCGGACGGAGCCGCCGTTGGCGCCCTCCCCCAATCTGCGCTGTTCAGAATACCAAAAAGCATAAGTTTTCGCGTTCCAAGGGTCCGCTTATAGGCTCAAAAGGTCACCCCCGTAACACGGCAAGTGGTGACCCCCTCATTGTGTGCTGCTGGTGGTGACGGTTTCCAGGCCGTGCCCATGCGGGCCAGTCTCCCGAACCCCAACAGGATGGCGAACGTCAGTCCAACGGACCCGAGTATGGAAGAAAGTCCGCATTCCCAGCGCCTAACCCCCCGGGTTTATTCAAGCGGGCTGTTTGCTCTTTCCCTGCTCCAGTTTACCGCCATGACGCCGATCGGACGCGAGGAGAAGGAAGGCGAAGATGAGTCCGGCCACGCCCAGGGACGCAAACATGATCTGCGTGGCAGTGTAGGTTCCGGTCACGTCGCGGAGCTTCCCATTGAGGAGCGGGAATAGCCCGAGGCCTATGTTCTGGATGGCTGTCATGAGGCCGAAGGCCGTCCCCACACGGTTCTCCTCGACCACCAGCGGAACCGACGGCCACATGGCTGCGGGAACCAGGACGAACGCTGCACCGAGCACGATCATGCTGGGGAGCGGGTTCCAATGGGTGATGCCCATGACGAGGTGGGCGGGAATCAGCATGAGGGAACCCACAATCATTAGCGTGGCGCGCTTGCCGATGCGGTCCACCAGGTTGCCGGCGAAGGGTGCGAAGATCATGGACGCGAAAATGACGATGCTGGTGACTCCCGGCGCAGTCGAGAACATGTGCAGGAAGTTGTCAAAGATCTGGGCCAGGAAGCCGCCTGTGGACTCGCTGGTTAGCGGGATGCCCCATTTGTCGTGGAACATATCGGTGGCAAGGGCCGTGAAGGGGAAGATTGCGCTATAGAAGGTGACGCAGAGGAAGACAACGTACCAGTAGGAAGAGTGGAACTTCCTTATGTCGGAGAAGACGATTTTGTCGCCACTCTCCGGCTTCGGAAGCGCAAGCACCTTCTCGCCATGCAGATCCATGGCGTTGTAAACCAGGTTGCAGAGCACGGAGAAAAGGCAGAAGCCGGCCGCGGCCCAAAGTGCAGTGCGGTAGCTGCCGAAATAGCGGGCGATGAGTTCTTCGGTGTTGAAGCTGAAGAGAGTTCCGATACGGCTGATGGTGAGGGTGATGCCAAAGGCAAGCGCCATCTCTTTGCCCTTGAACCAGCGGCTCACGATCGCGCTTTGCACCACGATCAGCGCTTCCGATCCGCCGCCAAAGATTAACCTCCCAGCGAAGAGTTGCCACCGCGAGTGGGCGAAGGCGACGATGGTCGCTCCGATGAAGACCAGCATGCAAAACAGCAGGCTCGAATGGCGAGGGCCGAGCTTGTCGTAGAGCATGCCCCCGAAGAAAACGATGAAGATGGCGGCCACGGAGTAGGCGGTGTAGAGATTCCCGATGTCGCTGCGGTCGAGATGCAGATCGGCAATGAGCGTCGGCGCGAGAGCTCCGATACTGTCGTAGGCGAAGTAGCTGCCCATCACAATCAGACTGATGAACAACAGGATGGTGAAGCGATAGGGACGTCCGGATGGATGGAAGAATCCTAGGGTATCCGGAGCTGCAGCTCCAGAAATGGACCGAAGGTTTGAGGGATCGGAGCGAACTGCGTCAGCCATTCAAGACTCATCCTCGGCGCGCTTCGATCCAGTTAATCCGAAAGAAGTGGGCACTTTTTGATGTGCGTGAAAAAGACAACCAAACGAAGATAGCAGATCGGAGCGGCGAAATGCTCAGGGCGGACTTCAACGCAACAGATGATGCCCAAATGAAGAAGGCTCCCTCGGAACGGACAGTCGCGAGACGGAGCCTTCACTTCAAGTTCTACACTTAAGAATCTGACTACATTTTTTCCGTCTTCCCGCTGTACTTCACCGTTCCGTTGTTCTGGTTCTGGCGCTGGACGTCGTCATTGGTGTAGGTGCGGGCGGCCTTCTTTCCGCTCTTCGCAGCCACCGACGCGCTCACAGCATTGGACGTATGTTCGGATCCGGAGAAGAAAGTCCAGCTTGCCCGCGCTTCTTCACCGTGACCATGTTCAACGTGCATCGGATGCATGGCATGTCCTTCCGGGCCGGGGAAGAGGTGGATCGCCGGCGTGGTTCGCGGGGCGTCGCCGCCCTGGTACCAGACAGGGACGGTGTACACCGAATTCGTGTCACCGACTGGCTCGGACACCGTTGAGTTGGTCGCGCCAGCGATCAGTCCAGTCGTGGCGTTGGTAGCCCCCACGGGATTCGGCGAATACTGTTGCAGGGAAACCATGGGTGTCGTCACCAGCGGGACGAAGGGGCCACATCCGTAAAGGCAAGGGCCATAAACCCGGGGAACGGGCTGTTGTCCGAAGGCTGCTACCGCGATCAGAGCTACCGCGCACAGAACGAAATAGGGTCGCATACTGCCTCCACAGAACGGTACAGATCGAAGATATCCGTGCAGTTTGGGTGCCAGTTGGGAACCCGCTATTCCACCCAGGATGTTCGGCGATTTCGGGCAGTCCAGGGCTAAAAGACTGAGGCCGTGATTCGGCGGGATGCAATCACCTGCGCAAAACCTGCAGCAAAGTAGTGCGAACTCAATCGCCGCACTGCTGCCGAGAAGTTGCCTTGCCGTGCGGATGACCGTGGACTAGACCCGCGGGTTCGATGTGCTAACTGCCCACGTAGCGCGCGTAGAGGCTGCGCGCGACCGCTGTGTCGGTTGTCCCTTTAATGATGGCGCGCCCGTCTGGAAAGAGGGTCATCTCGTAGGGCTCCCGCCAGAACTTCAGAACGAACTCGTTGTGGCGGACAGTGCCGAGAGGACGGAGACGCGCACTCATCTCAGCGAAGTCCATGGAGCGCTGCCGCTCGTGAATCTGCACAGAATTCCTGCCGCAGAGCGTGATATGGGGCTGTCCCTCTCCCGCGAGATGGATGAAATCCCGCTCCCCGCAAGCACGACAGCCGGACCGCGGCAGCGCGGCAGCCACTTCCGCCTGCTCGTTGCGCCAGACGTCCCATGACAACAGGGTGCGTCGCATTCGTTCGCGCCGGCCGACCAGGAACTTGATCGTTTCCGTGGCGGCGATCGACGACACCAGGTTCACGGCCGAATTCAGAATGCCTGCCGTTTCGCAAGTCTCGATGGTTCCAGCAGGCGGATCGGGAAAGATACACGCCAGGCAAGCCGTCTCGCCCGGCAGGATATTCAGGGTGACGGCATAACTGCCGACGGCAGCGGCGTAAATCCAGGCTACCGAATTCTTCACTGCATAGTCGTTAACCAGGTAGCGGGTCTCGAAATTGTCAGTGCCGTCGAGGATCACGTCGGCACCGGCCAAGAGCTGCTCAGCATTCTCCGGCGTGAGATCGGCGACCTGCGGCTCGACTACGATCTGCGAGTTCAGGCGTGCGATCTGACGCGCGGCGGCGATCGCTTTGGGCAGGGATTCGCGAGCATCATGCTCGTCGAATAGGGTCTGCCTCTGCAGGTTGCTGGGCTCGACATAATCCCGGTCGACGATCCGCAGGATCCCGACGCCTGCGCGCGAGAGCAACGAGGCGAGTGCGGAGCCCGTGGCGCCACATCCGACGATCACCACACACCCGAGCGCGAGCCCTTTTTGCCCCTCGGCACCGATTTCAGGGAACAGCACCTGACGGGAATAACGGTCGTCGAGTTCCAAAGCGATTACCTTTCCGGCGGCCCTAACCCATTATTATAGGTGCCGCACTACAAACTTCTGCGTTCCGAGCAACATGTGACGGTTGCCGATCCATCGAATCGAGAAAGATCTGGCGGCAATCGCCGGGCATTCCTGGAGGAAAATTTGCGGCTCGCCGGCGCCGCCGGAATATTGTTCACGATTATGCTGACTTCGTCCTCTGGCTGGGCGCAGGTCGTCGCATCGCCGGCGCAACTGCCCGAGACCGCCTCGCAGCTGGGGGCGATTACTCCCTATCTCGGTGTGCCCGTGGTTGACATCGAGATGCCCGGGGTTCCTCCGGAAGATACCACCCACCTGTTGGCGGCCATCCCACTCAAGATCGGAGACCCGCTGACTCGCCCGGGAGTGCACGATGCGATGCAATCGCTGTTTGCGACCGGTCGTTTTGCCGACATCCAGGCGGAAGCCGACCGTACCAGTACCGGCGTCCGGCTCCGCTTCCTGACGGTTCCCAATTACTTTGTCGGGCAGGTCAACGTGGAAGGCGCTTCCAGCAATCCGACATCGACCCAACTGGTCACGTCCAGCCGCTTGCAACTGGGAGAACTGTATACGCCGGAGCGGCTGGAGCGGGCTCTCGCGAACCTGCGGCGCGTTCTCGAAGAGAACGGATTTCACCGCTCGAGGGTAGAGGTCTCGGAACAGAGGAATGAGCAACAACACCAGATCGATGTGACGTTTCGTGTGCAACTGGGACCCCGCGCGCTGGTAGGGGAAATTGCGCTCCAGGGCGACACCGAGTATTCCAAGACAGAAATCGAGAGCATAGCCAAGCTGCATCCCGGCGATGGCGTGGCGGCGACCCGTCTGACACGCGCTCTGCAACGTGTTCGGTCGAAATACCAGAAACAAGATCGCCTTTTGGCGCAGGTGTCCGCCAGCCGGACGTACCGCCCCGAGGCCAACGCGGTGGATTACCTGTTCCGGGTGGATCGTGGTCCGGTCGTGGAAATTGCGACGGACGGGTTCAGCATCAGCCGCGGCCAGTTGCGCAGGCTGGTTCCGATCTATGAGGAAGGGGCGGTGGACGACGATCTGCTCAACGAAGGCCGGCGAAACATCCTGAACCATCTTCAGACGCTTGGCTATTTTGCGGCGACGGTGACAGTCAGCCAGAAGACGCAGGATGACGGGAAGGAATTGCGCGTCACTTATGCAATTGCGCCGGGCGAGCGACACAGGCTGGCCGCTATCCGCTTCACCGGCAACCAACTCTTCGACGAAGATCAGCTTCGTGGCGTCATACAGGAGCAGCCGGCAGGACGCCTCTTCTCCCACGGGCGCTACAGCGAGGCGCTGCTAAGTGCCGACGTCGTGAGTATCCAGGAGATGTACCGTTCCAACGGATATCGGCAGGTCGAAGTTACGAGCAAACTGCTCGAGAACTACCAGGGCGATTCGTCCCAACTGGCGGTTGAGTTCATCATCAACGAGGGCTCGCCTACGCGAGTTGCTTCGGTGGACATTGTGGGCAACTTCACCATCCCTACAGATCAGCTACTGGACATGGCGAAAATCCAGACGGCAGAGCGGCAAGGGTTCAACGAATCCGACCTGGCGGATGATCGCGAGAAGATTCTGGGTGTGTACTTCCGCAACGGCTTTACCAACGCTAATGTGGATGTGTCGTACACGCCCGCGTCGGCTTCAGACGACGGTTTCCCGCGGGTAGCGGTGACGTTCACGGTGCACGAAGGAGAACAATTCTTCGTCAACCAAATCTATCTCTCCGGCATGCACTATACGCGTCCAGGTGTGGCGCGGCGGGAATTTCGAGTAGAGTCCGGCGAGCCTCTGAGTCAGCAGGGAATGCTGGAGACGCAGCATCATCTCTACGGTCTCGGACTGTTCAACGAGGTGGATACCGCGATCCAGAATCCTGACGGGACCGAGTCGCGCAAAAATGTATTGGTCGCCGTGCGCGAGGCCAAGCGCTACACCTTCGATTATGGAGTGGGGTTCGAGTTTCAGACCGGACAACCCTCCGCCGGAACCAACCAACCGCTGGGAACAACCGGGGCCAGTCCGCGCGTGTCGTTCGGATTGAGCCGTATCAACTTTGGTGGGCGCAGGCAAACGGTGACCATGAGAACCAATCTCAGCCGCCTGCAGCAGCGGGGATTGATCAGCTATGAAGCTCCCAAACTGATGAACCGGGAGCTGCGCTTTACCGCGCGCGTTTTGTACGACAATACGGTAGACGTGTCGACGTTTACATCCCAACGTCTGGAAGGCACGGTGCAAACCGTCCAGGTGCTCAAGCGAGATCCGACCGACAGCCGCGACCTGACCAGCCTGGCGTACCGCTTCTCCTACCGCCGGGTTCAGGCCAGCGATATTCAGGTCACCGACAATTTGATCCCCCTCCTGTCCAAGCCGACCCGCGTGGGTGAACCGAACTTCCTCTACATGCGGGACCGGCGCGACAACGAGCTGGAAACCAACCACGGTAACTACACCACCGTGGAAGGCGGTGTCGCCTCGGGCTACTTCGGGTCGGAAGCGGATTTCGGCCGCGTGCTGATCAAGAACTCCACCTATCATCCCTTTTTCCGGAATCGCAGGACCGGCGTTGGATTCGTGTTTGCCCGGTCCACCAGCGTTGGGCTGCAGAATGCCTTTGGCAACACCGTGCTGATCGACCCGGGAGCTGACGTTCCCACCGGACACAACCTCATCCCGCTGCCCGAGCGATTCTTCATGGGTGGCGGGAACTCTCACCGCGGCTTTGGACTGAATCAGGCCGGCCCGCGCGATCCGTTCACCGGTTTTCCGATCGGGGGAAGCGCGTTGTTCCTCAACAACCTGGAACTTCGGCTTCCCAGTTTTATGCTTCCGTACTTACACGACAACGTGGGCTTCACGCTGTTTCACGATATGGGCAATGTGTTTACGCGCCCGCAAGACATGATGAACAGTCTGGGGCGATGGCATCAGCCCGACCCGGAATTGTGCCGCGAAGAGCCCACGCACAAGCAGTGCAACTACAACTACCTTTCGCACGCGATCGGGTTGGGGGTGCGCTATCAGACACCTATCGGCCCGTTGCGGCTCGACTTCGGCTACAATCTCAATCCGCCGTTCTTTCCCAGCTACACCAATATCGTGACCAACTCGAACGGCCAGTCCACAGGACAGTTTGGGTGGCAGCGGGCCGGGCGTTTTAACTTTTCCTTCAGCATCGGACAGTCGTTTTGATGAAAGGCTGGAAACAACTCGCAGTCTGCGGCTTCTGCATGGCGTGGCTCTCGCTGGCGCAGGGTGGCGAGATCGTGGATCGCATGGTGGCCAACATCAACGGTCACGTGCTGCTACAGAGCGACTGGGAAGAGGAACTGGCGCTTGAGGCCTTGCTCAGCGCTCGGGCCCCGGATACGTTCACCTCGGCGGAACGCAAAGCCGCGCTCGATCGGCTGATCGATCAGGAACTGTTGCGGGAGCAGGTTCGTCCTCCCGAGGGTGACCCCGCGGAACAAGTCGCCGCCCGATTAAAAGAAGTCCGCAAGCTTTATACGGATGGCGCTACGGAAGAAGGATGGCGCGCCGTGCTGCAGAGGTATGGCTTGACGCAGGGTGCCTTAGACAAGCGCTTGGGCGAGGATCTGCAGTTGATGCGTCTGGTTGAGGCGAGGCTGCGCCCCTCGATCCAGATCGATCAGAAGGCGATCGAGAGCTACTACCACGACCAACTGTTGCCCGAGTTGAAGAAGGCCGGGGCGAAGGAAGTAGCACTGGCCGAGGTGGTTGGACACATTCGCGACCTGCTTGCGGAAGAGAAGTTGAACCAGTTGCTTTCCAGTTGGCTGACCAGTCTGCGGTCGGAGGGTCATATCGAGACTCAAGAACCCGACTCCGGAGATCAGTCCCGTTGAGTGAATCGCCTCCCGTCCGGCGACGCCGTTGGTTGAAACTGATTCTGATCTTCTGTGCCTTCAGCCTGGCCGTGATGGCTCTTCTCGGGTGGTACTTCACCACAGACTCCTTCCAGCAAATGGTCCGGCGCCGGGTCATCGCGGCTCTGGAGCAGACCACGGGCGGGCGCGCTGAAGTGGGCGAGTTCCATACGATTCCCTTCCGCCTGAGGGTTGACGTTCGCAACCTCGTCATCCATGGAAGAGAAGCGCCAGATCAGGCCCCGTTCTTTCGCGTCGACCGCCTGCAGGCGGAACTCAAGATCGTGTCCCTGCTGAGCGCGACCCTCCGGCTGCATTCGCTTCAGCTGGAGCATCCGGTGACGCATATTGTCGTGTACTCCGATGGTTCGACGAACGCGCCTGCTCCGGAAGCCAGCCGTTCTTCCGGAAAGGGGCCAATCGAGGATCTGGTCTCCCTCTCGGTTTCGCACATCGAGGCGCTCCATGGCGAACTGCTATGCGGGCAGCAAAGAATCCCGTTGAATCTGGATGCGCATGAGGTAGCGCTGCAGTTGCATTATTCCTTCCTGCACCGCCGCTATCAGGCACAGCTCGCAGTGGGCAACGCCAGCACACAATTTCGAGAGCATCCGCCCGTGGTGTGGCGGGCCACCACGTCTTTCCTTCTGGCGCGCGATTACGCGGAGATCAGCGAACTGAACGCGACTTCTGGACGATCGACTCTTCATTTTTCCGGACGGATCCAGAATTTCCATCAACCGCAAGCCACCGGAGAATACCGCGGGACGCTCGACGTTGCCGACCTCGCCGCTTTCTTTCGCCAGCCCGGTTGGCGCCGCGGAACGACTCATTTCGAAGGCAAGGGTTCGTGGAACTTCCGGGAGTTCGCGACGCAAGGTTCGGTGGCAGCGCGAGACGTGGAATGGTCGAACGGCCCCCTGAAGACACAAAATGGCCGTGTCGAGGGCCGATTCGCCGTCACACCGCAGCGTCTGCAGATTTCAGCGATCAAGGCGAGCCTGTTCGGCGGTGACTTGCAAGGTGATGTCGACGTCACCAACTGGCAGGCCTCCCTCGCTCCGGAACCAGCAAAAGGGCGGCACGTGGCGGGACGCGTGCCGGTAGGCAGTCCACAACGCGGCTCTGTACGACTTCAGTTAGCTGGGTTTCCGCTGGCTCCCGGGATTGCCGTGCTGAGCACGAAAGAGGTCCCGCTGGACCGGCTGAACCTTGCGGGAGCGGTCAGCGGCAGCCTGGAAATGGCATGGTTCGGATCCATCCGCGACGCGGAAACGCGTGCCAATCTGAGCATCGCTGCGCCCCAACAGCCGCAACCGGGACAACTTCCGGTGCGAGGCCAAGTCGCAGGGGTGTACCGGGGATCGCAGGACGAACTGCAATTGGATCAGTTCCGGATCAACACCTCCGCGTCCGAGATGCAGGGTAGCGGCAACATTTCCGCAACCTCGGCGCTGAAGTTTTCGTTCACCAGTCACGACCTCAGGGAATGGAAGCCATTGATGCAAGCAGCCTATGGTTCCGATCAACTGCCCTTTACCGTACACGGCTGGGCAAAATTCGATGGCACCGCCAGCGGCCGCCTCTCGTCTCTGGCGCTGAACGGAAGTCTCGAGGTCTACGACTTTGACGCCGAATTCCCCGCGCACGAACGGACCACGGTTCGACGCGTGCATTGGGATGCGCTCACGGCGGGTGTTCAGTATTCGAACGGGAACGTAGCGTCCCACAATGGCATTCTCATCCACGGTCATGCCACCGCGCGCTTCGATGGCAGTCTTGCGCTCTCCAACGGTGTTGCCCAACCGAATTCTCCTTTCACGCTTCGGCTGGATGTTCGCAGTGCCGACCTTGCCGAAGTCGCGCAACTCTCTGGGTCTCGATATCCACTGGAAGGTACTGCCGATCTTTCCCTGCACGCGTCCGGCACGCCCGCTCACCCTCATGGTGAAGGCCGTTTCGATGTGCGCGATGCCAAGGTGTATGGCACACTCGTTCCATCGTTACGAAGCGACCTCCACCTCGCTGACACGGAACTTCAATTCAACAAGATTGAAGCCAGCGCCTATGGCGCTCCCCTTTCCGGCAGCGTTGCGGTCGACCTGGCCAGCCACCAGTTTCGCCTGGGTCTTTCGGGAAAGAACCTCGACCTGGCTCATGTCCCCCGATTGCAGACAAGCCGGTTTGCGGTGGACGGCCACGCCGACTTTACCGCTCGTGCCAGCGGCACCGTGGAACAGCCATCGCTCGAAGCACACCTTCACGTCCGCGACCTGGCCTTCGACAAGGAGCGTGCCGGCGACTTCTACGTCGATGCGGCCACGAAAAGCCACCAATTGGAGATTCAAGCCCACTCGGACTTTGAGCAAGCCGATCTCAAAATTCAAGGGACAGTGGGTATGGAAGGCAACTATCCTTCGGACTTGGATATTGCCTTCCAGCATCTGGACTTCGATTCGCTGCTTAATGTGTACCTGCCGGGAAAGACGACGGGACATTCCAAACTGGGAGGAATCATTCGTCTACATGGCCCGTTGCGTTCCCCGCGCGATCTGAACTTGTCTGCCAACCTCGATTCGGTCGACGCGGAAGTCGCCCACGTGAAGTTGCACAATCAGGGGCCGGTTCGCTTCGAAGTCACCGACCGTGTTCTCCAGCTCGAAAACGTGCACCTGTCCGGGAACGGAACCGAATTCACCGCGCACGGACGCGCGCAGCTAACGGACCCGGGAGAGATGGAGTTTCGTCTCGATGGGACCATCGGCATGGAGTTGCTGCAGACGCTTAATCCCAAGATCTCTGCGCGCGGCGTGATGAACGTTAGTTTGAATGTCGCCGGCACGCGCTCAAGCCCGGTGCTGCAGGGCCGGTTGGAGTTGAACGATACCTTCGTCAGCCACAATGAGTTTCCCAGCGGCCTGAGCAATCTGAATGGGGTGCTGCTATTTGATCAGAATCGGATTCAGATCGAAAAACTGGACGGAACGACGGGAGGCGGGACCATTACTTTGACGGGCTCAGCCAGCTACCAAAAAGGGACTTTGACATTGGATCTTGGCGCCCGAGCCCGGGATGTCCGCCTTCGCTATCCCCCGGGCGTGAGTTCCACCGCCAACGGCAATCTCAGATTGTCCGGCACCACCAGTTCCGCATTGCTCAGCGGCACAGTGGTCGTTACCAAACTTGGAGTAACGCCCGGATTCGATTTTGCGGCATACGCGGAGCGGAGTAAGCGATCGGTACCCTCGGCCGGGTCGGACAATCTGGCCAGCCGCTTAAAGCTCGATGTTCACGTTGTGACGACTCCCGAATTGCAGATGCAGACCGCAATCGCAAAGCTCTCCGGCAGTGCCGATCTGCGACTTCGAGGCACCGCCGACCGCCCGGTAGTCACCGGCCGAGTGAATGCGAATGAGGGCGGCCAGTTGTCGTTCAATGGCACGAAATACAACATCGAGCGAATGGAAGTGACCCTCTCGAATCCGGCCAAGACCCAACCGGTGATCGACATTCGAGCTTCAACGCGCGTGCGCGACTATGACATTACGGTCACCATCAGCGGCGACCTGAGCGTCCCTAACTCGCTGAAGCCTACCTGGCACTCCGAGCCTCCCCTGCCGGAGGCCGACGTAATCGCATTGCTTGCCCTCGGCCGCACGACCGAAGAATCGGCAGCATTGCAGGGCAGCGGATCGGCCGGATTCGGTGGAGAAGCTTCCAACCTGCTGCTCAATCAGGCCCTCAACACCGCTGTGACCAGCCGCATGCAGCGCCTGTTCGGAGTGAGTCGCATCAAGATTGACCCGCAAGGCTTGAGCAGCGAGACGAACGTCGTGCGCGGGCCTCAGGTCACCATCGAACAACAAGTGGCCAGCAACCTGACGATCACGTACAGCACGAACGTCTCGGTGGCATCGCAGCAGATTATTCAAGTGGAATACAATTTGACGCGCAATGTCTCGATTGTCGCCTTGCGTGACCAGAACGGTATAGTCAGTTTTGACCTGAAGATCCGGCAGCGGAAGAAATAGCGGACTATTCTCAGCTGTCGGCTATCGGTGGGGAACCCCACCGGACTGTCTCACCCAGAGTGCTTACCACGGAGAGCGGGGTGTCGCCGTTCCTCTTGACATAATCTCCCAAACCAGCAAACCTATCTGTTTTTCACTCTGACGACCTGCCAGCGGCGGGTCAAGAAAGAGCCAGCTTGCGAGTTCGGGTTTTTTATCATGACAAGTGCTTCGATGGGGCGTCGTCGGCCGCACTGTTTTCACGTTTCTATCGAGAGCGCGTCCGCAATGATGTTGAGTTTGTCTACACCGGCCTTCTGCATCGGGCCGGGTCGTTGTTCGACGAGAAGCAGTTCGATGGCGATGAGAACGCTATCGTCGATTTCAAGTATTCGGCGTCCCCAAAAATCACCTGGTGGTTTGATCATCACGAAAGCGCGTTTCTATCGCCCGCTGACGCCGCGCACTTCGAACAGGACGAGAGCAACCGCAAGTTTTACGATCCTGCCTTCAAGTCCTGCACCAGCTTCATTGCCATGATCGCGGAGCAACGCTTCGGCTTTGATCCGCTGCCCGTGGAGGAACTCGTCCACTGGACTGACATAGTCGACGGCGCGCTCTACGAGAACGCCCAGTCGGCCGTGGAAATGAAAGCGCCGGCCATGAAGTTGACGATGGCCATCGAGGCTGCGCCTGAACCCGATTTCGTCAAGAAGCTGATCCCGCTGCTCGCCCGGGAACCACTGGGTGCAATACTCGAGAAGCCCTTCGTGGCTGGCGCGCTGCCGCCCCTCATGGAGAGGCATCAACGGTCAATGGACGTGCTGCGCCAGCGCACAGAAGAAAGGGATGGCACCATCTTTTTCGACATTACCGACCAGGATCTTGAGGGCTACAACAAGTTCATCCCCTACTACCTTCACCCCGATTCCATTTACAGCGTGGGCTTGAGCAAGAGTTCGTTCCGAGTGAAAGTATCGGTCGGTTCGAATCCCTGGTCGAAGCGCGAGCCCACGGTCAATCTTGCCAAGGTCTGCGAACGTTATGGTGGTGGCGGTCATGCGCGCGTGGGGGCCATTTCATTCGACGTGACGCAGAACGAAGGCGCCCGCAAAGCTGCACAAGAGATCGTCGAGGAGTTGCGCGCCAGCGTGCGCGCTTAGCGGTCCAGACTTGGATGGTAGAGTAAACGGCAACAATCGTTCACCCTGTCATGCACCCGTACGTCCACGATCCCGAACACATCAAAGGCGTGCGCACAGTTGCGACCATTGAATTCACGAAGGGCGTGATTGTTGTGCTGGCCGGCCTCGGACTCTTCTCGATCCGTCACAAGGACATCTGGGGAGTGGCCGAGAGCTTCCTGGAATTTTTCCACGCCAACCCGTATCACCACTATGTCGGCGTCTTTATCGACCTCGTGTCCAAGGTGAGCGACGTTCGGCTATGGAAGATTGCAGTGGTTGCGAGCGTGTATACGATTCTGCGCTTCGTCGAGGCCTACGGCCTGTGGTACGCACTGCCTTGGGCGGAGTGGCTGGCATTCGCCTCTGGGACGATCTACATCCCGTTCGAACTCGCCGACCTGATTCACAAGCCGACCTGGATTCGTTTGATGGTCCTGCTGCTGAATCTCGTGATCGTACTTTATATGCTCTATCTGCGACTCGATGCGCGCGACAAACGCCGGGCGGCGATGGCCCTACGGGCCACAGAGATGGGGTGAGCCGGTGAGGATCCTGCTCTAAGCGGATCCGGCCTGAGTGCAGCGGTCCCCCTTGTGCTACTCATTCAAGGAACAACCGCAATCGGCCGGCGTGACGTGCGCCTTGAGAAAATCTGCTACCCGCTTGTAGGCGTCGATCTGATTCTCGACGCGCGCAAATCCGTGGCCTTCGTTCTCGTACACCTTGTATTCAACGACACCACCGCGCTTCTTCACGGCATCCACGACCTGTTGCGCCTCGGACTTCGGGCATCGCGGGTCGTTGCCGCCGGCCAGCAAGTATAGGGGCGCCTTGATCTGGTCCACGAAGTTGATCGGCGAACGATCTTCGTAGAGAGCTTTGTTCTTCTCTGGGTCGCCCATCGTCGCCAGATCGCTCTGCTGAAGCACGGGATCTTCGTTCTGAATCTCTGTAAACCAATTGACGAAGGGAACGATCGGAACTCCCGCTGCCCACCGGTCGGGAGCCTTGGTCACGCCCATCATCGTCATGTAGCCGCCATAGCTTCCGCCCATCAGAATCAGCTTTTTCGGATCGATGTAACCGGTCTGTTTGATCCAGTCGGCCGCAGTGAGAACGTCCTGCAGATCGCCGCCACCCATATCGAAAAGATTGGCCTGCTGAAATTCTTTGCCGTAGCCGGTCGATCCGCGATAGTTAGGCGCGATCACGAAATAGCCCTGATTGACCATGTATTGCACGAACCGGTTGAACGTGTTCATCGTCTGTGCGGTTGGGCCTCCGTGCACGTACACGATCGCTGGATGCTGCCCATTCCGCGGCAAATTGAAAGGAGCATAGACAAACGCGGAAATTGTCCACTTGCCGTCCTTGCTGGGATAGTGCACCAGGTATGGCTCGACCATGTCCTGCGAGCGCACTCCTCCTACGAGGGACTGCGTGAGGCGATGCGACTTGCCGTCAGCCAGGGTGTAAACCCACAAGTCGCCGGGCGACGTCGGGCCGTTGTGGTGGTAGAGCAGGCGCGTATTGTCCCGGCTGAAGGGCACGACGCCGCCTGCGTCGTTCAGACCCTTGGGGAGGGGAAGTGCCCGCGCTTTCCCGGTCGCCGTCTCGTACATGTAGACGTCAGTGTTTCCATCTACGTTGGCCATGTAGGTCAGGAGGCGGCCATTGGGAGAAAACGCCCCGCCAGAAACTTCCCACTTGTCTTTCGTGAGCCAGCGAATCTTCTTGGTCGCGATGTCGAGTAGTCCGGCGTTCTGGTAGCCGTTGCCCGCAGTCGACGAGATCAGGACCTGCTTGCCGTCGGGCGAGACGTCGTTCGCCGAGTAGAGTTGCTCGCCATCGTGAGGGGTGAGCAGCGTGCTCTGTGCGCTGGCGACATCGACGAAGAAAAGATTCGAGTCGGTGCCTTTAGCCTGGTGTTGGCTGTAGACGATGAATTTGCCGTCCTTCGACCAGATCGGGTCGACATTCATCCGGTCTTTTGGCGTGTCCGTGGTCAGGTGTTTCACGTCCCGCAGCAGCGTGTCGTAGACGTCGATTTCAAACACCGAGGAGGTACGGGGCTTCACCATGTAGGCGAGATAGCGCCCGTCAGGGGACCAAGCCGGTGCTTCTTCGGCGATCTCGCGGGTATTGGTGACATTGACCACCTGACCGGTCTTGGGCGAAACGAAGAAGATGTCCCACTGCTCGTCGCCGTCATAGTCGGACATGTAAGCGATCCACTTGCTGTCGGGCGACCACACCGGCGAGGTTTGACGCTGATCACTCACCGTCAGTTGCGTGGGCCATCCACCCTCCGACGGCATAAGCCACAGATCGTTTCGTCCGCTGATGTTGCTGACGAACACAATGGACTTGCCGTCGGGCGACCAATCGGCGCCACCGATCTGACGCGTCATGTAGAGCTTCTCGATGGTCAGGGTTTTCTCCACCTGTGCGTTGGGCTTGGAGACGACCTGCTTCGGATCGGTAATCGCCTGGGGGGCAGGAAGGGTCTGCGGTTCGACTGCGGTAGTCATCATTACGACAATAGCAAACAGAAAAAGAGTTCGCATGAGACCTCGAGCACGGGAATTCATTCTGAGTCTAGCAAAGCTCCCAACGACACAGGGAATACCAGGCAACCCGGCGTCAGGGCCTCACGAAAGGTCTGCATGACTCCGTGGCCTCCGCGATTAAAGGGTTTTTGGCGGAGGTCCGACTCAAAGTTCAGGCTTTTGTCGGACCGAGACTTCCAGTATGCTTCCCGCACCCATGAACTTCACCGTCCTCGATTGGTCGGCGATCGCCGGCTACCTGCTCATTACCCTCGTCCTTGGTCTCTACTTCCGCCGCCGCTCGGGCAAGAGTATGGACGATTACTTCGTCTCCGGCCGCAGCGTGAGTTGGTGGCTGGCGGGGACGTCGATGGTCGCAACTACGTTTGCCGCCGATACGCCGCTGGTTGTCACCGGCCTGGTCTATACGCAGGGCATCTCGGGCAACTGGCTGTGGTGGGCGTTTCTGCTTTCCGGAATGATGACGGTCTTCCTGTTTGCGCGACTCTGGCGGCGCTCGGGTCTGCTCACCGATGTGCAGTTTGCCGAGATGCGTTACTCAGGCAAGCCGGCAGCGTTCCTGCGGGGTTTTCGTTCCATTTACCTCGGGCTGCTGATGAATTGCCTGATCCTGGGCTGGGTGACGAAGGCCATGACCAGCATCGTCGCTACCACATTGGGGCTCAGCGACAGCCGCGCGCTGGCTGTATGCGTCTTCTTTTTGATCCCGTTTACCGGACTCTACGTCGCGCTCGGTGGACTTTGGGGCGTGCTCTGGACCGACCTCTTCCAGTTCGTGCTGAAGATGAGCATCGTAATCGCGGTCGCCTATTTTGCAGTGAGGGCCTGCGGAGGCATGACGAGTCTGCTGGCCCGACTGGCCGAAATGCGTGCCGCCGCCGGACCGAATGCCGGCGACGCGACTTCGTTCTTCCCGGACTTCTCGCGTCCGTTGAGTTCGGAAGCGATTTGGGTCCTGCCCGCACTCACGTTCATGGTCAACCTCGGGCTGCAGTGGTGGGCATTCTGGTATCCCGGCGCGGAACCGGGCGGCGGCGGCTACATCGCGCAGCGCATCTTCAGCGCCAAAGACGAACGGCACGGGCTGCTGTCGGTGCTCTGGTTCAACGTCGCTCACTACGCGTTGCGGCCTTGGCCGTGGATTCTCACCGCTCTTTCCGTCATCGTGCTGTATCCGAAGCTGGAGCATCCGGAAGCCGGCTACATGATGGTGGTGACCCAGCACGTACCGCCTGCGCTGCGCGGGATCGTGGTCGCTGGATTCATGGCCGCATTCATGTCCACCTTCGCCACGCAACTCAACTGGGGCGCGTCGTACTTGGTGGCCGATTTCTACCGGCGATTCCTGAAGACGGATGGAACCGATGCCCATTACGTCGCCGCCTCCCGGATCGCGACGGTGATCCTGGTGATTGTTGCGGCCTGGGTCTCTGCTCAACTGGCCGACATCCGTTCTGGCTGGCAGGCGGTGCTGGAAGTCGGCGCCGGCACAGGCGGCGTGTACCTGTTGCGATGGTACTGGTGGCGCATCAATGCCTGGAGCGAAATTTCCGCCATGGCCACGGCCTTGCTCACGACTTTGGCTCTCGGATGGCAGGGCTTATGGAAGCAACTGATCGGACAACCGGGATTGTTTACCGGTTCCAGCCCCGTAGTCTTCGCTAAGACCGCTATCACCACTACGATGATTACGACGCTCGTGTGGGTCGTCGTTACTCTGCTGACTTCGCCTGAGCCCGAAGCGGTTCTCGTGAAGTTCTACCGCCAGGTCCGTCCGCATGTCGCGGGCTGGACGGCGATCGCCCGGCTCGCTCCAGAAATCACGCCCACACGCGATCTAGGACGCAATCTGCTCGCTTGGATTCTGGGTTGTGCCATGGTGTACTCGGCGCTCTTTGGTGGCGGATGGTTGATCCTGGGGCAACGGTGGAAGGGAGTGTTTGTCTTGGGGATCGCAGTGCTCGCGGGGTGGGCTCTCTATGCCAATCTCGCCAAGCGAACGCTCGATGGGTCGGCCTAGCGACTAGTCTTTTTGCCAGTGTTCATTCATAGTTCTGGCCGGACATTTGACAGTTTCATTACAAGCAATGGGATCAACTGGCATCTAAACTTCAAGAGTCGCGCATGTTTCGACGAGAGACAATTCGCCCTCAACGATGGTTCTTGGACCGATGCGCGCAAGTGGCAGCACTGGTGCTGCTGGCCGCGGCATCGGTGAGTGGTGCGGAACCAAGTCCTTCTGCTCTGGACCGCGGATTTCAACGTCTTTACGATCTGGATTTTCCCGGCGCGCAAAAAGAATTTCAAACCTGGGAAGCGGAGAACCCCGCCAACCCCATGGGACCCGTCAGTCAGGCTGCCGGGATCCTATTCTCGGAATTCAATCGCCTCGGGGTACTGGAGTCGCAGTTTTACGAAAGCGATTCGGCTTTCGCAGACCGCAACAAGTATGTCGCCGATCCAAAGCAGAAGGCGCGGTTTGACGAGGAACTGACGCGCGGCGAAAACCTTGGGAAGGCCCAACTCAGCCGCGACCCGCGCGACCGCGACGCCTTGCTGGGGATGACTCTGATCAACGGCCTGCGTGCAGACTACGCCGCCCTCATTGAGAAGAAGAGCCTCTCGTCATTGCATTACACCAAGGATTCTTCGGCCTGGGCCAAACAGCTGCTTGACGCGGACCCCCGTTGTTACGACGCCCACCTGGCGGGAGGGATCTCGCGGTACATCGTCGGCTCCATGTCGGCTCCCGTGCGCTGGATTTTGCGCATGGGCGGCGTTCCCGGAGACAAGGCCGGCGGCATCGCGGAACTCCAGACCGTGGCCGCGAATGGCCGTCTGCTCGCGCCTTTTGCCCGCATCCTGCTGGCCATCGCCTACGTGCGAGACAGGGACCGGCCGCGCGCTCGCGAGGTGCTCCTCTCGCTGAAAAGAGATTTCCCTAACAATCATCTTTTCCCGCTCGAACTGGCTCGTCTGGATCGATCGGGCACGCCCTAAGTAGTTGTACCCTCAATCGCGTTCACTAGAAATTCACCGCTCTGTAACTTTCCTTTAATACTTCGCCCATAGAACGGGATGGAAACCCAATCCAAGGAGGACTTATTCGTGATGCGTCGCATTGTGCTTCTGCTGGCGTGCTTGGCGCTGGCGCTGCCGCTGCTGGGGCAGACGACCACGCTGAACGGGGCGGGCGCTACCTTTCCCTACCCCATGTATTCGAAGTGGTTTAGCGAGTACAACAAGTTGCATCCCGATGTGCAGATCAATTATCAGTCGATCGGCAGCGGTGGAGGTATCCGGCAGGTGCTGTCGCAAACCGTGGACTTCGGCGCCAGTGACGGCCCCATGAGTGATGATCAGCTGTCGCAGGCGAAAGTGAAGATTCTGCATATTCCCACCGTGATGGGAGCCGTCGTGCCGGCGTACAACGTCCCGGGTATTACCGGCGAACTCAAGTTCACTCCGCAAGTACTGGCTGACATCTTTCTGAACAAGATTACGAGCTGGGACAATGCTGCCATCGCTAAGGCGAATCCCGGCGTCAAGCTCCCTAACACACCGATCATCGTCATCCACCGTTCCGACGGGAGCGGCACCACCTTCATCTTCACCGACTATCTCTCCAAAGTCAGCAAGGAGTGGGAAACCACTGTAGGGAAGGGAACTTCGGTGAAATGGCCGATCGGTCTGGGCGGCAAGGGCAATGAGGGTGTGGCCGGACAGGTGCGCCAATTACCGGGCGCAATCGGCTACGTCGAGCTCATCTATGCCGTCCAGAACAACATTCCCTACGGTTCAGTTCAGAACGCTGCGGGTCAGTTCCTGAAAGCATCTCTGGAGGGCGTAACCGAGGCGGCAGCAACCGTGAAGACGATGCCCGCGGACTTCCGGGTGTCCATCACCAATGCTCCCGGCAAGACGGCATATCCGATTTCGAGTTTCACCTGGCTGCTCATTCCCGTGCAGGCGAAGGACCCCAAGAATGGCAAGATCCTCGCGGACTTCCTGAATTGGATGGTCACTGACGGCCAGAAGATGACCACACAACTCGCTTACGCTCCTCTGCCGGACAACGTGGCAGAAAAGGTGAAAGCGGCGATCAAACAGGTTCACTAAGGCCTGACAAAAACGATCGCTTCTGAACGAATCGGATGGTTCCGCGCCGAACCGTGAATACACGGATGGCTCGGGAATGAGACCTAAGTCGATCCGAGAAGTACGAACTGAAGAAACTTCGCAAAAGGAGACACAATGAAGGCGGTTCTGAAGGTAGGCGTAGCCCTGCTCATGACCTCGTCCTTGCTGGCGCAGACGGCTCCGGCGGCCAAGAAGGCGGCCCGGAAGCCGTCCAGCGCAGCTTCGGCCTCCGATGTCCAGGCTCTGAAAGACGCGGTAGCAGCCCAACAGCAACAACTCCAGGCTCTGCAGCAGCAGTTGCAGCAGACCAACCAACAACTGCAGCAGACCACGCAGCAATTCCAGCAGACGCAGCAGCAGTTGCAGCAGGCACAGCAGGCAGCGGCCGATGCTCAGCAGAAGGCTTCCGCAGTTCAGTCCTCCTCAGCGCAAAAAGAGGATCTGGACAAGCTGAACTCACAATTCGCCGATGTTCAGACCACCCTGACCAACAACGCACTTTCCGCCCAGGACGAGCAGAAGCGGATGACCGCCCTCGAGAATACGTTAGGACGCTTCCGCTGGACCGGAGACATTCGCGTGCGCGGCGAGAGCTTTTTCCAGAGCTATGATGGCTGCACCGCCTGCGCCGACCGAAACCGGCCCCGGATTCGTGTTCGCTTCGGCTTCGAGGGAAAGTTGAACGATGATTTCATCGCAGGCGTCTCGTTGGCCACTGGTACGCTTCAGGATCCGACCAGCACCAACACCACGCTCACCAATTTCTTCGAGAAGCACACGATCGGTTTGGATAAGGGTTACATCACCTACAATCCGGTTGCCCACAAGTGGCTCTCGCTCACGGGCGGCAAGTTCGCCTACACCTGGCAGCGAACCTCGGTGACATTCGACCCTGACCTCAACCCCGAGGGGTTCGTCGAGAAGTTCAACCAAGACTTGTCGGGAGTGCCTGTGGTCAAGAACGTGAACCTGCAGTTCATGCAGTTGTTCTTCAATGAGACCAGTGGCACGGGCGGCCTGTATCACGGCCACGACTCCTTTGCGGTGGGCGGCCAGGTGGGCGGCAGGCTGCAACTGGCGAAGTTCTGGACCATGACTCCGTCGTTCACGATTCTGAACTGGCGCTACCCGGACGCGATCCTGAACTCCAGTTTCTTCGCTGCGGGCGCGACCAGTACGAACAACATTAACGTCCTCGACCCCAGCGGCAAGGTGATCAGTTTCCCGGTTCCGGGAGAAGGTCCTGGTTGCTCCACGCCGGGCAGCAGCGGTCTGCAGAGTTCTCAGGCCTGCGCCTTCGCGCCCAACGGCATGACCAACTCGACCTATGTTGACGCGAGCGGGCATTTGCACTTTCTCTCGGGCTTCCTTTACGCCGACCTGATCCTGAACAATACGTTTAAGACCAAGTGGTCGCGTCTGCCGATCAACCTGCTGGCGGAATACGAGAACAACCTGAACGCCGCCGACCATCCCTTTGACTTCAGCATCAAGGGCGCGGTTCCCGATCTCGGCGCGGCCGAGAGGACCGACCTGGGCAAGCAGTCGCATGCCTATCTGGCCGACATCAGCATCGGCCAGCAGAAGAACAAGGGCGACATCCAGGTTGGCTACGCTTTCCTGCGGCAGGAGCAGGATTCGGTCATCGCTTCTATCAACGAAAGCGATCAGCGGGCGCCGACGAATACGTTGCAGCACCGCATTTACGCGCTGTGGCGCATTCGAGCGAACACGACTGCGTCGTTCACCTGGTGGCATGGACGCACGCTCGATCCGTTCCTGCAGAACGCGGCTCTGGCTCCTGGCATGAAGGTCAGCGACACCCCAGGTGTGGGCGTACTCGTTCCTGGATCTGGACAGAGCGAGCCGTGGCTAAATCGCTTGCAGTTTGATCTGATCTATACCTTTTAATCACAGCTGTAAGGCACTGTGATAATGGGGTTTGCTGATTGGCGCCGGTCGAAACCCGGCGCCTCTTCTTGCTTGTTATACTGGAAACTGCTCTATGCGCCGAGGGCGTCTGGTAACGCTGTTCCTGCTCATCATCGGCGCGACCGCGTACGCAGTGGAAAGCGGCGAGCAGCCGATGACCATTGTGCGCGCTGAGCAGAAAACGCGCGACCGGGTTGTTGCCTGGGTGGTCGATACTCCGATTTATCAGCAAGACGCCTACTTTGAAGTTGTGGTCCAGGTAGGCGGAAAGCTGCTGCAGGGCGAGCGTGATCCCGATAGCGCGTTTGAAACACTGCCCCTATCTTGGAAGCCGGGAGTGAAAGTCCAGGGTCGGGTGCGGGGGCACAGCCTGTTCCTGAAACGCCCGAACGGCGTCGAGACCCGTTTTGTCATCCTGAAACGGTCGGACGCGCCTCCGGAACAGTCGCATTGATTCCAGTTGAAAGTTTATGGTTCGGCCTACTCTCGACAGCCCGAAGGTCTTGATCAACCGCGAGGAATCGTGGCTGAAATTCAACCGCCGTGTCCTGGAAGAGGCCGGGGATAAGCTCAATCCGCTGCTGGAGCGGGTGAAGTTTCTGGCGATCACCGCCAGTAATCTCGACGAGTTCTTCGAGGTGCGCGTAGGCGGGTTGTTGCAGCAACTCGAAGACGGCTATAACGCGACGACTCCCGACGGCCTGACCATGGTCGAAGAACGGGAGTTGATCAATGCGGAGACGCACGAGTTCGTCGAAGAGCAGTACGCCTGCTGGAACGAGCAGTTGCGCCCGGAAATGGCCGAGCAGGGAATCCGCGTCTTGACCGTGGATCAGCTCGACGACGAGGTTCGCGCATACGTAGATGATTATTGCGAGCGCGAACTCGATCCGCTGCTCACACCGGTGACGGTCGACCCCGCACATCCCTTTCCGCGCGTCATCAACAAGGCTCTTTGCGTGGCGCTACTACTGCGCCGGCGCCGCCGTTCGTCGCTGACCTACACCGGAGTAGTAACAGTCCCCCGCGCCCTGCCGCGCCTGGTGCGGTTGCCAAGTCAGGGCACCATCGACTTCATTTTTCTTGCCGACCTCGTTACCTATCACTCCGCGCGGATGTATCACGGGTACGACATCGTATCGTCCGCAGCGTTTCGTGTAACGCGCAACAGCAACCTCTACCTGCAGGAGGAGGAATCCCGCAACCTGCTGGAATCAGTGCGCGCCGAATTACATAATCGCCGCAAGGGCGACGCCGTGCGGATGGAGATCGAGTCGGATGCCGATCCAGAGATTATCGAACGCCTGCGCACGGTGTTCGAGTTGGACCGCTGGCAGGTTTTTCCGGTGAACGGTCCAGTGAATCTGTCGCGGCTGTTCAACGTCTACGAGCAGGCGGACCGCCCCGAACTGAAATTCCGCGGCTTTGCTCCACGCGAACTGCGCCTCACCGCCAAGTCGAGAGATCTGTTCGAAGAGCTGCGCCGGCACGACATCCTGCTCCACCACCCCTACGACTCGTACGATTCGGTAACCTCCTTCATCCGTTCAGCCGCCGAAGATGATCGTGTACTCTCGATCAAGCAGACACTCTATCGCACCGGCGAGCGCTCGCTGATCGTGCCGTCTCTGATGTCGGCTGCGGCGCACAAAGAGGTGACCGCGGTGGTCGAGTTGAAGGCCCGCTTCGATGAGGACTCCAACATCCGCTGGGCCCGCGACCTGGAAGATGCCGGCGTGCAGGTGTTTCACGGACTAGTAGGGCTCAAGACGCACTGCAAGCTCTGTTTGCTGGTTCGACGCGATCCCGACGGCGTAACCCGGCGCTATGCGCACCTTGGAACGGGCAACTACAACGCAACCACGGCCCGAATCTATACCGATTTGAGCCTGCTAACCGCCGACCCGGAGATCACGAGTGCCGTCCACGATGTTTTCAGTTTTCTCACGGCTTATGCCGAGCACGCCAACTATGGCTCCCTGATGGTTGCCCCGCTCGAC
>Ga0335076_10000138_pt1 | contig 59531 bp, 39 predicted proteins | sample Lox_Sample_25_FD_206717 | JGI IMG/M metagenome (GOLD analysis project Ga0335076, IMG submission 206717) | Soil microbial communities from Loxahatchee National Wildlife Refuge, Florida, United States - Lox_Sample_2.5 | ecosystem: Environmental > Terrestrial > Soil > Wetlands | place: USA... | reverse complement strand
CACCCCAAGGACTTCACACCGGTGTGCACGACGGAACTGGGATACATGGCGGGACTGCAGCCGGAATTCGCCAAGCGCAACACGAAGATTATCGGGCTGAGCGTGGACCCGGTGACGAATCACGGCAAGTGGTCGGCGGACATCGAAGAGACGCAGGGCCACAAAGTGACGTACCCGATGATCGGCGACACGACACTGAACGTGGCCAAGCTCTATGACATGCTGCCGGCCGAAGCAGGGGAGACCTGTGAAGGCCGCACGGCTGCCGAGAATGCCACGGTGCGGACGGTGTTCGTGATCGGTCCGGACAAGAAGATCAAGTTGATGCTCAGCTACCCCATGAGCACGGGGCGGAATTTCGACGAAGTGTTGCGCGTGCTCGATTCAATTCAGTTGACTGCCAAACACAACGTCGCGACGCCGGTGAACTGGAAGCCTGGCGACGACGTGATCATTCCGCCGGCCGTGTCCGACGAGCAGGCGAAGGCGAAATTTCCGCAGGGCTGGAAGACGTTGAAGCCGTATCTGCGAGTAGTGGCGCAGCCGAAGTAGCGGAAGGCAACGACGGATTGACGAACGAGCAGCGACTGATACGGAAGCGCATGGGGTCCGGTGATCCTCCCGGTCTTCAAAACCGGCGAGCGGCAGGTTTCCTGTTGCTGGTGCGTTCGACTCGCACACGCTTCCGCCAGAACGAGGGTTCCTTCGCTGCGCTCAGGATTTTGGCAGCCGGCTTCCGGCGTCGCTGACGCCCGGCCTCACGCCCGCTAAGCGCCTCAACTTCAAAACCGGCGAATGTTGTTCTACAACAACATTAGTGCGTTCGACAGCGCGTTCGACTCGCACATTGCTTCCGCCAACTCAGCTCCTCCCGAGGCGGTGGTTCCTGAGCGGAATCTTCTATTTACAAACCTTTACCATCTTTTGTTTTGCATCAGCCATCACTTGATTGAAGATGGACTTCCAATAGATTGTCCGGACCCAGGCGGGGGTTGGGTGGGGCCCCCGGGGATTTGTACATCGAAGGCCGGTTGAATCGAGGAAATTTCTATGCCAGTAGGTGCCGCGGGCAGGGTAGTGACGGCAGGCCTGCTTTTGTTTTCCCTCAGCTGTTCGAACAGCAATTCCGATACGGACAAGAAAGCGCTGGCTGCGACCTCGCGGGCAGTTCCGGTGACCGTTGCCGCGGCGGCGCGGCAGGACATGCCGGTCTACCTGAGCGGGCTCGGGTCCGTGACCGCATTCAACACCGTGAGCGTCAAGAGCCGGATTGACGGCCAGTTGGTCCAGGTGAATTTTCGCGAAGGGCAGCAGGTCAAGAAAGGCGAACTGCTGGCGCTGATCGATCCACGACCTTACGAAGTGCAGTTGGCGCAGGCGCAAGCGACGCTGTTCCGGGATCAGGCGCAATTGCGCGATGCGCAGCTCAACTATCAGCGGTTCCAAGACCTGCTGAAGGAATCGGGTGCGATGTCGCAGCAACAGGTGGACACACAGAAGGCAACTGCCGATCAACTGGAGGGCGCGGTGCGCGCAGATCAGGCGGCCATCGACAACGCGAAGCTGCAGATCGACTATTGTCACATCACGGCGCCGGTGGAAGGACGAATCGGGCTGCGGCTGGTCGATGTCGGCAATATCGTGCACGCCGCCGATCAGAACCCGATGCTCGTCATCACGCAACTCCAGCCGATCTCGGTGATTTTCACCCTTCCTGAAGACAGCCTGCCCACGGTCGCCCGGCACATGAAGCAAGGAACTCTCGAGGTAGATGCCTACGATCGCGACAACCAGAGCAAGCTGGCGACGGGAAAACTACTGACCATCGACAACCAGATTGACCAGCAAACGGGCACAGGGAAACTGAAAGCGACATTCGACAACCGTGACGGCGCGCTCTGGCCGAACCAGTTTGTCAACATTCGCCTGCTGCTGGATGTGCGAAAGAACAGCATTGTGATCCAGAGTGCAGCGGTGCAACGCGGGCCGCAGGGAACGTTCGTGTATGTGGTCAAGCCGGACAAGACGGCGGAAGTCCGCCCGGTTCAGGTTGCGCTTGCGCAAGGGAACCAGACGGCGATCGGGAGCGGCCTGCAGGCGGGGGAGACGGTCGTTACCGATGGGCAGGACAAGCTGCAGAATGGCGCGCACGTTGAACCACGCGGCCAGTCTCGAAACTCCAACGCAGGTCAGCCCGCAGCAGCAACGCCGGCATCATGAATCCATCCCGTCTTTTTATTCTGCGTCCGGTTGCGACGTCGCTGCTGATGGTAGCGGTGCTGCTGGTGGGCGTTGTTGCCTACCGTCAATTACCGGTCTCGGCCCTTCCGGAAGTCGATTATCCAACGATCCAGGTGATGACGTTCTATCCGGGGGCGGCGCCGGACGTGATGGCATCTTCGGTGACGGCTCCGCTGGAGCGGCAGTTCGGGCAAGTTCCCGGATTGAGCCAGATGACTTCGACGAGTTCGTTTGGCAGCTCGATGATCACGCTGCAGTTCGGGCTGGATCAGAATATTGACGTTGAGGAGCAGCAAGTCCAGGCGGCGATTAATTCCTCTGCTACCTACCTGCCACGCGATCTGCCGAACCCGCCGATTTACAGCAAGGTGAATCCGGCGGACGCACCGATCCTAACACTGGCGCTCACTTCGGATTCGCTGCCGCTGTCGAAGATTGAAGATGTCGCCGAGACGGCGCTGGCACAGAAGATTTCGCAGCTGCCGGGCGTGGGACTGGTATCGATCAGCGGTGGGCAGAAACCTGCAGTCCGAGTGCAGGCGAATCCCACGGCGCTGGCTTCCTATGGATTGAGCCTGGAAGATCTGCGCGCGTCGCTGGCGGCTGCCAATGTGGACCAAGCCAAAGGGGTCATTGACGGGCCGCGGCAGTCGTTCACGATTGGCGCCAACGATCAGCTCTTGTCGAGCCAGCAGTTCAATACCGTCATTGTTGCGTACCGGAACGGAGCGCCGGTACGACTCTCAGACGTGGCGACCGCCGTCGACAGTGCCGAGAATGTGAAGCAGGCGGCATGGGTAAACGCGACGCCAGCGGTGCTGTTGAACATACAGCGGCAGCCGGGGGCGAACATCATCAGCGTTGCCGACCGCATCAAGAAGGTCCTGCCGCAGCTGCAAGCGTCGCTTCCTGCGTCGGTCAAAGTGCAAATCCTCATCGACCGGACGCAGACGATCCGGGCATCGGTGAAAGACGTCCAGTTTGAGTTGATGCTTACCGTCGGGTTGGTGGTGATGGTCATCTTCCTGTTCCTCAGGAACCTCTCGGCGACCGTCATTCCAAGCGTTGCAGTGCCGCTGTCGCTGGTGGGGACGTTCGGAGTGATGTACCTCCTGGGCTACAGCCTGAACAATCTCACGCTGATGGCGTTGACGATCTCGACCGGGTTCGTGGTGGATGACGCCATCGTGATGATCGAAAACATCGACCGCTTCCTGGAGGAAGGGGAGTCGCCGCTGCAGGCGGCGTTGAAAGGCGCCGGGCAGATCGGGTTCACGATCGTATCGTTGACGGTATCGCTGATCGCGGTGCTGATTCCGCTGCTGTTCATGGGCGACGTAGTCGGCCGGCTGTTCCGCGAATTTGCGGTGACACTGGCGGTGACGATCCTGGTGTCGGCGTTCGTCTCGCTGACGCTGACGCCGATGATGTGCGCCAAGCTGCTGCGACAGAGGGGCAGCCAGCAGCAGTCACGCTTCTATCGCGTCTCGGAAGATTATTTCAACCGGATCATCGCGTTTTATGGCCGCACTTTGAAGTGGGTGCTGCGGCATCAGACGTCGACTTTGCTGGTTACGGTCACGACGCTTGTCGCCACCCTCCTCCTTTATGTCTATGTGCCCAAGGGATTCTTTCCAGTGCAGGATACGGGCGTGATCATGGGCATCTCGGAGGCAGCGCAGAATATTTCGTTCGCGGCCATGTCGGAGAAGCAACAGGCGCTGGTTGCTGCGATCCTGAAAAACCCGAGTGTGGATTCGCTGGCATCGTTCATTGGCGTCGATGGCACGAATCTGACACCCAACAGCGGGCGCATCCAGATCAACCTGAAGCCGCGCGACGAGCGGAAAGAAACAGCGTCGGAGATTATCCGCGACCTGCAGCCGGAACTGGCCAAGATTGACGGCATCACGCTCTACATGCAGCCGGTGCAGGACCTGACAGTCGAGAGCAAAGTGAGCCGCACGCAGTATCAGTATTCGATGGAGGATGCCGACGCGCGGGAGTTGGGCGAATGGGCTCCACGTTTGCTGGAGAAACTGAAGGCTGCGCCAGAATTGCGCGACGTCGCCAGCGACCAGCAGAACAGCGGGCTGGAGGTGAACCTGGTCATTGACCGCGATACAGCATCGCGGCTGGGAATCCTGCCGCAGGCGATCGATGACACGCTCTACGACGCGTTCGGCCAGCGGCAAGTCTCAACCATGTTCACGCAGCTCAACCAGTATCACGTGGTGCTCGAGGTGGACCCGCAATTCCAGGTGAGCCCGGATGTGCTGAAACATATTTATGTGAAGTCGGGGAACGGGGAACAGGTGCCGCTGGCTTCGTTTTCGCATTTCGAACAGGAGAATTCGCCACTCTCGATCAATCACCAGGGACAATTTCCGGTGGTCACGCTCTCATTCAATCTCGCGCCGGGTGTTTCGCTGGGAGAGGCTACAAAGGCCATCGAGCAGGCCGAGCAGGAAATCCAGCTGCCGCGCAGCATCAACACCAGTTTTCAGGGAACGGCGGCCGCGTTTCACAATTCCCTGTCGTCGGAGCCCTGGCTCATTCTGGCCGCGATCGTCACGGTGTACATCGTGCTGGGGGTGCTATACGAAAGCTACATTCATCCGATCACGATTCTTTCGACGCTGCCTTCAGCCGGCGTGGGGGCCATCCTGGCACTGTTGATTACTGGGAACGATCTGGGCGTGGTGGCGCTGATCGGCATCATTCTGCTGATCGGGATCGTCAAGAAGAACGCCATCATGATGATTGACTTTGCGCTGGAAGCGGAGCGTCTGAATGGCAAGCCGCCGGAGGAGGCCATCTACCAGGCGAGCCTGTTGCGTTTCCGTCCGATCATGATGACGACCATGGCGGCGTTGTTTGGTGGACTGCCGCTGGCGCTGGGGCGCGGCACCGGGTCTGAGCTGAGGCATCCCCTGGGAATCACGATCGTCGGAGGCCTGCTTTTGAGCCAACTGCTGACCCTGTACACGACTCCGGTCGTGTACCTGTGGTTTGACCGCCTGGCGCATCGCTTCTCGCGCTATCGGGTGGGCAATCCGATCGAACTGCCGCAGGGCGAGAGCGCCGGGGATTAGCGATGAATGTTTCGGGTCCATTCATTCGGCGTCCAGTCGGCACATCGTTGCTGGCGGCGGCGCTTCTGCTTTCCGGAGTGCTGGCATTCAATTTTCTTCCAGTGGCGCCTCTGCCGCAGGTCGAGTTCCCAGTGATTTCGGTGGGAGCGGGATTACCTGGCGCGAGCCCAGAGACGATGGCCTCGGCAGTGGCGACGCCGCTGGAACGCCAGTTCGGACGGATCGCGGGCATCAACCAGATGACGTCGACGAGCCAGCTGGGTTCGACGAACATCGTTCTGCAGTTCGATCTCAACCGGAACATTGACGCTGCCGGGCGCGATGTACAAGCCGCAATCAACGCCGCGCGCAGCCAGTTGCCGGCCAACTTGCCGGGGAATCCGACCTACCGCAAAGTGAATCCCGCCGATGCCCCCATTCTCATTCTCGCGCTGACTTCCGACACGATTACGCTGCCGAGAATGTACGATGCTGCCGATTCCATCCTGGCGCAGAAGCTGGCGCAGGTGGAGGGCGTGGGGCAGGTATTCGTCGGGGGCGGCGCGCGGCCGGCAGTGCGGGCGGAAGTCAACCCCATGCTGCTGAACAAGCTGGGCGTCGGGCTGGACACGGTTCGGACTGCCCTGGGGCTGGCGAACGCGAACCGTCCGAAGGGCGAATTCTCCGGTCCTGTGAACGCCTGGGCTCTGCATGCCAACGATCAGATCTTCCGCGCGGAACAATACCAGAACCTGATCGTCGCGTATAAGAACGGAGCGCCGGTGCGGCTTGGCGATGTTGCCGACGTACAGGACTCGGTCGAAGACATGCACGTGGCCGGCCTGGCTAACGGCAAGCCGGCGGTATTGATCATTGTGTTCCGCCAGCCTGGAGCCAACATCATCGCGACCGTGGACCATGTGCTGGCGGCATTGCCGCAGCTCAAGACGTCGATCTCCCCGGCCATCGATTTGCAGGTCGTTCTCGATCGCACGACGACGGTGAGAGCGTCGGTAGCAGACATCGAGCGGACACTCGTCATCTCGGTGATCCTGGTGGTCCTGGTCGTATTTGCGTTTCTGCGGACCTTCCGGGCGACGATCATCCCCAGCATTGCCGTGCCGTTGTCTTTGGTCGGCACATTTGGAGTGATGTACCTGCTGGGCTATAGCCTGGACAACCTGTCGCTGATGGCGCTGGCGATTTCGACCGGCTTTGTGGTCGACGACGCGATCGTTGTTCTGGAGAACATCACGCGCTTCCTGGAAGAAGGCATGACGCCCTTTCAGGCAGCCTATCGCGGGGCGAAGGAAATTGGCTTCACCGTGCTGTCGATGAGCACGTCACTGGTTGCCGTGTTTATCCCGATATTGCTCATGGGCGGGATTGTCGGACGGCTGTTTCGGGAATTCGCGGTGGTGTTGAGTATTGCCATCGGCGTGAGCCTGCTGGTTTCGCTGACGACTACGCCCACCATGTGCGCGAAGTTGTTGCGTCCTCTGGGCGAGAAGAAGCACAACCGCATCTATCGCTTCAGCGAGTGGGTCTTCGACCGGATGCACGGGACGTATCGGCACAGCTTGCGGTGGGTGTTGCATCACCAATTTCTGACGCTGGTAGTGACGATCGGAACGGCGTGCTTGAGTGTGTACCTGTACATCATCGTGCCCAAGGGTTTTTTCCCGCAGCAGGACACCGGCCGGGTGGTTGGGTCGGTGCAGGCGGCGCAGGACATTTCCTTCGACGCGATGCGCGCCAAGATGAAGCAATTCGTCGATATCGTAATGAAGGATCCGGCGATTAGCACCGTCGTTGCTTTTACCGGCGGCAACACCGCTTACAACTCGGGAAGGATGTTCATCACTCTGAAACCGCGGGCCGAGCGGAAGGTCACGGCTGATCAGGTGATCGGACGTTTGCGCGGCAAACTGGCGGTTGTCCCGGGCGCGACTCTCTATATGCAGTCGGCGCAGGATCTGACCATCGGCGGACGGCAGAGTCAGGCCCAATATCAGTACACGCTGCAGGGTGAGGACCTGCAGCAACTGAACGAGTGGGCGCCCCGGCTGTTGCAAAAACTGCGCTCATTACCGCAGCTACGCGACGTGAATACGGATCAACAGGACAAAGGACTACAGACCAGCGTTTTAATCGACCGGGACACGGCTGCCAGGTTGGGGGTGGCGACGGCCGACATCGATAACGCGCTGTACGACGGGTTCGGACAACGCCAGGTCTCGATCATGTACCGGCAACTCAACCAGTATCACGTGGTGATGGAAGTTGCGCCGGAATTCGCGCGCAGCCCGGATGCGCTGCAGAACATTTATGTCCGCGCCAATAACGGGACAGCCGTGCCGCTTGCTTCGTTCGCGCATTTCGGACCGTCGAATACGGCGCTGGCGGTGAGCCACCAGGGCCAATATCCATCGGTGACGCTGTCGTTTAACCTGGCTCCGGGTGTGGCGCTCGGCGAAGCCACGCGAGTCATCGAGGATGCCGAGCGCAGCATCAACTTCCCAGTCACGATGCACGCCAATTTTCAAGGTACGGCGGCGGCATTCCAGGATGCGCTGTCGAGTGAATGGATTCTCATCCTGACTGCGCTGCTTACGGTGTATATCGTTCTGGGGATTCTGTACGAGAGCTATGCGCACCCGATCACGATTCTGTCGACACTGCCTTCTGCCGGCGTGGGCGCGCTGCTGGCGCTATTGATTTCGGGCAACGAACTCAATGTCATTGGCTTGATCGGGATCATTCTGCTGATCGGCTTGGTGAAAAAGAACGCCATCATGATGATCGATTTCGCGCTCGACACTGAGCGTAAGCATGGAAAGTCGTCGACCGACGCGATTTACGAAGCGTGTATCCTGCGCTTCCGCCCCATCATGATGACAACCATGGCGGCGCTGCTGGGTGGATTGCCCCTGGCGCTTGGCACGGGCACGGGTTCTGAATTGCGGCGCCCGCTTGGAATCACCATTGTCGGCGGGCTTATCGTCAGCCAGGCGCTAACCCTGTTCACCACGCCCGTGGTGTACATCTACATCGATCGCCTACGGTTGTGGCTGCGAGGGACTCGTCCCGAGCCGGGAATGTCGATGGCTTCGGGACCCGCGGCCCGGTAATGCGACGCGGGATCGAATGTTCTCCGTATTTTGAATCGGGCGATGACTCCAGCTACATCACGGAGTTCAAGAAAGAAGCTCTCCTGACACACAACGCAGCTCAGTTAGGAAGTCATCACCGTATTGGGTGGCGCAGACCGACGCTCAACTCGGCAACAAGCACGAAGCGATCAAATACTTGAGCATCTGCGTGCAGTTGCATGATGACCTCACGCTGAATCTCGGCGGCGACCAGGCCTTCGCCAGCTTGCACGGCGATCCCGCCTTCGCGCAGTTCCTCGCCAAAGCGGGACTGCCGCCGGTCAACTGAATGGCAACGAGAATGAGCATCAGACCTGCAGATTGCGAAGGTAAGGAACGCTGGCCTGCATCATCGCCAGATCCATTTCGACGAAGTAGTTCTTGATGCCGCCCGTTTTGGCTGCGGTGAAGATGTTCTTCCAGTCGAGCGTATCTTGTCCCACCGGCATTACTTTCTTCGTCAGCGCAGACCAGCCTTGTACGTGCATGGAGATGAAGCGACCTGGATACTTCGTGAAATATTCAGCTGCATCGTAGCCGTGACTGATGGTGGAGACCTGGAACTGAAACTTGACCAGCTTCGCATCGAGGAGGTCCATCAGGACGTCGTAGGTTCGCTTGCCGTCGACCATCGAGAGTTCGAAGCGTTCGGTGTGCAGACCCTGCTGGATTCCAGCCTTGGCCGACTGCTCCCCTATCTTGTTGTATTCGTCGGCGGCTCGCTTCACGTCATCCATAGTGGGGTTCTCGGGTCCATCGAGAGTGGGGACCAGCATTTGCGTCAGGCCGATGTCTTTCGCCCAAGCAATTCGGTCAGCATGGTTTTTGCGGAGTTCGTCGATGGTGAAGTGAGAACTTATACAGGTGACCCCCGCGTCGGCAAGGATTCGACGCAGCTCGTTTCCTTTGTATTTGGCAAGGCCGCCGAAACCTAAGTCGTCGTAACCTACCGGGGAGCACAGTTCGATGGACTGAAATCCGGCTTCGGCAAGCTGCTTGATGGTGCCGGGAAAATCTTTGGCGATCATTTCTCGGACCGGCCAGGTCTGGCATCCGATGGGCATACCGAGAGGACTGGCATGGAGCTTCATCACGCCCGAGGCGAGAAGGCCGGCTGCGGCGGAGTTCGCGGCTGCAATCTTTAAGAACGCTCTTCTTGAAAGTGTGGTCATGGGTACACCCTTATTGTCGGCCTTGAAGTATTGGTCAGAGCTCCCATCCGCTGCGGCGTTCCGGGCGGATGTATTTGTTGGCAAGCTCGGAGTTGTCCACCTTGAGATCGCTGCGTTTCCAGTTCAATTTCTGGCCTAAACGGGCGGCGACATTTCCGAGGAGCAATGTCTCGGTGACCATACCTTCGAACTCGAAATTTCCGCCGGGTTTTACTTTGCCACCCTTGCAGGCGTCGAGCCACTCACGCTCGTTGCCCGGTGAACGAGGGAGTGTCTTTGGCGGCTGCTTGTAGCTGTCCATTTTGGACTGAGGGATGAGTTTGGGATGGGCGCCATTGAATGCGCAGAGAATTTTGCCGCGGTCTCCAATAAAGAGAAGCCCTTCGTCGCCCTCCTCGCCCTCGCCGACGAAGGGGCGGTTCGGTTCCAATTCGTCCGGACGCGCGGGCTTCAGGCCGCCGTCATACCAGGTGAAGGTCAGGGGCGGCATGTCGCCACGAGCAGGGAAGTTGTAGCGGACGACCGTGGCTTGCGGATAAGTCTCCTCGTAGCGTTCCGTGGAACTCGCTTCCACGGACAGGGGCGCTTCGAGTTTCAGCACGCGGAAGATGGTATCGAAACTGTAGGAGCCCATGTCACCGAGGGCGCCGCAACCGAAGTCGGTCCAGCCGCGCCATACGAAAGGCGCATAGATGTGGTTATACGGACGTTCGGGCGCGGGGCCGAGCCACAGGTCCCAATTCAGGCCGTCGGGCACGGGTTCGGATTCTTTCGGGCGATCGATCCCCTGCTGCCAGAAAGGACGGCTGGACCAGTTGTGTACTTCGCGCACGGGTCCGATGGCTCCGTCCCAGATCCATTCGCAGAGTAGGCGCGTGTCTTCGGATGCCTGATTGGCGACCGCAATCTGCGTGGCTACGCCGGTCTCGCGGGCAATCTCGGCCATGCGGCGGGCTTCATAGATGGTGTGGGTCAACGGCTTTTGACAGAAGACGTGCTTGCGCTTCTTCATTGCCGCAGCTGAGACGGCGGTATGAAGGTTGTCGGTGGTGCAGACGACTACGGCGTCGAGATCTTTTTCCTTTTCCAGAAGCTCGCGGAAGTCGATGTAGGCTCTGCATCCCCTGTACTGGCCCGAGCGCTTTTGCGTGGCGTAGTAGGCTTCTACGATTTTCTGGCAGGGCTCGCGGCCGGAGACACCGGCAGGGGCTTGCATGGAATGGGTCAGCTGAATCGGAGTGTCGGGACTGAGCCAGTCCCAGCCCGAGTTCACGCCTAGCAGCTTGTGGACAGAATTAGCGTACTCGTGGGTATACCACTGGGGATGGTTCGCGCCGCTCTTGTTGGCGTCGCAGACGGCGACGCCCTGGACGTCGGTCTCGTTCAGAAAGTGGAGCATGACACGCATACCTTGCGAGCCGACACCGATGAAGGCAATGTTGACCTTGTCGCTGGGTGGAACGTGATCGGTTCCGCCAAGAACGTAGCGCGGAACGATGATGGTACCGAGGCCGGCGGCGCCGACCTGAGCCAGGAACTTGCGTCGGGACAGCGGGCTGGTCTTGCCTGACCGAAGCTGATTCTTCATGGTTCCCCCTGGTGCAACTTACATTCAAATCACTGTTGTACCGCAATCGTGTGCACGATGTTCGAGTACGCGGACGTGCCACTGCCGTTTACCGCGCGCACGCGATAGGCTGCGCTCTGACTCTTCTTAAGACTGAAATCTGCATATTCGCCGGCGGTTGGCGGCAGTTTTGTGATCTGGCTCCACGTTCCTTTGGTGGTGTCGCTATCGTCGAGCCGGCGCTCGAGCACGATTCCGGTTGGATCGCCTCCGTGGACCTGCCAGGTTAGTTTCGCGGAATTGCTGCTCACAACCACATTCAGCGAACTGGGCGCTTCCGGCAGGACGGGCCAGTCAAAGTAGTTCTCGTCGGCAATGGCGACGACGCTGTCGCGGACCGGCAGGGCTTCCAGCGTGTCAGTTGTCCCGTTCTTCCATTGCAGCGGTTTGATTTCGCCGGAGACGATGTCTACTAAAACGGGATGAGCAATGCCCGCATTCTTCAGGGTCAGAGTTGCGACCTGAGGGGAGAATGCGCTTCCGGGCAGGCTGTGGGCTGCGAGCCAGTAGGCGATGACCGCCTTCCCACTCTTCGAGCGAAAGCCGTAACCCATGAATGGGGCGCCGGTCTGGCGTCGCATGACCTCGATATCAGGGCTGCTGATCGCTATCGTTGGATCAAATTTTGTGTCGGAAAAGATCGCATTCGTGTTCTGCAGCGCGTAGAAGACAGGCCGGGGTGTGAAGTCGTAGTCGTGGTTGGTGAGGCCGTGGATGAAGCCGAAGTCGTCGTATTCGTTTCCGTCTACGCCCGCTGCGATCAACCAGGAGAAGGTCTTTACGCCGGCCGCGTGGTTGTACACGATGCCACGCGGGAGATACTTCGCCTGTACGGATTCGTCGGAACCGGACCAGGAGGGGATGGAATTGAATTCGTCGTCAAAGAACGCGATGTCGGCTCTGATGCCTGGATAATGCGTGACCAGGTCGCGCAGGGCGCGAGGGGACTCGTTCGGGTAGGCGCCGTAGTCCATTGTTTCCGGATGCATGTTCTGACCATAGCCGGGATAGGTGTGGTAGGCGTAGACGTGAATTCCGGCGGCACACTGGCAGGCGTCGAACGCGCGCTGGGTGAAGTCGCGCACGGGATCGGCTTGTCCGCCATAGATGACCTTGGCCTGCGGATCGGCTGCATGCACGGCCTCGATGAAAGGCGCCAGCAGGCGTCCATATTGTTCAGGATTACCCCACGGGTTCCAGTAGCCGATGTCTTGCTCGTTCCATAAGGCCCAGTAATGGATGCGATCGTGAAAGTGGCGGACCATCCATGCGGCGTAGCGATTGAATGCGGCGATCTGGCCGGCAGTGGTGGGGGGCCAGAAGACGGAGTCGATGCTGCGGTCGTCATTGTGAAATGAGCCGGGTTCCGGAACGCTGACGTCGGGAAGTTTGCCGCTGCGCGACGTATACATGACGTTGCCGTAGAGCAACTGCACCTGGATATTCATGCCGTTGTCGACGAGGGAATCGACGGCGTCTTCGAGTTCCGGCGAACTGGCGTACACGCCACGCTTCTGCTCAATCCAGTCCCAACTGGTGCGGTCGGAACTATTTTCATATTGACCGATGCGAATCCATTTAAAACCCGCGTCAAACATGCGCGTCCACCACCAGCGATTCCAGGGAAGATAGGGGTCGCGGGGCAGGTCGGAGTTGATGCCGAAGCCGTCCTGGATCTGGGAGGAGCGCTTGGGCGGAATATGGTCGGGGAGTTTCGGCGATTGGGCGCGGGAAGGGGTCGGGAGAACAAGAGTTGCCACGATGACGGCGAACAGAATGGTACGAACAGCGGACTGCAGTGGGAATCCGGTCATGTTTCGCCTCCCAACCGCACCTTCCAACACACCCTTGGCCGATCCAGCGGGGAAATCCTAACACTCCGCGCTGGGAATGACGGTGACTACTTCGCCTGATTCACCAGAGGAACGACGGTGGATTCGATCCAGACATCGTCTCCTCCGCCGGAAACATTGCCGAACAGCCACCAGTTCTCGATGTGTTCGACCGATCCGCCGGGCGCCAGGTCGACCAGTGGGCCGAGGGTTTCCAGTTCGAGAAAGTCTGGGTTGGTGAATACTTCGAAATTGCAGTCGAAATCGGGATATCTTGCATTCGCGATCACCGGCGCGCGCTTGACGAAAAGGGAGCCGTCGCGGAAGTACGCGCCCCAACCGGCCGGGTTATGAATTCCGCCCATTTGCTCCTTGAATCGTCCGGTGGGAGACGCGGTCTGCTTGAGCTGAAGGTAGGACGTGCCGAGAGTCCAGCGCGGATCGGCGAAGTCCGTGAACGACCAGACGCCGAAAGCGCCCACTGGTTGATAGTGATCCGGATCCATGGCGTGCCGGGCGGGAAGCGGAAGGATGGCGCGGCCGCCGGCTCGCATCATGGTGGGTGACCAGGGGGCGAGGACGGTTGCGCGAACATCGTGGTTGCGAACCCGGTGAGTCAGGCGCACACCCGTGCCCGACGGGGCGAGTTCGATCTCGATCTCCTTTTGCAGGTTGGTGCCGGGAGAAACATTCTCGGGCGGGGCCACGAAACGAACCCGGTTCCCGTGTTGCGAAACGGCAACGGGACGATTGTCGGGAAAATATGTTCTGTCGACCTCGGGGGACACCCACAAGCGATGGCCGCCGTAGAGACGAAAATCCTGCCCGCTGCTGCGACCAGCATCGCACTCCACTTCGTGAAATTGGTTCTCGCCATCACAGAATCCGTAGGAGAGAATGCGCGGGCCGACATCGGCCAGGACAACGAGCGTGACGGTCCCGTTGGAAAGGGAGTAACAGTTGTGCCATTTTCGAAATGAGATTCGATCGAAGGTCAAGAGGCCGGTCCGGTTTTACACAAGGTCTTTGGCATGTTTCTGAATTTTGCTCAGCGCGGCAACGATCTCGTGCATGTCTTCTTCGTCTCCGAGCAAGGCGGGTTGCGGGATCCAGACGGTTTCCCAGGCAGCTTTCTGGGTTGCGGGAAATTTCTGACGCAGGAACGCATGATCCGCTTCCGCCTGCTTCCCGGAGAGGCGTTTGCGGTAATCGCCGTTGCGGAAGACGTGCAGTTCATGAAGCGGCGGATAGCTTGCCTGATTCGGGATGCCCTCGGCGTTCATCGCGGCGATGAAGCGCTCGGTGGAGATTCCGGCAAAGTGTTTGTTATCCATGTGGAAGATGTACGCATACTGGCCGTTGCGCGTGCAACGCTGATCGAGTTTCTGCGGCGTGAGGCCGGCGATTTCGCGCAGCAGGCGGTCGAGCAGGCGCGAATTCTTGTGGCGGAGTTGCGTTTGCTCATCCAGGCGACCCAGTTGCACGTGCAGGATCGCGCCCTGCCATTCGCTGAGGCGATAGTTCGATCCATAAATGAAGTGGCTGTAGAACCACTCGCCGGGCATGCGGCCGCAATCATGAACGGCGCGTGCCTGGCGTTCGAAGTTGTCGTCACTGGAAATGATCATGCCGCCTTCGCCGGCGGTCATGAGCTTGCTTGACTGGAAGCTGAAGGTCCCGGCAACGCCGAATGTCCCGACGCGGCGGCCGCGCCACTCGGAGGCGTGGGCATGGGCAGAGTCTTCGATCAGGGCGAGTCCTCTGGCATTTGCGATCTGCTGCAGTCGATCGAGATCGGCGGGGTGGCCACCCATGTGGACGGCGATGATCGCTTTTGTGCGCGGAGTGATGGCCACGTCGACCAGATCAGGATCGATGCAGTACGTCTCCGGATCGACGTCGACCAGGACAGGCAGGGCATTCGCGAACAACACCGCGCTGGCGGTGGCGACGAAGGTGAAGTTGGGGAGGATGACTTCGTCTCCTGCGTTGATTCCGAGCGCCGCCATGGTTACTTCGAGCGCAGCGGTGCCGTTGGTGACGGCGATGCCGTGACTGGCGCCGTGGAACTTGGCGAAGGACTGTTCGAAGGCGAGAGTCCGCGTGCCCGGAGTGCTCCACCAGACGCGGCTTTCCAGGACTTCGTTCAGAGCATTTTGCTCTTTCTCGTCAAACTGGGGCCAGAGCGGGAAGGGTTTGCTTTTCGACGTGCTGCCTCCCAGCAATGCGAGCGCGGACATGGCGGTTTCTCCGAGCGGAGTTCAGTGACCGATCGACCACAACCAGCGCACAAAGTATACAGAACGGACAGGGAATCCTCAGTTATATGCGAACGGACTGATGTCGATCCCTATCGCGGTTCGACTTCCACCGGATTGGGCAGATGCTGTGTACCCTTGGCTTGGGGCCCAACCACGAGTGGCTGGGCGTGCCGGCCGTAGCGGGCGAGAACGGCGGGCTGGGCCCAGTCGAGGTCCCAGCCATTTTCAATGGCAATCACGGTGTAAGAGCCGGGAGGAACGCTGTAGAGGGTGAAGCTGCCATCGAGATCACTCTGGTCGCGGCGGAAACGATCGTGGTTGGCTTCGGGATTCTTAGGGACGAGAACGATCATCGCACCGGGCACCGGCTTTCCAGCATGCTTGGCAAATCCCTCGATTTTTGCCGACCCTCCGACGAGGGAAACGGAAACCATGAGCGAAGCGCCGGAGGATACGTTCAACGAGCGTCCGGGGATTGGGCCGGCGTCGGACGTCATGGTGTCGACGGTATAGGCCGTGTTCGGGGATCCCGCAACCACGTCGTATTTTCCGGGAATGAGATCGTTGAACAGAGCTTCACCTTTTTCGCTGACTTGCGTGGCGTTCACGCGGCCTTTGCTGTTGCGCAATCCGACCTGAACTTGCGGGGGAAGACCGGTCGCTCCTGCCACCTGGACTTTGAGCGTGACGCGGCCTGTGGAACTGCCGGAAGAGCCAGTCAGTTCCTGGCTGCCGGCGAGATTGACTGCCATCGGCGCCTGCATCTGGCCTTCGGCATCCGGCATTCGGACCATGTAGCTGCCGGCGGGGACTCCGGTGATCTCGTACACGCCAGGCGAGACCTGCTGCACGCCTCGGTTCGAGACGCCTTCCATCTCGTCGAAGGCAGGCCGTTCGAGCTCAGGAACCGTGAGACCGCGTGCGCCGTTTTCCTGAACATGAAATAACAGGTGCAGGGCGGGAAGTGGATTCAGGTGAATATCGGCTTGCAGACGGTCGCCGCCGCGAACCGGAATGGGAGTGGCATCTTCAGCCTCGGTGGCGTCGCCGTAATAAGTGACGGGATAGGCAACGTCGAGCGATGTGTCGACCTGGGCGGCGGACCCGCTCGTGCCGTCGCCTGCTGACGCGGGATGGATTGCATACCAGGGCTGTGCTTGAGCGGAAACGAAGTATGTTCCCGCGTCGAGGCGCGGAACTTCGTACAGTCCCTGATCGTCGGTCTGGGTAGAGCGGATGCGATGAATCCGGCTGACGCCGGAATAACGGTCTTCGCGGTACACGGAGATGGTCGCGGCCCGGGCCGGGTCTCCGTTTTCGTCGAGAACTCTGCCGGTCAGCAGGGCGGAGGGTGTGACGCGCAGAACCAGATTCTCCGTATCGAGACCGGCGCCGGTGACGATGGCGGTCCAGAACTGTTCGTGCTGGTTGTAGGCGGAGGTAATGTAGTCTCGCTTGGCTGCCTGCAGCGAGAATTTGCCGGCAGCGGTGTGAAACTCAAAGTGACCGTCATCGGCACTGATGAAGGACTGGACGTTCTGCTCGTTTCGAGCTTCGGTGATGGTGACGCGCGCGCGGGCAAGCGGAAATCCCGTCTTCGCGTCGACGACGGTACCTGCGATCAGATAGGCGGGACTGGCGGACGGTGTTGGCTGGGGTTCTCGCGTCTGAGCAAAGACAGGTGCCAGAAGAAGGCTGAAGGCGAAAGCGGCGAAATGGAATGGTCGTGACCTTGTCATCTTTATCTCGGTCTATTCCGGCGAAATCAGCTGCAGGCGGACATTCTCTTTCTGGCCCGCCGACACACGGACCACCGGTCCCTTCGAATCGTAGGCTTGCATGGCTTCGGGATTGTGATATTCCAATTCCGACTGCGGACGTGCAAAGGCCAGCACCCGGTACGCGCCGGGCACGAGCGGAGCGGAATGGAAGTTGCCGTCCGGGGAGACCCACACTTCAGTGAAGTTGCCACCGCTATCGGGCAGGGGAATACAGTAAACGTGCGCGGCGGCGGCGGTGAACGGCAGGGCTCTTTCGGCTCCGTCGGTTGCGCCAACCGCGGGCGGGGGCGAGGGAATACCTTCAACTGTTCCTTCGATTTCAGCTGTTTCGTCGCGCATGGTGATCTCGATGGGCGCGGGCGAGCCTCCCTCGCCGACGGTCAAAGGCTCCTGCAGCAGGTTGGCATTGCCGGAACGGACGGAGGCGACATAACCGCGCGCGCTGCTGATGCGAAGCCAATAGCGGCCGGGAAGGACATTTTCCAGAACCAGTGACTGATCGTTGCTGCTGGTGGGCGTGCGCAAGCCGGCGCCGCGTCCGGCGCCGAAGTCATCTTCCGGGTCGAGCATTACATTCAGGTAACGCCGCGGTCCCGACAGAGTGAAACGTCGGGTGCCCGTGGACCAGGAGGAGCCGCTATCCCATTTTTGAGTGGCGGTGAACTCTTCGTGTACGGTTACCGGGATCGAGGCGCCCATCAGCAGAGTCATGGGAGGCCCGGAGGCAGGACCGTCATGGACCGTAAGGTTGATTGAACCAGCCGCCACGTTGTTGTTGACACCGTAGCTCGTGGCTTCCACCGTGTAAGTTCCGTTGGGCAGCATGCCTTCAATGGACTGATCGCGTTCGTTAAATCCGAGCGAGAAGCCAGGGCCACGATTGCCGGCGACAAAGACGGATATGCCGAGTCCGGCGCCGGGAGCATTGAGGACGGGAATGCTGACGTTGTAATAGGCTTGCCGGACAATGGTCAGGCTGGTCTGGGCTGTTTCTCCCGCTGCCACGTGAATCTCCGCCGCCGAGCCAAAGCCTGCCGCGGAGGGATAGTAGACGGGAGGGTAGCCGAAGAGGCGGCCGCGTGGATCGAAGTTCAGCGGATCACGGTCGAGCAGTTCGCGACTCAGGAGCTTGTAGGTGCCTGCGGGAAGGTCGGCAAAGCGGAATTCGCCGTCCGAGCGCGAGGCCGTGCCCTTCATGAAAACCCAGCGGGCGCGGCCCTCCTGCACAATGCGGCGGTAGAGCTCAATCTGGATGCTGTCAGGAGCCTCGAAATTCGCGAGCGCCACTTTGCCCACGATGCGGGATTCCGGGATCAGCGGGATGATCCAGTCCTTGTCGGCGCCATTTTCCTGCAGGTTGATGGCGGAACCGCTGGGGTCCTGGAGGAATCCGGGCTTGCGGGCCATGAGCATGTTGGTGCCTGATCCGATGCCGCGGAGTTTCGTGACCATGACGGTATCGGAAGGCGCCTGCGCTTCAGAGCCTTCGTCTGCTTGCGGGCCAGACGGATTCCTGGGAATGGTGAATTCGAAGCGGCCCTCACTGTCGGTCAGGGTCGCGAAACGGTTGTCGGGAGAAGAAACCAGGGCGCGGGAAATGGGTTCGTGCGTCGCGCTGTTGATTACGATGCCGTGAACGCTGTTCGGTCGTTCGGATTGCGTCAGCTGCGCCGATACCGGACCGGCAAGGGTATCGAGAAGAATAATGATGGCGATACAGGCGTGCGGGGTCTGTCTTCGTACGAGAGGCCGGATCTGAGAGCAAGCACCGGGCCGGGTCAGCCATCGTTCGACACACTTCACGAGAAACAGCTCCGAACTCCTGTTATTGTACGCAGGATCGCCGCGACAGGAACGGCAACAAACTGCCCGCCAGTCGGGCGCGATATACTCTCGCCCAGACTGTGTCGACATGTTCTTCGAGGCGAGCGCTTGCCGGGGGCCGGCGTTGTCGTGGCTCTGTCTCCTGTGAGGGATGCGGCGGTTGCGAGGGTGGTTGCTCGCCGGCGCGGGCCGGGAGTCTCCTAAAGCGTGAGTACTACCGACGGCAATCTCCAACCCGAGTTTGAACCGGTCCCGAAGCCGACGCGCTTCGAGGAGGCCGTGACGGTCTTGAGTCTGATCGTGGCGGTTCTGTCGCTATTGTTCTTCTCCTGGATTGCCGATAACGTTGCCCACCAGCGCACGACAAACTTCGATTTGGCGGTGCGCAACGCAGTGCACGGGTATGCCTCTCCGGGATTGACTCGGGCGATGGTGTGGATTTCTTTTCTGGGCGGGGATGGACTTGCGATCGCCGCGATCGTGGCTGTGATCTTGTTCTTGATCACCCGCCGACGCCGCGCGGTGGTGTGGCTTCTCGTAACTTTGGCGGGTGCAACGGTGCTGGACCTGACGCTGAAGTATGCGTTCCATCGTCCGCGGCCTACACCGTTCTTTGGTCTTATGCCGCGCACCTTCAGTTTTCCCAGTGGACACTCCCTGTACTCGTTCTGCTTTTACGGCGTGCTGGCGGGATTGCTCACGGCACGGGTGCGCTCGCTGTGGCTGCGAATTGTAATCTGGACCGGCGCCGCGTTGCTGGTTCTTGCAATCGGGTTATCTCGGATCTATCTGGGCGTGCACTATGCCAGCGATGTCATCGCGGGCTATCTCACGGCGACACTCTGGGTGGCGACAATGATCTTTCTCGACCGCTGGCGGAAACAAAAGAAGATGAACGTAAATCGTGTTCTGGTGGTAGGGTGCCTGGGCCTTGCAACCGTCATGTGCGGACGGCCGGCGCGGGCTCAGAGCGAAGCGGACAAACCTGTTGTCAGCGGCACTGTGCGTGTCGACGCCGACCCCAGGCACATTCTGAATTCCTTCGACCCCGATCGTGCGCTGGGGAGTTCGCTCGACGTCCTCTCGCGCACCGACATCGACAAGGTCCTTGCGCCGCATATCGTGCAGGAGTCGCTTTCGGCCGGATGGGGTCCGATTACATATCGCAACAATACCGAACTGCGGATGGGGGCGTGGCACTGGACGGAGAACGGCACCTGGAGCGATCCCGCGCACCAGAGCGGATATTTCACGGGTGGCACGGAATTGAAAGAGCCGACGCGCTACATCCTCGCTTACGCACTGCCGCATCGCGGCTTTGCGACCAGCGGCGATGCTCCGGTGCCGGGACCCAACCTTACTTATTGGAAGAGCAATCCCTACCTGACCAGAAGATTTACGGGCGAGAGCGATGGGTTGCATCCGCAGTGGGTGGTTGTGGACCTGCGCGCGCCCAGGACAGTGAATGCAATCCGCATTGAATGGGAGAATCCGTACGCCGTTACCTATCAGGTGGAGTATTGGGAAGGGAAGGATGCGCTCGACTTCGACCGTGGGCCGCAGGGCCAGTGGAAGGTGTTTGCGGCAGGGGTGTTGAAGGATGCCAAGGGTGGCGCGGCGACACTGAAATTGTCAGACACGCCGATATCGACTCAATTCGTTCGCGTGCTGATGACCGAGTCGTCGAACACCTGTGATCTGCACGGGCCGGACGACGTGCGGAATTGCATTGGCTACGCAATTCAGACGATCGAGGCGGGGACCATCGATGCGGGCGGCGCATTCGTGAATGTCGTCGCGGCCGGCACCGCGAAAGAGAATCAGCCGACCTATTGCGCTTCGTCGATTGACCCGTGGCACTCAGCTGGCGACGTGCGCAACGACGGGAAATATCAGCATGCTGGTTTTGATTTGTTCTTTACCAGCGGCATCACCAACGGCCTACCGGCAATGATTCCCGTGACCATGCTTTACGGAACGCCGGAAGATGCTGCCGCGCAGATTGCCTACGTTGAGAAGCGCGGCTATCCGATCGGCTATATCGAAATGGGCGAAGAGCCGGACGGCAAGCATGCCATGCCCGAGGATTACGGCGCGCTCTACATCCAGTGGGCGGACGCTTTGCATAGAGTCGACCCCCAACTCAAACTGGGCGGGCCGATTTTTGAGGGCGTGAACGAAGACATTCGCGTCTGGCCCGACGCTCAGGGGCGTACGTCGTGGATGGGGAGGTTTGTCGCCTATCTGAAGGCCCGCGGACACCTTGGCGACCTGGCGTTCGTGTCGTTCGAGCACTATCCATTCGAGCCGTGTGAGATCAAATGGGAGTCTCTCTACTCGGAACCGCAATTGATGAGACACATTCTCCAGGTGTGGAGAGAGGACGGCGTGCCGAAACATGTTCCGCTCATGGTCACCGAGAGCCACCTGGCCGCCGGGCTGACCGGGCCGATGAGCACGATCTTTGCCGGGCTTTGGCTGGCCGATAACATTGGGTCATTTTTTGAGGGAGGTGGCGCCGTCTTTCATCACTCGCCGATCCAGCCACAGCCGGTGCAGCCGAGTTGCCTGGGATCGGCGAGCTGGTCGAATTTTGTGGCTGATCGCGAGTACAACATCTCCGGATACACTTCGCTCTACTTTGCCGCCCGATTGATCAACTTCGAGTGGGTGCAACACCGTTCCGGCGTGCACGAGATGTTTCCCTCGGCCACCGACATCAAGGACGAAAAGAGCAATGTCCTGGTTACGTCCTATGCAGTCCGGCGTCCGGGTGGGGATTGGTCCGTGCTGCTGGTCAACCGCGATGAGAGCCACGCCCACACGGTGCGGGTCGTCTTCGATGGTGGACGCAAACGGGAGGCGTCGTATTCAGGCACGGTCAGAATGGTGACATTCGGTAGCGAACAGTATGTGTGGCGCGATGAAGGACCGAACAGCCATGCCGATCCGGACGGGCCACCTGTTGCCACGACTGTTCCGGGAGGTTCGCGAGCCACGTTCACCCTGCCCAAGGCTTCGATCACGGTGCTGCGCGGCAGGGTGGAGGGCGCTGACGGCCTCCTCCGCTAGACCCTATCACTCTCAGGTAGTGTCGCTGGTCACATTTTCCCTGTACATATCGCAAATCGACCGACGCCGGTGCGCATGGACCCGCATGCGCCGGCGCTCTCAGAATCGTTGTTGATCGCCGAACTGTCAGGGCAGAACCCGGGCGACGTGCTTCTCATTGGAATTACGGGTGCGCAGTACGAAGTCGGAGCAGGATTGAGTGAGCAGCGCGGAAGGCGGCAAGAGCGGCAGTGACGGAAACGTTAACGGAACTCACTCGACTCGGTGCACGATACTGGGAAAAAGCTGAGCCGAGACATTGCTTCGCCTGGTGGGAGAACGCTGGGGGCAAGCGCGAATCGACGGCGCCAATCCATAGTCCAGCGACTGGCTAGAATCACCCGCCCTCAGCTACCACCATCAGGCGCTATGCCCTGCCGACGCCGCCCGCGACAGTACTTCCCGTTCCGCGACCAGCCAGTCATCGCTCTCGTTGCCGGGAGTCGAGCCACGCTGCAGATAGAGCTCATACGCGCGACGCCGGATCTCTTCCTGTAGATTGCCGTTGGACGCCGTTTGCATTGAAGGCGACGCCATCGGCGGCTGAGCTGATACTGCTTTCTTCGTACGACGAGGGGCGCTACTGGGGTTTTTCGCTGCCATACAGTACTCCTTGCAACTCCCTAATTCCAGGAAAGGCCGGAAGTGATGAATAAGGCGCATACACGCTAACTTTCAACCAAGTTCTGGCCCTTCACTTGTCACTGATGATGTCTCAACTATAAACCGGAGAACTGTGGAAATAGAAGGGCGAGCGGCAAAAAACCTGGGTGAGTTGCACAAATGGTCATGACCAATCTTGACTGACTCGGCTGTTGCGAATTGCAGCGACCCCAAGGGAGTCCTTCGAAGTACTCCGGTAACTTGCCAGAGCACTCGCGCCGCCCGCACGATACGGTAGGGCCACCTGAGGTCGCACTATGTCATCCCGCAATCATGAGGGCGCCGGAACCAAACCTGCCAAAGAGCATGTGCATGGCGTCCACGAACTGGAGAAAATGCTCACCGAATCTCCCAGTCCGGAACGGGTTTGCGTCAAGCTCGCCCAGATTCTCCGTGTGCAACGCAACGAAGTGGCACTCTTGCGGGTGGAAAAGGGCAGCTTGCGATTTGTCTTCCCGGCAGAATTACGGGCGGCGGGGGTGATTCCCATCACCGGATCAGCGGTCGCGGCGCGGACGGCGTCGACTGGTACCCCTCTTCTCTCAAATTCTTTCGCACGGGTGAAGCACGTGAGCCTGTTCGAGTCGGTCAAGCTGGGCGAGGGGGAGCAAATCACCGAGCAACCCCCGATCCAGAAAATCATGTCGGTGCCCGTAACACAGAGCGGAGGGAAGGTCGTGGGTGTGGTCCAGATTTCCAGGAAGGGGCTGGATCCGTCGCTCGCCGGCGCTGATTTTACCGGAGGCGATCTGAAACTCCTGGAGCAATCTTCCGGAGTGCTAGCGCGCATGGCCTTCATGGAAGAAAATGCGCCGCTCGGCGAGAACAGTTAGCAAATCATTGCCGGAGCACGACCTTATCAGAGCGCCTGACCGGCGCAATACCCGGATGCCCACGCCCATTGAAAGTTGAATCCACCCAGTTGTCCGGTGACATCGACTACCTCTCCGATAAAGAACAGTCCTGGAACTTTCCGGCTCTCCATGGTTTTGGCGGAGAGTTCGTCCGTGTCCACGCCGCCGGCAGTCACTTCCGCCTTGGCGAATCCTTCCGTACCTGCGGGCTGAAGTTTCCAGGCATGAATCTGGCGTTCGGCGTCGGCAAGGGCGCGCTCTGAGTTCCTCGCGACGGGATGAACCTGGATCCAGCGGTCAGCGAGACGCTGCGGCAGGACGTCGCGCAGCAGCGCTTTCCATTGCGACACATCGCGATAGTCGCGCGCTTTGAATTCTGCGAACAGGCTGCGATCGGGCGCCAAGTCGATCTCGACAGACTCGTCGCCATTCCAATAGGCAGAAAGCTGAAGGATCGCAGGGCCGCTGAGCCCCCGGTGCGTGAACAGCATGTTTTCCCGGAAGGATTGGCGGTTGCCGGAGACGGAGGCGACAACTTCTGCCGAAATGCCCGCCAGATCGCACCAGTGTTTGCGATCGACGTCGGTGAAGACGAAAGGCACCAAGGCCGGCCGGGGCTGCTGCATCTTCAAGCCGAAACGCTTTGCCAGATCGTATCCAAACGACGTTGCACCCATCTTAGGGACTGACAGGCCGCCCGTCGCAACGACGAGGGCCGAGCACTGAAGAGAGGCCGCATCGGTGCGAACGAGAAAGCGATCAGATCGACTTACCTCGCGGACCGTGACGTTGGTCTGAATGGTGACTCCGGCGGCGCGGCACTCCTGTTCGAGCATGCCCGTAATGTCGCGCGCTGAACGGTCACAGAACAGCTGCCCCAGCTTCTTTTCGTGATAGGGGATGCGGTGCTTCTCGACCAGAGCGATGAAGTCGGACGGGGTGTAACGAGCCAGCGGCGACTTGGCAAAGTGGGGATTGGCGGAAAGAAAATTCTCTGGAGCCGTGTGCAGGTTGGTGAAATTGCAGCGCCCGCCGCCGGAAATCAGGATCTTCTTGCCGACTCGCTCCGCGTGCTCGAGAACGATGACGCTACGTCCGCGTTTCCCGGCCTCAATGGCACACAGCAGCCCGGCCGCCCCGGCTCCGAGAATGATGGCGTCGCAGGTTCGCTCCACGCAGGGAAGAGCTTATCAGCCCCGGAGCCGGGAAGCGCCATCGTGGCTCACGCGGCGCTTTCGGCTCTCGAAGAGTTGGCAGGGGAGAAGATGCAGTTCTTCAGCGCCTGTAAGGCGTAAAGCGCATCTTCCAGATCCTGTTCTTCCTGGATGTGATCTCCCTGCTCACCAAACAACTGCCGGCCACGCAGGACGATGGCCCACTCCGCCTGGGCGATGTGCTCCTGGATCTTTTCCGGGTCGGCCTCGAACAGGGCGGCGCGATAGAGTTCTCGCCACATAAACTGGCTTGGCGCTGGATAAAGGTCGCTTATCATCAAGAAGTGGCTCCAACAAGAAGTTGGCTTTCAGAAGACAACGGAAACACGAATCCGTAAATCGGGGGAATCCTGTAGGAAGCCACTGAGTGCCCCATCAGGCGTTGTGGTCCAGCTGAACTGTCCACATGGAGAACGCACGTTTTGTACGAATTCGAGGAGTGGTGCAGGGGGTTGGATTCCGGCCGTTCGTGTATCGCATCGCCACGGGAAACCGCCTCAAGGGATGGGTCCTGAACGGCGAGCAAGGAGTCGAGATTCATGCGGAGGGCGACGAAGCGGACCTGGACGCCTTCCTTCGTGCTCTGCGTGAAGAGGCCCCAGCGGCGGCGGTGATCGCTGCCCTGGATGTCCAGCCGACAGTGCCACTCGATCTGACAGAGTTCGTCATCCGCGAGAGCGAGCGGCGTGATCGCCCGACCGTTCGCATTTCGCCCGACCTCCCGGTGTGCCAGGACTGTTTGCGGGAGATGGCCGATCCCGCGAATCGCCGCTACGGGTATCCGTACATCAACTGCACGAATTGTGGACCGCGTTACACCGTGATTCTTGGCCTTCCCTATGACCGGCCGAACACCACCATGAACGCTTGGCCTTTCGATGACTACTGCGACGGGGAATATCACGACCCGGCGAACCGGCGCTTTCATGCGCAGCCGGTAGCGTGTCCAGAGTGCGGGCCGCACTTTTACCTGCAGGTTGGCGAGTGCAAGGTTGGCGGTGACGAGCCGGCGACACGACGAGCAGCCGAATTGTTACGCGCGGGTCAGGTCGTGGCCATCAAAGGGCTGGGCGGATATCACCTGGCTTGTGACGCCCGGAACGCCTTTGCTGTGCGGGCGATGCGCGAACGCAAGTTCCGAAAAGAGAAGCCGTTTGCGGTGATGGTCAAGGATATTGCGGCTGCGCGGGCCCTGGCGGATTTCTCGACTGCGGAGGAAACTCTCCTCAGTTCTGTTGCCCGGCCGATCGTACTCATGCCGGCTCGCGTCGAACTTCCGGAGGTCGCGCCCGACAATCGCGAACTCGGAATCATGCTGCCGTATACGCCCCTGCAGCACCTCCTGTTCGCAGCCGGCGCTCCTGATGTTCTCGTGATGACCAGCGCGAATCGCTCGAGTGAGCCGATTGCTTATGAAGATCAGGATGCCTTCGACCGGCTGGGAGGAATCGCGGACGCGTTTTTCGTGGGTGAGCGCCCGATCGCGCGCCGCGTGGATGATTCCGTTGCCCGCGTCGGCGCCTTTGGCCCGGTAATTCTGCGACGGTCGCGGGGATACGCTCCGGGGTCGGTCTGTACGCTGCCGGTCGAACGGCCCATCCTTGCGATCGGAGCCGATCTGAAAAATACGGTTACGTTGGTGGTGAAAGGGCAGGCGTTTGTCAGCCAGCACATTGGCGACCTCGATCACTTCGAGGCCTTCTGTGCATTTGAAGAGACGATCCACGACCTCACCGCGATGTATGAAATTCGGTGGGACGATCTCATGGTCGTGCATGACGCTCATCCTGAATATCGATCGACAGTCCATGCACTGAAAGTGGGCTCACCGACGAAACTTGCTGTGCAGCATCATCGCGCCCACGTGGCGTCGGTGCTGGCGGAACGCGGTGCCTGGGACAAGTGGGTCCTGGGAGTGAGCTTTGACGGCACCGGCTACGGTGACGACGGAGCGATCTGGGGAGGAGAGTTCTTCGCCGGCAGCCTGCGGACTGGATTCACTAGAGTGGCCCGCCTTCGGACCGCCGCACTGCCCGGAGGCGATGCGGCCGCGGAGTTCCCCGTGCAGGCCGCAGCGGGATTTTTGGCACAGCTTGAGGACCTGCCGGACCTGGCCGCCCCGCCATTCAACTTTCCCACACGCTATCAGACTGCCGTGCAGTTGGTGCGCAAGAATGTGAGGACGTTTCCCACTACTTCGATGGGACGGCTCTTCGATGCTGCCGCGGCGCTCCTTGGCTTTACTCGCGAGATTACCTTCGAGGGTCAGGCCGCGATGTGGCTGGAGCACATGGCTCGGCGCGCTTCGCAAGTCGAGATGTACCCGTTTCCGTTCGTCGACGGCGAACTGGACTTTCGTCCGCTGCTCTCCGCGATGGTCAGGGATCGCCTGAAGGGACGAGAAGTGGCCGAGATCGCCCGCGCGTTTCAGAGAGCCGTGGCGGATGGCTTATCCGACGCCGTAAAATCCCTGGCCCACAGTCAAAGCCTCGACACCGTGGTTCTTTCCGGCGGTGTTTTTCAGAACGAAATGCTGCTCGAAGACTTGAAGCCGCAGTTAGCCGGCGCCGGTCTGCAAGTGTGGACCAACCAGAACGTTCCTCCGAATGACGGCGGCATCAGTCTGGGGCAGGCCGCCATGGCTGCTTTTCAGAATACTGGCTGACAAACGTCACCGAAACACCTGAGTATCACAAGGTAGAATACAAACCTAGAGTAAGTAGGTCCGATGCGTACTCTGGCCGATATTTTCGCGCAAATTTTCCGCACGCTCTGGGCGCACAAGCTGCGCTCGTTCCTGACGATGTTCGGCATTGCGTGGGGGATCGGGTCGCTTCTGCTGCTGGTCGGTCTGGGCGAAGGCTTCCGCTCCGGCAACAAGCGCGAGATGGAAGAGTTCGGAAAGGACATCATGTTCATCTTTCCCGGACGCGCGCCGCTAGTCGAAGGCAGCATGCGCTCGGCGCGCTACTACCGGTTGAGTTATGAGGATTATCTCGACATCCGGTCGGCGCCGTACATCCGGGAAGCCAGCCCGGTGCTTACGCGCGATGATGTGCGCGCGGTCAGCGAGTTTGCCAGTGCCAGCGGGCAGATTACGGGCATCGAGCCGCAGTTCAATCAGATCCGTTTTCTGCCTGTGAATCAGGGCCGCTGGCTCAATGACCTTGACGAAAAGCAGCGGCGCAATGTGATCGTTCTCGGCGAGGAGATGACCCGCAACCTGTTCCCGGGGCGGCCCGCCGTGGGCGCGAGCATTTTGCTCAATGACGTGCGCTTCGAAGTCGTCGGGACCTTAAGACGCGTGGGCCGGGGAGACAACAATTCCACCAACGCACGTGGCTACATTCCCTACCAGGTCATGAACGTCTATTTCCCGCTCAAGGGAGAGCAGCAGCGCGACGCCATCTCGTTCATCAATTACCAGCCGCGAACGCGGGCGGAGCATGAACTGGCCTACCTGGAGGTGCGCAAGGTCGTCGCGCGGAATCACGGGTTCGACTATCGCGACGACAACGCCTTTGAAGGCTGGGACACGATCAAGCAGTCGGAAATGGTGGGCGCGATTTTCGATGCGATGAACGTGTTCCTGGGCGGCGTCGGCATGGTGACGCTGGCACTGGGCGCAATCGGAGTCGTCAACATCATGCTGGTGTCAGTCACGGAACGTACTCGCGAGATCGGCCTACGCAAGGCGCTGGGCGCAACGAATCGCAGCATCCTGCTGCAGTTTTTTCTAGAAGGGATCCTGATTACGGTGGTCAGCGGACTCATCGGCATGGGACTGGCTGGTGGTCTGATGGCAGCGATGGGGAACTTCCATGGTCCGGGCGGGTTCGATCCGCCAAAACTGGTGCCGATGACGGCCGCGTTGGCGATCGGTAGCCTGGCTCTGGCGGGGGTTGCTGCGGGACTCTATCCCGCGCGGCAGGCGGCGATCTTGCAGCCGGTGGAAGCCTTGAGGCAAGAGTCATGATGCGCGACATCCTGCGCGAGTCCTGGACCGCGATGAAGCACAACCGGCGTCGCACAGCGCTCACCATGCTCGGCATGGCGTGGGGCATCGCCACGGTCGTGCTTCTGCTAGCTTACGGCAACGGATTCGCCGAGGCATGCGCCAACATCTTCGCCAGCTTCGGCACCAAGACGATGATCTTGGTCCCCGGCCGCACTTCGATGCAGGCCGGCGGCGAGAAAGCTGGCGACCGCCTGCGCTTCACTCTGGACGATGTGGAACTGCTCACGGCGAATGTTCCACAAATCACGCGCATCACGCCCGAAGCATATAAAGACGGCACCATTCAGTATGAGAACCGCGAGTTCAACTTCAACGTGATCGGCGACTATCCAGTGGTTTCGTCCATCAAGGTGCTCGACATCGCCGAAGGGCGGTTCTACAACCCCGAAGACATGATGCAGCGCGGACGAGTCGCGGTGCTCGGCTCCGAAGCGCGCGAAAAATTGTTCTCGGGACGCAACGCGCTCGGGGAACGCATCCGCATCAACGGCATGAGCTTTGAAGTGATCGGAATCCTGCAACCCAAGATGCAGGAAGGTGACAACGACATCAACCGCATCATCTATATTCCCTTCACGACCATGGGCGACCTGACCGACACCCATTACCTGGGCAGCATCTGGATCAGCTACGAGGTTAACGACTACCAGGGTCTGGAACGCGCGATTCGCAGCGTGATGGCGCTGCAGCATAAGTTCAACGCCTCCGATCGCCGGGCGATGTTCGTCTTCAGCCTGATGGAGCAGGTGCACCAGTTCCAGCTCATCACGATGGGCTTGAAAGTGCTGCTCGGCTTTATAGGCACTTTGACCCTGGGCATTGGCGGGGTCGGGCTCATGAACATCATGCTGGTCTCTGTGACCCAACGGACACGCGAGATCGGTGTGGAGAAGGCACTGGGTTCCACGCGTCGTGAGATCTTCCTGCAGTTCCTTGCCGAAGCGCTGACCATCAGCTTCTTCGGAGGCGTACTGGGGATCCTGCTGGCGTACATCGTCTCGCTTTCAGTGGGAAGGCTCACGCTCTACAGCGCCCTCGCCAAACACGCCGAGGCGGGAGATATCCGGCTGACGATTGATCCCGTGACGCTGGTCGTCGCGACGGTGATCCTGGGCGCGGTGGCCCTGGTGAGCGGCATGTTGCCGGCGATTCGGGCGTCGCGGCTGGATCCGATTGAGGCGCTGCGGTACGAGTAGGGCCGACACCGCAGTACGGGAAATTCATCAACCACGAAGGACAGGAAGTTTCACGAAGGTTTAGCCCTTCAAGACACCCGTCTGCTGCGGGGGGCTATAATGCTCTGCGCTTGGAATCTGCGCATGATCCTAATCCCTGCTCCGAGGCTCATTTCAACATGGATCGCAAACCGACTCCTGGTTCTCCTGCCCGTAGAAAGTTCTTAGCCACTGCCGGCGCTGTTGCTGCATCGGCAGCTCTGCCCGCGCTCAGCGCGGCGCAAGAGACTCCGCTGGCGGCCGGTGTCGCGCGAAAGATTCCGATCGGCGTGTTCGATCCCGCATTCCCCGATCTCTCGCTCGACCAGATGCTGGAAAAGTACGCAGCGTGGGGAGTTGAAGCAGCCGAGATCGGCACCGGCGGATATCCCAGCGACAAGCACTGCCCCGCGCAGGAACTGCTCGACGATCCGGCCAAAATGCGCGCCTGGAAAAAGAAGTTCGACGACAAAAATGTCCGTGTGATGACACTCAGCTGTCACGGCAACCCGGTTCATCCGGACCAGAAGATTGCGCAGCGGGACGCGGAGAATTTCCGGCGGACGGTTCTGCTGGCCGAACGACTCGGAGTGGAAGTGATTGTCGGCTTCTCGGGATGTCCCGGGGGCAGTCCAACCGACACGATGCCGAACTGGATCACCTACCGCTGGCCGCCAGAGTATGCCCAGGCGGTCGAGTGGCAGTGGAAGGAGAAGGTGATTCCGTACTGGAAAGAGGCTGCAAGATTCGCGCGGGACCACGGGATTCACAAGCTTGCCTTCGAGATGCATCCCAATTTCGTCGTCTACAACCCATTCACGTTGCTCAAGCTCCGCGATGCAGTCGGTGAGGAGATCGGCGCGAATGTCGACCTCAGTCATCTCTTCTGGCAGGGATGCGATCCTCTGGAAGTGATTCGCATGTTGGGCAAGCAGGGCTGTATTTTCCACGCGCACATGAAGGACACGACGTTCTACAAGCAAAACGTCGACCGCTATGGCGTGCTGAATTTTGCCTTCGAGAAAAACGAGCTTCCTCAGGCATCGGAGACGTTTCGCGCCGTCGGCTACGGACACAGCGCCAACACCTGGAAAGAGATCGTGCGCACTTACATGGAAGTGGGTTATCAGGGCATGCTGAGCGTCGAAAATGAAGATCCGATTCTGCCCGGAGAAGTTGGGGTGCAGCGCGCGCTCACTGTGCTGAAAAACGTGCGCGCAGAATTGCTGGGAACGAGCGCCTGACGCCATGGATCGCCGCCAATTTTCGCGGGCGCTTGCCGGGGGAGCCCTGGGTAGCGCCGTTTGGAGCGCGCTCCCGGCAGCGGCGGCGTCAGCCGAAGAACAGGTTTCTTTTCGCTTCTCGGTGATGCTCTGGACGATTCTCCGGGATCGTCCTTTCGACGAGCGTGTGGAGAAAGTTTCGGAAGCCGGCTATCACGCGGTCGAACTGGTGGATGAGTATACGAAGTGGTCGGCAGAGGACCTCCGGCGGGCGACGGCAAAGTTGCGGTCTCTCGGCATCGTGGTCGACGCAATGGCAGGCGTCTGGACAGGCATTGCCAATCCGCAGGCTCGCGAAAAGTTTCTGGCGGACCTGAACGCGTTGGTGCCGATTGCCGCGCAACTCGAATGCCCGGCGATCATTGTCCTGTCCGGCGACCGCGTCGAAGGACTCTCGCGCGAAGTGCATCATGAAAGTTGCATCGAAGGGCTGAAGCGGGCTGCTGATCTCGCCGACAAACATGACCTCACGCTGCTGCTCGAAAACATCGATCAGGAAGAGAATCCCAAGTACTATCTGACCTCAGTCGCGGAGGGACTCGAAATCACCCGCGCCGTGAATCATCCGCGAGTGAAGTTCCTCTACGACTTCTACCACGAGCAGATTTCCGAAGGGAACCTGATCAAGAAGCTGGACCAGAATCTCGATCAGATCGGCCTGTTTCACGTTGCCGACGTGCCTGGCCGTCACGAGCCCGGCACGGGCGAGATCAACTACGCCAGCATTTATCGCAAACTGGCGCGGTCGAACTATCGCGGCTATGTGGCAATGGAATTCGAGCCCACAGCGGATCCGGTGACCAGCTTGCGAGCCGCGCGTGAAGCCGCGATCCGTGCCGTCCACGGAACCTAGACGTCTGTATGATTGACGAGTTTGCGAGCCGGGGACTAAGCTACGCAGACTCCGGGGTCGAGGGAGATTCATGCAGCGACGTGAAGTCATACGGCTTCTTCTGGGAACCGCCGCGATACCGCTTCTGCCGCGCGCTGTGCTTGGTCTTCTAAGGCAGGTTCACGATCAACTCCCCGCTGCGACCGCGCTGAAGACACTCACGCCGCACCAGGATGCGTTAGTTGCCGCGATCGCTGAGTGGATCATCCCGCAGACCGACACTCCGGGGGCCAAGGCTGCGCGGGTTAACGAGTTCATCGACCTGATTCTCACCGAGTGGTACGACGCCGACGACAGATCGAGGTTTCTGGCGGGACTCGACGATGTCGACAAGCAGAGTCGCGATTTCTACGGGGGAGATTTTCTGGAGTGCTCCAGCCCGCAACAGGAGCAACTTCTCACCACCTTCGACGAACGGCTGACTGAGTCGCGGCAGGCGGAGGTGCACATGTCCCGTCGCGGGCGACAGAGAATCACGCCCGCCGACCGGTCCTTCTTCTATGCCATGAAGCAACTGACGCTGGTCGGATATTTCACCTCAGAAGAGGGCGCGAAGCAGGCTTTGCACTACCAGGTCATTCCTTCCCGACACGAGGCCTGCGCGCCCCTGGAAGAAGAAGAGGCGGCGAAATAGATGCCGGCGAAAACGTACGACGCCATCGTGATTGGTTCCGGCATCACCGGAGGCTGGGCCGCCAAGGAACTCACCGAAAAGGGGCTTGAGACGCTGGTTCTCGAAGCGGGCCGTCCCATCGAACCGGGCAAGGACTACGTCGAACATATTCCGGTCTGGAAGAAGCGTTTCCGTGAAATGGGCGATCGCAACCGGTTCAACCGCGAGCAGCCGGTCCAGCAGAAATGCAACGCGCTCGATGAGCTGAACAGCAAGTTCTTCGTCAACGATCAGCAGAACCCGTACACCACCGATGAGGGCAAGCCGTTCCTATGGATTCGCGGGCGGCAGATCGGTGGGCGCTCTATTATCTGGGGACGCCAGTCATACCGCTGGAGCGATCTCGATTTCGAAGCCAACGCACGAGAAGGCATTGCCGTTGACTGGCCGATCCGCTATGCGGACATTGCTCCCTGGTACGACTACGTCGAAGATTTCGCCGGAATCAGTGGTCAGGCGGAAGGGCTGCCGCAACTGCCCGACGGCAAATTTCTGCCGCCGATGGAGATGACTTGCGCGGAGCTACTCGTGAAAGAGGCGATCGCCAAACACTTTCCCGGCGAGCGGCTCATGACCATCGGCCGCTGCGCCGTGCTCACGCAACCGCATCGCGGACGCGCCGCCTGTCACTATTGCGGGCCTTGCGATCATGGCTGTATTACGAAGTCGTATTTCAGCAGTCTGAATTCCACGCTACCGGCGGCGCTGGCCACGGGAAAGCTCACAATTCGCCCGCACAGCGTCGTGCACAGCCTGATCTTTGATTCGGCCAGCCGTAAAATCACCGGAGTGCGGGTGATCGATGGACAAACCAAAACCGCCCTCGAGTTTCATGGCCGCATTGTTTTCTTGTGCGCTTCGACGCTTGAATCTACGCGCGTTCTGCTGAACTCCGCGACGACGGAGTTTCCCTCCGGCCTGGCCAATTCCAGCGGCCAGCTCGGTCACAATCTGATGGATCACACCATGGGCGGCGGCGCGGGCGGGCGCATTCTCGGGAATGAAGATAAGACCAGCTTCGGCCGTCGGCCCAACGGCATCTATGTGCCGCGCTTTCGTAACGTCAAGAGCAAGCATCCGAACTTTCAGCGCGGATATGGCATGCAAGGCGGCGGATGGCGTCAAGGGTGGGAACGTGGTATCGAACTCGCCGGGTTCGGAAACGAATTCAAGCAGATGTTGATTCACCCCGGCCCGTGGATGATGGATTTCTACGGTTTCGGGGAGTGCCTGCCGAACGAAGCCAACTACGTTGAGCTCGACAAACGAGTGAAAGACGAGTGGGGAGTTCCGGCGCTGCGCATACACTGCCAGTGGCGCGACAACGAGCGGGCGATGCTCAATGACATGTCGATCGCCGCAGCGGAAATGCTGGCGGCGGCCGGCGCGAAAGACATCACGCCGTACCTGGAAGACAATCCGCCGGGCCTCACCATCCACGAAATGGGGACGGCGCGCATGGGGCGCGATCCGAAGACGTCGGTGCTCAACGCTCACAACCAGGCGCACGACATCAAGAACCTCTTTCTGACCGACGGCGGCTGCATGGCGTCGTCGTCGTGCGTGAATCCGTCGCTCACGTATATGGCGCTGACCGCGCGGGCCTGCGATTTCGCCGTCACTTCCATGAAAAAAGGAGAACTGTAAACGTGAATCGCCGCACCTTCCTGGGAACTATGACGGCCGCTGCAGTGTTTGCGCCGCGTGTGACGTGGGCGTCGGAGCCTGATCGCATTGAGAAGATTGGCGTGCAGCTCTACACCGTGCGTGACCAGATGAAGCACAACTTCGACGAAACGATCGCCAAAGTCGCGGCCATCGGCTACAAGGAAGTCGAGTTTGCCGGATATTTCAAGCGCACGCCCCAGCAGGTGCGCGCCGCGCTCGATCACAACGGCTTGACCGCACCCTCGATGCACACGGATTATCCCAGCCTGTTTGAGGGTTTTCCCCAGGTCGTCGCCAACAGCCAGGTGATCGGGCATCAGTACATCGTGTGCCCGTGGATTGACGAGAAAGTGCGCAAGGCGCCCGACGGATGGAAGCGGGCTGCCGAAGTCTTCAACAAGGCAGGCGAGATCAGCAAGAAAGCCGGGATTCAGTTCGCCTATCACAACCATCATTTTGAATTCGTGCAAGTGAATGGCAAATATGGCTACGACATCCTGTTAGCAGAAACCGATCCCAGCCTGGTGCAGATGGAGATGGACTTGTGCTGGATGACGGTTGCCGGGCAGGACCCCATGAGGTATTTCTCGCGCTATCCGGGCCGCTTCCCGCTGGTTCACGTGAAAGACATCAAGAACATACCTCAGCCGAAGAAGGCTGGCGACTGGGCGCCATTCAAGAACGTCGTTCCCAACATGACGCCGGTGGGCAGCGGCTCTATCCACTGGAAGGAAATCTTCGCCCACTCCAGCGAGGCCGGCATCGCGCACTATTTTGTCGAGCAGGATAAGGCGGAGCAGCCGTTTGAGAGCATCAAGGCGAGCTACGCCTACCTGGAGAACCTGCGATTCTGAGGCGGGCGTGGGCGTCCGCAGCTCCCTACATCGAACCCTTGACCAGCCCCTGCTTCGAAGGCATAATTTCGGCCACGAGATTTAGGGCCTGAACACTGCCAGACGGCCATTCTGACGCGGAATCGCGGCCTTCCCCAGCCGACCCTTCCTGTCCTCCAGGAGAGCGACGTGAGCGAAGAAATCAACAAGCGGATTGGCGATTACGAGATCCTCAACGAGTTGGGCGCCGGTGGCATGGGACGCGTTTATCGCGTACGCAACGTGATCTCCGATCGCATCGAGGCCATGAAGATCCTGCTGCCCGATCTGGCGGGACGGCAGGAACTCGCGGCGCGCTTTCTGCGTGAGATCAAACTTCTGGCCAGCTTGAACCATCCGAATATCGCGCAGCTGCGCACTGCCTTCACCAATGAGAATCAGCTCGTCATGATCATGGAGTACGTGGAAGGTGTCTCCCTCGCGACGCGCGTGCAGGCCGGGCCCATCCCGCTGACCGACGCACTCAACTACATTGATCAGGTCTTGAGCGCGCTAAGTTACGCTCACCAGCAGAACATCGTCCATCGCGATATCAAGCCCGGCAACATGATGCTGACACCGCAAGGCGTAGTCAAAGTCATGGACTTCGGCATTGCACGCTCTGAGACGGATCGCACGCTCACACTGGCGGGCACGAGCCTCGGGACCATCAACTACATGTCGCCCGAGCAGGTGAAGGGCGAGCCTACCGACCCGCGCTCGGACCTGTACTCCGTCGGCATCTGCCTCTACGAAATGGTGACGGGAAAGAAGCCTTTTGAAGCGGGCAGCGACTACTCAATCATGAGCGCGCACGTGAAGGACGCGCCGCGTCCGCCCGTCGAATTGCAGCCGGGCATACCGCCCGCGCTCAACGAAATCATCCTGGTGGCAATTGCGAAAGATCCGGCCGCGCGATTCCAGACCGCGGCTGCGTTCCGCAACGCCCTCAGCAACGTGCGCGGGGCCGCTGCCACGGCGGAAGTGGCCACCCTGGCCGCAGCGAATGCCGGGCGACCGCCCGCGACTGCCGTCAACGTTCCTCTGCCTGCAACTTCGTTGAGTCAGGTAGCCACCTTGGCGGCGGCACTATCCAGCGCCCCCGTGACAGCCATTCCGCCCGCTGCGATCCCGCAACCCGCACCCATTCCAGTGCCGCCGCCCGGCAGCCATCGCGGGCTTTACATGACGTTGGGCGCACTCATCGTGCTCGGTGGGCTGGTCGTGGCCGGAGTGTATCTGCCCAAACGTGGCAAAGCCGGAGAGCGCGTGCAGCAAGCAGCAACACCTCCGGCACCTTCGCAGCCACAGGTGATTCCGCCCGCAGCAGACGCGCCCGCTCCAGACGCCAGTGCCACGCCGCAGCCTCCCGTGGTGATGGCCAAGGAGACGACGAAAATCAAATCGCGTCTCAACCAGGAAGGCGGAGGCACGCCGCCGGCTCCGGCCGGGCCGGATATCCATCAACTGGAAGACGAAATTGACCAGCTCAGTGCTCGCGCCGGAGCCGTCAACAGCAGTCTGGATCGCCTGCGGCAGCAGCAGGCATCCGCGGGTTACGGGTTGCGCGGCGACATCGGCGAGCGGCAGGAACTCATGAAGGTCAATCTCTCCCGCGCGCAGGAGGCGGCCGAAAAAGGTGACGCCGTCAAAGCCAAGAAGTACGTGGATAAGACTCAGGCTGACCTGGACGTGCTGGAGAAGTTTCTGGGGCGCTGACTCGTTCGAGCATTTCGTTCTGCAGCGGCACTAGTGTGTTCTGCATTCAGGCTGATCCTGTCGTCCGCGATCCAGGCTCCCTCGTATAATCAACAACGACAACTCATTCCCAAAGCCCCATGCCCCTGCATACTCGCCAACGGATCGTCATTATTGGATTGGCTGCGCTGATCCTGACTGCAATCGTTGGCATCGTGCTGACCCGGGAATCGGGCGTGCCCTTCGTGCGCTCGCGCCCGCGTCGCGCTCCGATGGTCGATGAGCAGACGGTGCAAACCGCGCGCAACATGGCGGCCCTGGCTTCCACGCGCGAGGAGCAACGTTACGCCAACCAGGCACTCCGACTGGCCGATCACTCCGTCGATCTCGCCTTCGCCGAAGCCATGCGAGACGCTACTTCTCGTTCCGCCGCCAACACGCCTGAAGCGAAGGAGCTCTTCGCACGCGTCAGCCGGGCTGAAGCTCAGGTCAAGTCGGACCAGGAAATCATCGACACCCTGAAAAAGGAATCAGAAAAGTCGAAGACCCCGGCCGAAGGACTCCAGGAGCAGATGGACCTCCTGCAGGCGCAGATGGAACTGGATAAGGACGAACTCGACGACGCCAAAGGAGATTTGCTTCGTTCCGGGGTCGACTCTCTAAGCCGTGTCCAGCGCCAGTTTGCCCGCTACCAGGCGTCGCAGCAGCAGAGCGAAGCGGCCCGCGCGCAGATCAACCTGCCGGGTGCGGATACCGTGCCCGTGGCCACCAACCTCATCGCGCAGTTCGTAGCGTGGCGGGCACAACGGGTCAAGGTCATCCAGTTGCAGCAGGCTCGCGACGAAACCGTGCAGAAGCGCGAGCAACTTCAGCAGAGGCACGCAGCGGCCGAACAGGCAGGTGCCACGGAATCGAATGAAGGCTCTGCTACGGCCGGCGCATCCCAGGACCAGGCCGTCATCAACACTCTGCGGCGCCTTTCGCAGCGCCACAAGAATCTTGCTGACCTGAACAACCGCATCCAGGACCATCAGGATCTGGCCGATGTCTACGGCAACTGGATCGGCTTGGTGCAATCGATCCAGCAAGCCGCGCTGCACCGCATGATTCAGTCCGCATTGCTGGTGCTGCTCATTATTCTGGCCGTGTACTTAGTGGACCAGGCGATCGATCGCTACCTCGGCGACTATATCCACGACCGCCGCCGCATGCGCACTCTGCGAACGATCGCTCGGTTTGCCGTGCAGGCGGCGGGCGTCTTGCTGGTGGCGTTCGTTCTCTTGGGCGTTCCCAATCAGATGCCGACCATTCTCGGCCTGGCCGGCGCGGGTTTAACTGTCGCTCTGAAAGATTTCATCGTCGGCTTTTTCGGATGGTTTGCGCTGATGGGCCGCAACGGCATCCGCGTCGGTGATTGGGTGGAGATCCAGGGCGTGGTCGGTGAAGTCATCGAAATCGGGCTGATGCGCACGGTCTTGCTCGAGACCGGCAACTGGAACGACGCCGGCCATCCCACCGGCCGCAAGGTTGCCTTCGTCAACAGCTTCGCCATTGAAGGTCACTACTTCAATTTCTCCACCAGCGGCCAGTGGCTCTGGGACGAACTGCAGATCCTGGTGCCCTCCAACCGCGATCCGTATCCCATCATCGACGGCATTCAGAAGCTGGTTGCCACGGCAACCGAAGCCAACGCGCGGAGTGCGGAAGAAGAATGGAAACGTGCCACGCGTGATCGCATGCACTCAGTGTCGGCAGCTCCGGCGATCAACCTGCGCCCCACGCCGTCGGGAGTGGAAGTGCACGTCCGCTACATCACGCGCGCACAGGAGCGCTACGCCACCCGCACGCTGCTGTACCAGGAGATCGTGAACCTGCTGCATCAGAAGCCGGAGATGGCGGAGATGGGCCGCCAGCGGGAAGACTCAAAGTGATTGGTAGCGCTACCGGGAATCGAACCCGGGCTTGAAGATTGCGAATCCCCGTCCTCCAATAAGTTCGGGGGCCACCTTCCTCGTGCGCTTCCTGCAATCCGGCTGCGACATAGCCAACGTCCAGGTATTTGCTGAACACAAATCGACAGAAACCACCCAGCCGTACCTGGGTTCTCGACACGATTGCGAAGGGAGGCGGTGAATCGGTTGAATGCTTCAGCGGTCCAGTGAACGTCCCAATCTCACCAATCCGTCACACATATGTGAGTACTGCATCACAGAAACGGCTTCTCGGTAGAGGTTAGCCTTTGCCCGTCACAAGTTTGCTCCGGTCTCGGCAGCGCAGAAGTTGTCAGCTGTCGCGGCCTCCCGGGCTCGCGTCCCTGGGCTTGATGACCGCCATTCTACTCACCCAATCATGGGCAGCATTATTTGGACGTACAGCTAGTATGGGCCACGAATCAAAAGAGGAGGAAAGTATGATTCGTCACGTCATTCTGCTTTGGTTGATTGTGCTTATCGTTGTCTGGGCCCTTGAGCCAGTCGTCAACGCACAAATCGTCTACGATCTGCCTGGGATTCGGGAGAGTTCAGCCGTGGTGGCAGATTTCAATCACGACGGAATCCCGGATTTGGCGGCTGTGACACCGTGCACGACATACGGACAGTGTCTGGCGCTGCTGGAGTTCTATAGGGGAGACGGAACCGGACACTTCGCCCCAGCCGCCTTCGTCGAACTGGGAGGGATTGTCGTTGGATCGGCAGTGGTTGCTGATTTCTATGGCAACGGCAACCTCGAACTGATTGTCCCAGCCGTAAAACCACCGACTCCCGGTGCCGGCTATGGCTACGGTCTAGCGATCGTCGACAGCCTGGGATCGGTTTCGTGGTATCGACTTACCAATGGCGATCAGGAGGTCTATGCGGTGCAGTTCGCCGACCTAAATAACGATGGGAAGCTTGATATGCTGCTGGCGACCAAAAACGGACTCGAGTCTCATCAGGGTGATGGGGCCGGTAACTTCACTCAGGTCGCAAGTCTCACAAGTTATACAGCTTTTAGCCGCCATGAGCTCTTGCTCGGCGACTTCAACGGAGACGGCAAGATCGATGTCGCTACCCCTGCGGAGATCTGGGGCGGTGGAGGTATTAACGTGTTCCTCGGTAACGGGGATGGAACTTTTCAGGTCCCCGTGTTTACGGATGGGGCTTTGGACAACCCCATCGCAGCCGCCGACTTCAACCATGATGGCAAGCTTGACTTAGCCTTCGGCACCCCGCAAAGCCCCTACGTCACCGTGCTGCTGGGCAATGGGGATGGCACGTTTTCTACCCGGTATGCGTACAACACCGGACAATGGCATTCCGCTATGGTGGTTGCGGGCGATTTCAATAAAGACGGCAACGCCGACGTGGCCGTCGCCGATGGCTGCTGGGGTGGCCGGGACAGATGGTGGCCATGCCCGACGGATGCAGCCGTCACCATCTTGCCCGGTAATGGGGATGGAACGCTTCAGCTCCCCACCAGCTACAGCGCTGGTGGCCGGGTGGAGACAGGGCGGTACTACTGGCACGACATGTTCATGACTTCAAGCGATCTCGACGGCAACGGAACGATCGACCTGATCGTTGCGAACCAGTTGCCCTCGGATTCGTTTTCATCGTGTCGGCACCAAGGCTGTCACGGGACACTTGCAATCCTGCTGGGAAACGGTGATGGCACATTTCAATCGGACCCGGTCAACAGCCATTTCGTTACCAGAACATCATTAGCTGGAAATAACAACAATTCGACATATGGCCAGCCTGTGATTTTTACTGCGACTGTGACTTCGGAGGGGCCGATCGCTCCCACAGGCGCGGTCGTATTCAGGGGTGCGCACGGCACAGCGACTCTGGCTGGCGGCGTTGCTACCTTCACCACCCAGTTCATGGATGCCGGGTCTGCGAATATTACTGCCAAATACTCAGGAGACACTTCGCAGGTTGCCAGTACATCAGACAGCTATCAACAGACTGTCAATCCTGCAGCGACAACAACCCGAGTAGTTTCGTCTCACAATCCTTCGGTCCAAGGTCAGCAGGTAGCCTTTACCGCAACCATAACGTCACCCTTCGCTACCCCCAAAGGGACCGTCACCTTCCGCAGCGGCAACACTGTGCTGGGCACCGCTCAGGTTGGCTACGGTAGAGCAACGTTCCGGACGGCCGCATTGCCCGTCGGCTCGTCGACCATAACGGCAACGTACAACCCGGCGATGAATCGCGCTGGCGGCACCAATTTCATCACCAGCTCAAAATCGATAGTTCAGGTGGTGCAGTGATTCAGAGACATCATGCGCAGCAAGCAGCGCTTCCTGGCATCCGATCAGGGTTTCGACCCGCGGCTCACGGCGATTCTGAGTTTCGGCCGCGACGTTGTGTCCAGTTGGTGTCCTTGAATAGAGATAATCAAGGAGATTTAGGGGAAACGGAAGGACTCAAATGAACATGCCAAGGTCACTAGAAAACATGCATGACACTGGAGATTTGAGCTAAGTGGAAGGATGGTAGCGCTACCGGGAATCGAACCCGGGTTTGAAGATTGAGAATCTTCCGTCCTAACCCCTAGACGATAGCGCCACTGAGGGCAGTCAAAATTATAACAAAGCAAGCGCGGCCCAAGTGCCCGGCGAAGTCCTCTAGGCACGGCGAAATGCGGCGGCATCCATGCGGCGGGCTTCGGCTTCCTCGTAGCGTTTGCGGACCACCGGCTTCAGCATTCCGAACAACAGGGTCAGCAGAAATCCGATCAGCACAAATGGATACCAGATCGCATACGGCTGCCCGGTGGCGACCGCATAGATCCCCAGCGTGAGATTCACCACCCCAATCAGCATGAACGCGGTGAATGCGCCCAGCACGAGACCGCGTGCTTTGCCTTGTGGAGCGAGCCTACCGGCAACAGCGCCGACCACTCCGCCAAGTGTGCCGAGCAGTCCGCCACCGACTCCGCCATAAAATATCCCAAACTTCATCGGATCAAACCACGGTTGCATCATCATCGGAATTCTCCTTCTGCTGCCGGTAGAGATCGCGCACCGACCGCGCTGCTGGAACCGTAATCTCACCCCGTTCCACCAGTTCCGCCAGCAACTGCATCATGGGATCCGGTTTCGCGCCGTTGGCGAGTTGCCGCAAGTGTTCGATCACGCGATCTACGCGCAGCCGGATCGTGGGATAGCTGACCTGGTAGACCCGCGCCAGATCTTTCAGCGACCCCGACGCCAGCACCAGCTGCATGACCAGATCCAGTTCCTCTTCGCTCAGCGCCAGCAGCGGATGCTGCCATCCCGTCTGGTTGTCGCGCTTGCTCGCTGAGACGATCATGGGAGAAAGGTTAGGTCTGAATCGAATAAAAGTAAAGATGACTTTAATAATATTAAAGTACTCCCCGGCGGAAGGTACATAGTTAGCACTGTATAATCTGTCGCTTACGAAATATTAAAAGCATATCTCCATCGTCCCCTTGACAACTCAAAGCACAGAGCACAGAATCTTCAATTAGGCGAACAAAAAGCGAAATATCAGATTCGCCCAAGGTGATTTCTTTCCCTTTTGATCCCTGAAATTTTGAGGATGTAATGTCTGCTTCTCCGGTGTTTTCATCGGCGGCTTCAGGCCGCCCTTTTCTTTTTCCCGCTCCTGCGGAAGGACTGCTCTGGCAGCGTCTGGAGGCGCTGCGAAAACTGCCGGCGCGGGTTACACCCGCTTCGCATTTGGAAGTGCGTCCTGCGCCGGAGATGGTTTCCAGCGGCATTCGCGAACTGGACGCGCTCACCGGAGGTTTTCCCCGTGGCTGCCTCACGGAGATTTGCGGTCCGGCTTCTTCCGGACGAACCAGCATGCTGCTTTCCGCGCTGGCTCACACAACGCATCGCGGAGAAGTATGCGCACTGGTCGACGCCAGCGACACGCTTGATCCGGCATCGGCGGTTGCAGCGGGGGTGGAAATGGGACGGTTGTTGTGGGTGCGATGCGGGAAGGCAGTTCGCAGTTCCCGGTTCTCAGTTCTCAGTCCATCGCCGGAACACAGTTTTGGAAAGTTGACCACGGAGAAAGTCAGAGCAGAGCGAAGAGGTTGGGAATCACAACTGGAGCAGGTCCTGAAAGTGACCGACCTGCTTCTGCAGAGCCACGGGTTTGGCATGATCGCGCTCGATCTGGGAGATATTCCTGTGCGCAGCGCGCGCCAGATTCCGTTAGCGTCGTGGTTTCGCTTTCGTCGCGCGGTGGAACATACGCCGACTGTGCTGCTCGTTCTGGAACAGCAGCCGATTGCAGGAAGCTGTTCGTCGGTGTTGCTGAAGGTCACAGGGCACAGGTCAGCGGTCACAGGAAAGAGGTTCTCAGTTCTCAGCTCCCTCGCAGCAAATCATCTGACACATACGGAATTGCTGGATCAATTCGAGATCGGAGTTGAGTTGCTGCGCTTGCGGCTGGAGCGCAAGCCGGCTCGATCGGTGATGACAAGTTTCCATAGTCGTGCAGCATGGGCGGGATGAAACCCCCGAGGCACGACCAGTTCTAGCCAGTAGCCAGAAGCTAGTAGCTAAACCTGAGACGACCTGTCACCTGCTCTATGTTTGCCTGCCTCCACATCTCCGATTTTCCCGTCGAAGCGATCATCCGCTGCGAACCGGAGTTGCGCGGGCGGGCTGTTGCCGTACTCATCGGCAAGTCGCCGCTAGAAAAAGTGATGGCGCTGAACGAGAAAGCGCGCCAGATCGGAGTAGAGATCGGCGCGACCAAGGCGCAACTGGAAGCATGGGAGGAATTGATCTTGCGTACACGTTCAGAAGCTCAGGAGAACTCGGCGCATGCCGCGCTGCTCGATTGCGCGCAGTCGTTTTCTCCGGAAGTGGAAGATACCGCACTGGGCACGGTGCTTCTGAATCTTGCCGGCCTGGAACCACTTCTCGGGCCTCTACAGAAAATCGCTCAGGACCTGGCGCAGCGAGCTTTGCGGATGGACCTCGAAGCGAACGTTGCTGTTGCCACGAATCCTGACGCCGCTTTGCTCGCAGCCCACGGTTTTGGTGGAGTGACTCTGATCCCCGAAGGGCATGAAGCCGAGCGCTTCGGAGAGTTGCCGGTGGATGTTCTGCTGCAGTGCTTTTCTTCCGGCACGGACGAAGCGCGCTGGCTGGAAACGTTCGATCGCTGGGGAATCCGGAATTTACGCGCTCTGGCTGGCCTGCCCGAAATTCCGCTCTGCGAGCGCCTGGGGCAGCAGGGACTTCATCTGCAGAAACTGGCGCGAGGCGCGGCAACGCGCGATCTGCAGTTGTTCGAGTCGCCGTTGATTTTTGAAGAAGACATCGAACTTGAGTATCCGATCATGCTGCTTGAGCCGCTTGCTTTTCTGCTGAACCGCATGCTCGAGCAGGTGTGCGCGCGGCTGGGCGCCCGCGCGCGAGCGGCCCAGGAACTGAAACTCGAACTGGAGCTCGTGAAATCAGCGGAAGATTGTGATCCCGACCAGTCCACAACATTCACGCGCACGTTGCGGCTGCCGGTTCCTATGCTGGATGCAAAAGTCCTTCTCAAGCTGTTGCAACTCGATCTGCAGGCGCATCCACCGGGCGCGCCGATTCTGAAGATTCATCTGGCAGCCGAGCCGGCGCGTCCGCGGTCGACGCAGAACGGACTGTTCCTGCCGGTATTTCCTGAACCCGAAAAACTGGAACTCACTCTGGCGCGCATCACGGGCATCGTCGGAGAGGGAAGAGCAGGCGCTGCTGAATTGCTCGGCACTCATCGCGAAGGCGCTTTTCAAATGCAGCCGTTTGCTCCGGTTGTGCCTGAAGAAAAGACATCAGCTAGAAGAAAGAAGGATATTGCCGTGCAAGTGGAAGATGACGGCCCGAATCGCATCGCAGAGAGCGCCCAAGAGAAGATGACCGCCGTGATTGCGTTGCGCCTGTTTCGTCCGCGGCTGCGCGCGGTGGTGAACGTACAGGACGGCAAGCCGGTGAAGTTGAAGTGTCTGGTAAGAAAAGAAATCGCCGGCGAAATCGTTTGGACGGCCGGCCCCTGGCGCTCTTCCGGCGACTGGTCGGAGCAGGAAGGATGGTCGCGCGAAGAGTGGGACATCGCCCTGCAAGCCGAAAGCGAAATGGTTTTATACCGGCTCGTGGAGGATAAGTTGAGCCGGGACTGGTGGGTGGAAGGGGTGTATGACTAAAAGAAATAATCGGTAGCCGGTAGTTGGTAGTCAGCGATACATGGTTTTTACCGACTACCGACTACCAGTTTTCCATGTACATCGAGCTTCACGCCCGTTCTGCATTCAGCTTTCTTGAAGGCTCGTCCCTTCCTGAGAGGCTCGTGGAGAGGTGTGCCGCGTTTGGGATGCCGGCCATGGCGCTGCTCGATCGCGATGGCGTCTACGGATCGCCGCGTTTCCATCTCGCCGCGAAGAAGGCAAAGATCAAGGCGCACATCGGCGCAGAAGTAACAGTGGCCACTGCCCGCCGGCCACTGACCACTGATTGCAGATTTCCGCTGCTCGTCGCCTCCCGCACGGGATATCAGAACCTCTGCCGGATAATCACGCAGATGAAGTTGCGCGTTGGCCGGAAAGAAGGCGCCGTAGCAGAAGAACAAGACTTCACAGAGCACGCCGACGGCCTGATCTGCCTTACTGGAGGCGAAGAAGGGCCGCTGTCATTGGCGCTGAAGCAGGGTGGCCCGCAGGCAGCATTGCAATCCGTCGAGCGGCTAACTGAAATATTCGGGCCAAAAAATGTCTACATCGAACTACAGCGTCACTTTCATCGCGACGAAGAGTACCGCAACCGGGTCGCAATCGAAATCGCGCGCGCCCTGAATCTTCCGCTCCTGGCCACCAATGGCGTGAACTACGCTACACCCCGTGACCGCGAGTTAGCCGACGCTTTCACTGCGCTTCGTAATCACCGCACTCTCGCGACCGCCGGCCGGCTTCTGGCGCGCAACTCCGAGCGCTACTTGAAGACTCCATCGGAAATGCAGGCGCTCTTCGCCGACCTTCCGGAAGCCATCGCGAATACTCAGGAACTTTCCGCGCGTCTCGAATTTACGCTCAACGATCTCGGATATGAATTCCCACCCTATCCCGTGCCCGATGGCGAAACGATGACTTCTTTTCTGCGCGAGCGCACGCGCGAAGGTTTCCAGAGCCGCTACGGCCGAGCGAATCGGGAACTCAAAAACCGTGCCCGCCGCCAGATCGACCGCGAGTTGAAGCTGATCGAACATCTCAAACTCGAAGGTTACTTCCTGATCGTCTGGGACCTGGTGCGTTTCTGCCGTGAGCAGAACATTCTCATGCAGGGCCGCGGATCGGCCGCCAATAGCGCCGTCTGCTACTCGCTCGGCATTACGGCGGTCGATCCCATCAGCATGGAACTGCTCTTCGAACGTTTCCTTTCCGAAGAGCGCGGCGAGTGGCCCGACATCGATCTTGATTTGCCCAGCGGCGACGAGCGCGAGCGCGTGATTCAGTATCTCTATCAGCGCTATGGCCAGCGCGGCGCGGCCATGACGGCCAACGTCATCACCTATCGAAACCGCATGGCCGCTCGCGAGATGGGCAAGGCGCTGGGATTCGACGACGACACGCTAAAACGAATTTCCGCAGCAGTCGCGACCTGGGAATTCCGCGACGAAAACGACGCGCTCGACCGCCGCCTCTGCGATGCCGGGCTCGATCTCAAGCATCCGCGCATCCGCAAGTATTTCGAATTGTGCCTGGCCGTGCAGGATTTACCACGTCACCTGGGTCAGCACTCCGGCGGCATGGTCATCTGCCAGGGCCGCCTCGATTCCGTTGTCCCTCTGGAACCAGCGTCCATGCCGGGCCGTGTCGTCGTGCAATGGGATAAAGAAGACTGCGCCGACATGGGGATCATCAAAGTCGACCTGCTCGGGCTCGGCATGATGGCAGTGCTGAAAGATTCCATCGAATTGATCCGCGATCATCACAAGGAAGAGGTAGACCTGGCGCACCTCCCGGCGGACGATCCTGCTGTTTACTCGGCGCTGCAGAAGGCTGACACGGTCGGCATGTTTCAAGTAGAAAGCCGCGCGCAGATGTCCTCGCTGCCGCGCCTCAGGCCGCAGCGCTTCTACGACATTGTGGTGCAGGTGGCGATCATCCGGCCCGGGCCGATCGTCGGCAACATGGTGAACCCGTTCATCAAGCGGCGACAGGGCAGGGAAGGAGTCAGCTACCCGCATCCATCACTCGAAAATGTCCTCAGCCGCACGCTGGGTGTGCCGCTTTTCCAGGAACAATTGCTGCGCATGGCCATGATCACCGCCAACTTCACCGGAGGCGAGGCCGAAGAATTGCGCCGCGCCATGGGCTTCAAGCGATCGGAAGCGCGCATGAAGACGATCGAAGAGAAATTGCGCACCGGCATGACGCGCAACAGAATTACCGGCGAAGCGCAGGAGCAGATCATTCAGGCCATTACTTCGTTTGCTCTCTACGGATTTCCCGAATCCCATGCCGCCAGCTTTGCGCTCATCGCGTATGCCAGCGCGTATCTGAAATGCCACTACCTGGCCGCATTCACGGCCGCGCTACTCAACAATCAGCCGATGGGTTTCTATCATCCGGCGACGATTGTGAAAGACGCGCAGCGTCACGGATTGAAACTGCTGCCGGTGGATGTGACGAAGTCGGACTGGAAGTGCAGTTTGGAGGCAGTTGCCAGTAAAGACGGGGAGCTTGTGGTTCGCCTGGGCCTGAACTATGCGCGTGGATTGCGCGAACCTGCCGCGCAGGTGTTAGTGCGCGAGCGCAGCATGTCGCCGTTTGCATCGATTCACGATCTCACCCGCCGTGTGCCGGAGTTGCGGCGGGACGAACTGACCACGCTGGCCGAGATCGGGGCCCTGAATGCAGTGGCCACGGGCTCTTTCCACCGTCGCGACGCACTCTGGCAGGTTGAGCGCGCGGTCCGATGGTCTGGGCCTTTGCTGGAAGAACTTCCTGAGCCCGACGCCAAGTCTCCACTCCATGCCATGACTCACGAAGAGCGCCTGGTTGCGGACTTTCGCGGCACCAGCCTGACCATCGGCCCGCATCCCATGAAATATCGCCGCGAAGAAATGAAGAAGCTTGGAATCTACCGCGCCTCAGACCTGGCGCAGGTTCCGAATGGCCGCCGCTTGCGCATCGGCGGATGCGTGATTGCCCGCCAGCGTCCAGGGACTGCCAAGGGAATGATGTTCATGAGCCTGGAAGACGAGACCGGCATCGCCAATGCCATTATCGCGCCCGATCTGCTGCAGAAGAACCGCGTCCTGCTGATTTCCGAGCGGTTTCTGATGGTCGAAGGAATCCTGCAGAATCAGGATAACGTGATTCACATCCGCGCTGAGAAAGTTGCACCGTTGCGTGTGACGCAGGCTGAGACCTCCTCACACGATTTCCACTAATCGAATCGGAAAGGCAGGGCTTCAGCCGTGCCATAGCGTCTCCGGGATCATGCCGACGACAGCTTTTTCGCGTTGTGTCGCAGCGACCGCCCTTCCGCCAGGCCGTACAGTTCTTCGGCGAGATTCTTGGTGTGGTCGCCGATCCGTTCCAGAGCCTGTGCGGTGAGGAGAATGTCGAAATTCTGCGGGTTTTCACTCTCCGCCAGATGCCGCTGGAACAAGGCATGGCAGAGGCGGTCAACTTCAGGGTCAGTTTGCAGAACGCTGCGGGCATAAGAGATTTCGCGCTTCTCGAATCCCAGGTGGATCTGTTCCAGCATGCCGTGCAGCAACGAAGCCATTTCAATGAGATCCCGTGAGTCCCGCGCCGGGAGCTTGTCCCGCCGCGATTGCAGCTGCATGACGGCACTGTAAGCAAGGTCGCCAATGCGTTCGAGGTCGGTGATGAACTTCAGGCAGGCCAGAAGCTGACGAGCCTTGGCCTCGCCGACCCGCGTGATCGCTCCGGGCAAGTGCTCGTCGATCTTGCGTTCGATCTGATCGAGTTCCTTCTCGCAATCCTTGATCGTGATTAAAGCCATCCGCGAACTGCCCGCGAGAAAGTCGCGCACGTTGAAGACGGAGTCGCGGGCAATCAGGCAAGCGCGAAGCACAAGGGCGGTCAGTTCATTGGTGGCAGTTTCCTCGCTCCGGGAGCGCGCTGCCTCGACCGCCGGATGAGCGGCCGCGAGAATACGCTTCGCCTTTGGGGATGACGACCGCCGTTTTTGCGCCATGCGTCAGACGAGAGTATAGGGCCGGAATATGAAAAGACTGTGAATTCGCTACCGCTGCCAGCCTCAGTGCCGGCGTTCGGTTTCGCGCAGAACGACGGCAAACGAGCGGCCGCCAAAGCTGAAGCCCTGCGAGATTCTTCCTGTGACCGCCACTTTGGCGCCATTTCCCGGCACGCCGTAGTTCTGACTATAAACCCAGATCGTTCCCGTGCCGTCGTCAATCTCGTAAACGCCAGCGCCCATGGCACCAAACGAATTCGAAACGCGTCCCGCAATGCTGATGTCCCGATCGAGGTAACGCCCGGGGTCGCGATTGATGTTGGCGACCGAAACCCGCGGCGGACACGCGGCCAGCAGCAACATCGTTACCATTACAACCGCGACTGCGACTGTTTTCAGCCTAGTGTTCAAGGGAACTCTCCAAAACCGGCAATCGAGATTGCCCCGATTGCGCGTGCTGTGATTCTACAAGGTCAGATGCGAGGCGGTGGAGACGCGTTGTGCCTCTGCTAGTCTTCCGCAAACCTCTCTGGCTGTTACTTCTCTGCCGCCGCTGCTTGGGCCTCCGCGCGCGCGGCATCGGGCTCTCGGCCCAGACCACGGTATGCGCGCCCTAGCAGACGCAAAGCCGCGGCATTCTTCGGATCAGCCTTCGTGATTGTCTCCAGATCCGGCAGCGACCCCGCAAAATCGGACTGAGCAATCTGCGCCTCCGCCAGTCCCAGCCGCGCCTCCGTGTTGTTGGAATCGACCAGCGACGCGGCTTCGAACTGGTCCTGCGCGTTTTTGGGATCGCTCAGTTTTAGGTATACGCGACCAAGTAGTAGACGCGCCGGTAACTGGCTTGGGATCAGCTTCAGGCTTGCTTCAAGCGCATCGCGGGCGCCACCAAAGTCGCCGGACTTCTCCAGTGCCTGCCCAGCTTCAAACGCTGCCGTGGCGTCCTCCGGACGCAATTCACGCGCGCGTTTCAGGTGCGCGGCGGCTTTGGCATAGTCGCCGGCAGCCAGTTCCAACTCACCGAGTTGGCGCAGCGCCGTCGGCGACGCGGGATCGAGCGACAGCGCCTTCTCGAGAAACCCGCGCGCATCGTTCACACGATTGTCGTCCGAGGCCAGCATGGAACGGTGCAGCAGATTCTGCACTTCGATCTTGTCTTTGGGATCGGGAAGCGCGCTGTTCGCCTTGACTGCCTCGCCTCCGCCGGGCAGCTTTGCCTTCCACTTTTCCAGAGCCGCCTGCAGTTCTGGAACCTGCGCGTTGTCGGCAGCGTAGAGATTCTTCAACTCATGCGGATCCGACTCCAGGTTGTACAACTCGGGCCGTGGCGCTTCGATCAGCTTCGCGTTTTCAGATCGAAGAGCGCGGATCGGTGCCCACCCAAAACGCAGCGGATAATCCGTTTCGGCGAAAACTTCATGGACCGCTTCCTCCTGATGTCTGATCATGGGAACCAGCGACGAGCCGCTTAATTCCGGCGGCACGGGCGTGCTGGTGAGAGCGAGGACTGTGGGAAGAATGTCAGTCGTTCGCACCTGCGCATCAACTACACCGCGCTGTGCGGGCGCGGTCTTCACGATCAGGGGCACATGCAGTGTCGAGTCGTACAGGAAGAGGCCATGAGTCTCTTCACCATGCTCGCCGAGTCCTTCTCCGTGATCGCCCACGACGACAATGATCGCGTTTGCGTATGCGCCGGTCTTCTTTAAGTAGGCGATGAAGTTCCCCAGGGCTGAGTCGGCGTAAGCAATCTCGCCATCGTACGGATCTTTGTATTTCTCCGCGAAGGGCGGTGGCGGCTCGTACGGATCGTGCGGGTCAAACAGGTGCACCCAGACAAATCGCGGTCCCGAAGGATGTTTCGCAAGCCACGCCTCGGCATGTTGAACGACTTCGCCGCCGCGCCGCTCCACGCGTCCGAAGCGCTCTTTGGTAGTTGATTGTTCCGGGAAGTTGTCGTAAAAATCGAAGCCGCGATCCAAGCCTGGGGCCAATGCTTTGCTGTCCAGAATCACCGCTCCGATGAATGCGGCCGTCTTATAGCCTCTTTGTTTCAGCAGTTCCGCCCAGGTGGTATGTTGCGGTGCGAGCGGCACGGCAAAATCCGTCACGCCGTGCACCGAAGGCAGAAGGCCCGTCAGAATGGAAGTATGAGACGTGTTTGTGATGGGACTCAGTGTGAATGCATGCGCGAAGCGAGTGCCATCGGCAGCCAGCGCGTCGAGCGCGGGAGTCTCGATCTGCTTGTAGCCGTAGCAGCCGACGTGGTCGGCGCGCAGAGTGTCGATCGTAATCAGGAAGACGTCCGGAGACGCCTTTCGTGCAGCCGCCGCCTGTCCGAAAGACGCAGTTGTAAGCGCGAGTAGGGCGAAAGCAATGGCCAGTCGCTTCATCATCGCCAGCCTACCACAGCGGCAGAGACGATAATCCCACCGGCGCTGATGCAATCTCGCGATGAAGATGCAAGACGTGCCGACCGTCGCGCCCTACTTGTTGCCGAGAGTAAGCGGAATCTCCGTTGACCCGGTGTATCCCGTACGGCCGTCGCGAACCACCAGGCGAAGACGATATCGGCCGGGACCAAGATCCAGGTCCGTGTTGAAGGGGATGCCCCGCTGCATGAAGGCCTGCAGTTGGTCGCCCTTGATCGGCGCATCAATGGCGTTATTTTTTTGAGCTACCAGTTTTCCTTCCGATGAATACGCCGCTACGTGGAATTCAATGACATAGTGGCGTCCGCCATCGCTGGTTTGCTCCCCCGCGACGGTCAGCGGGTTGACAAGAAACTGGATCGGAACCTTCATCTTCGAACTCGGCTCGGGCGGAACGACTCGCGAGTCAAAGATCACCATGGTCTCACTCGGCATTCCCAGCGCCATCGAGGCGGCTAACTCGTTATCCCGCGTCTTGTCTTTACTTTTCGCCCACTGCGAAGCATCCCGGGCAAAGTATCCTTCGCGGGCCCGGATTTCCAGATCAGGCTTGTCCAGCTTGACCTGAATCTTCCTGAACTTGCCGTCCCAATTCTTGTTGTCAGGGTAGTAGCCCAGAAGATAATAAGCGGAGCCGTCGGCCACGCTGGTGGCGACCGCGCCGGCCAGATCATTGCCGTTCTTGAACAGTCGCCCGCCGCTTTCCGTCGATAGGGTCAGGAGCGTGTCCTGGCTTCGCTGCAGAGCTTCACCGCCCGATCTCAGCGCCGCGCCATACTCTGCTCCAGTGCGCAAGAAACCGGCAGCATTGGTTCCCTGGCGGCTGGCATCTTCCGTCCCGGAACCGACCAACCCACGCGCATCGACGCTGTAAACGGAGATCTGGGCGTCGGTCAGCTGCGCGGCAAGTTCATGCAAATCGCTTTCGAAATTGTCTTCAACGCGTTCTCCGGCGGAATCATTGGCCCCTTGTGCGAGCGTGTCGGAGTCGGTCGAGAGCCGCTGCACCTGGCTGGTGAGCGCAATCGGGAAGCCGGCGCTGACCCAGACCAGGTTCTTGCGTCCGGGATATCCTGCCAGCCGGCGCGAAAGCAGTTTCATCGCCGCAATCGTCCTCTGCGCGCGCTCCTTGTCTTCAAATGTTTTCTGGTCATGCAGAAAATCGGAAATATGCAATAGCGTCGATCGCGCCTGGTCTGCTCCTCCGTGAACGCCGACATCGCCGGTAGTGTGGATCGTGGGCAGCAGTTGGTCGATTTCCGCCCTCTGCAATTCGATCGACTTCTGCGGAGTAAATTTCTCGACCGCTGCTTTCAGCACCGTGACATCGTCGGTAAAGTCCTGCATCAGGTTCAGAGAACTGGCCATCGTGTAGACGGAAACTCGCTGTCCTGGTTGTAACTGCGTTGCTAGGTATTTCAGAACCTGAGTACGCGCCGACTGCTGGTCGGTGACGGCTGTGTTCATGCCGTCGAGAAGGATGATCGTCAGCGGCCCTTGCGGCATGTTGTACTCGGGCCGGTTCGTGTAGATGTTCGGGGGCATGGTCGGGGCCGGTTTCGGCGTGCTCTCAAACCCCCGCGATTCGAAATGAAACGCCGTGATCTTCTGCGGTTTGCCGTTCTCGAGGATGGTGAAGTTGTCCGCTTTAAGGTCTTTGATCCTTTGTCCCGACTTGTCGGTTACGACCGCACTGACCAGCACAAGTCTGGTGGTGACGCGAACGGACGGTATGCTTAGTTCCTCATTGGTCGCTTGCTGAGCTTGGGGAATGTTGATCAGGGCCAGGGATAGAAGAAGAGAAACTGCGATCCGGCGGCGTTCCATAGACTACTGCCTCCGCAAATTTGCCGCACAATTATGGCATAGAAGAGAGCCCTTCGCGCACACGGCGAAGCCTCTCTGCGCAGCCCCAGCCCCTTGAGGGAAGCAGTTGAAGAGTATAGTCTTAGAGAAGAAAAATCATCGCCAATCCTCCGAGGAAACCTCCGTCGAGAATGTTGAATTGCAGGCTCTCTAGTTGTCTTGCGCTCCCACTGATACTGCTCGCGACGGTGCTTGCTTCTTCCCAGGCGCGAGTGCCGGCAGCGACGGCTAGGCCTGCGTCCGCGCCACCCAACGTGCTGCTGGTGACGATCGACACTCTTCGTCCCGATCACCTGAATTGCTACGGGTATCACGAGATACAGACCCCTGCGATCGACTCCCTCGCCACCGACGGAATCCGTTTCGAGCAGGCGTACACGCCGGTTCCCATCACCCTGCCCTCGCACAGCGTCATCCTGACGGGCACGTATCCGATGATGAACGGCATGCACGACTTCAGCGGCAACAATTTGAACCCGCAGCAGGCGTCGCTGGCGTCCGTATTGCATGCACGAGGATATGACACTGGAGCCGTGATCGCAGCTGCGGTGCTCGATCGCCGTTTTGGACTGAATCACGGATTCGATTTCTACTACGATCATTTCGATTTCAGCCGCCTCGCCGAGACCAACCTCGACCTGATGGAGAGGCCGGCCGATCAGGTCATCGATCAGGCACTATCGTGGCTGGCAACGCACAGAAAGAAGCCTTTCTTCCTCTGGGTCCACCTCTACGATCCGCATCATCCCTACAAGCCGCCTGCCCCGTTCAGCGAGCAGTACAAAGCCAACCTTTATGACGGAGAAATTGCGTTCGCGGACACGCAACTGGCAAGGCTCTTAGGCTACCTGAAGCAGCAGGGTCTCTATCAAAAGACACTCGTGGCGTTGAGCGGAGATCACGGGGAAGGCCTGGGCGAGCATGGCGAGAAAACCCACGGCTTCTTCATTTACAACACGACACTGCATGTGCCGCTGATCATCAAACCGCCCCAGGGCACAAAAGTTGTGGCGAACGTCCGCTCCGAACAGATCAGCACGGTCGACCTGATGCCGACAGTGCTTGGCTTCCTGAAGGTCCCGGTGCCGCCGAAAGTGCAGGGGAAGAATCTTTCTGATGCCTTAACCCGTGGTGGGCCCTTTAGCTCGAGCCCAATCTACTCAGAAACCTATCTGCCCCGGATTCATTTCAACTGGAGCGAACTTCGCGGCCTTGACGTCCCCGGCTTTCACTTCATCGACGGGCCGAAGCCCGAACTTTACGATATGGCTCGCGACCCGCATGAACTGAACAACCTGTACGCGGAAAAGCAGGCTGTCAGTGGAGAGCTGCGCAGCCAACTCACGAGCGTGATCCGGCAATACACATCCGACGTTCCGATGGCGCAAAAGTCGACGCTGGACCCCGTGCTGGCTTCGCGGCTGCAGTCTCTCGGATATACCGCTCTTGCGGCAGGGGACACCTCTCCCGTGAGCGATCCGAAACTTCCCGATCCCAAGGATCGCATCCAGGTCTACGAAATCGTGACCGAGGCGATCGACGACAGCCAGCATGGCCGCTTCCAGGAGTCCATCGACAAACTGAAGACCACTCTGGCCACGGAAGAGAATTCCGTCCCGGTGCACTATCTGCTCGGCCTCAACTACTATCGGTCGCAGCAATTCGCCGATGCCGCTGCGGAATTCAAGAAAGCGCTGGCGCTCAGCCCGAACTACATGCTGGCAACGTTCAATCTCGGTCTAGCGTATGCAGCCCTGGGCGACGACGAGAGTTCCATCCCCTACTTGAAGCGTACGCTCGAGCTCGATCCCACGAACTTCAGCGCGGCGTTTGACCTTGGCGTCGCCTATCTTCACATGGAGAAATATCCCGAGTGCATCGAGGCTTTTCGCAAGTCGGTCACGATCTATCCCGACTTCGCGCCCGGATACAAGGCTCTCGGCGAGATGCTGGTGTTCCAGGGCAAGGTCGACGAAGGCCTCAAAGCGCTGCGCACGGCGGCTCGTCTTGCGCCCGGCGATCCACGGAATCACGAGGCACTGGCCAAGGCGCTTCAGGCCAAAGGCCTGACTGCCGAAGCTGCCGCCGAGATGCGCAAGGCTCAGGAGTTGCGCCGATGAGGCTGCTCCAAGCCATGACATCATTCGCCGTGATGTCGGTGGCATCTCTGATGGCTCAGGCGCCGCCGAAAGCTCCGGCAACGCGCTCTTCCGGCACCAATGTCCTTCTTATCACCGTCGACACGCTGCGGGCCGACCACATTGGCGCCTACGGATTCAAGCAGGCCGCAACTCCCACCATCGACACTCTGGCGCGTGACGGCGTTCTCTTTGAGCGCGCCTATTCCCAGGTGCCGCTCACGCTCGCGAGCCATACCAGTTTGCTCACGGGAACCTATCCCTTTCACAACGGCGTTCAGGACTTCACCGGGCAGCCGTTGTCTCCGGATATCCGTACCGTGGCGCAGTCGCTCAAGGCCAACGGCTATGACACCGCCGCCGTCGTCAGTTCCTATGTGCTCGATCGCAGCTGGGGCCTGGACCGTGGGTTCGACCTTTATTATGACGTGTTCAAAGGCAACAGCTTCCTTGAGAACGATCCCGGACTGGTAGAACGTAAAGCCGGCGCCAGTGTGGACGAGGCCTTGAAGTGGCTGCGTGCGCCGCACCGCAAGCCGTTTTTCCTGTGGCTGCATCTGTACGATCCGCACAGCGGATACGATCCTCCAGAGCCCTACCACGCCCGCTTCGCCGACTCACTCTACGACGGAGAGATTGCTTACGCCGACAGTCAGCTGGCCCGGCTGATGACCTATCTCAAACAGCATGCTCTCTATGACCGCATGCTGATCGTCTTTGCCAGTGACCACGGCGAATCGCTGGGAGACCATGGCGAAAAGGAGCATGGCTTCTTCGTGTACCACTCGACGCTCCATGTCCCTCTGGTCGTGAAACCGCCTGCCGGAAGCCAGGTCCGCGCTCACCACGAGACGCGTCCCGTGCCGATCATGGCCATCGCGCCCACGATTCTCGAATCCCTTGGCTTGAGAGATCCGATCGAGCAGCAATTCGAAACCGGCAGCCTGTTGAGCGCGAAGTCCGGCGCGGCTGAACCACCGGTCTACAGCGAGAGCTTTTATTCCTTTAGTTCATTCGGCTGGGCCCCATTGCGGACCGTCAACACCAGCACCTACCAGTACATTGAAGCGCCCAAGCCGGAGCTCTACGATTTGCGCAATGACCCGGCCGAGACCACGAATCTCATCGCCAACCAGAAGGCGACCGCATCCGTCCTGGCGCAGCAGATGAAGGATTTGATCGCCCGCTACGCGCCCAAGAGTCCGTCTGCGAACAGCTCACAACTCACTCCTGAAGCCGTGGAGAAGCTGCGGGCCCTGGGATACATGGCTTATCGCTCGCCCGTTTCAGCCGAGGCATTGGCGGCCGGCCTGCCTGATCCCAAAGACAAGCTCTGGGATTTCAACGCCGTGTTGACGGCGGTCGATGCCGGCAAGCTGGGAAATTCCGACAAGCAGCGCGAATTGTTGTCGCAGGTGGAGGCCCGCAACCCTGAGATGTACCTGATTCCGTTTCTAGTCGGCGAAGCGCAACTGCAGGCTTCGGATTGGGCGAATGCTGAACAATCACTGCGCCGCTGTCTGAAACTCGATCCCGACTTCGATCAGGCCATGAGCGCGCTGGCCCGCGCCCTCCATCAGCAGAATAAGGACGACGAAGCCCGGCAGTGGGTCGACAAAGCGCTCCAGATCAATCCCAAGAATCTCAAGGCCTGGTATCAGAAAGGCTGGATGAACATGGCGTCAGACCCGAAAACCGCCGCGGAGGCGTTCGAGCAAACGCTCGCGATTCAGCCGTCGTTTGCCATGGCGCATCGCGATCTCGGAATGCTCATGCTGCAGCAGCAGCGTTTTCCCGAAGCAGCCAGCCACCTGGAAAAAGCGGCGGAACTCGGGATCGACCAACCGAAACTTTACAATTTTCTCGGCATCGCCTATAGCCGGACGGGCCGCTTCGGCGCGGCGGCGGGAGCATACAAGAAGGCGTTGGCGAAAGACCCCAGCTACGCTGAGGCGCACCTGAATCTGTCGTATGCCTATCAGAAGTTGAGCCGGCCGGCGGATGCGAAGGCCGAATACGACACGGCGTGCAAACTGGACTCGAGACTCTGCCAGTACCGGCCTGAGAGCGTGCAGTAGCCCTATTGCGCGGCTCGATCCGGGCGGAGTTTCTTGAGCAAATCCCGGGCGTGTGGAGCGAAGTTGCTGTCCGGCGCCTGCTGCAGAAATACGTGGAGTTCCTGAACGGCGTCGTCCTCGCGTTGTTGCCCAAGGTAGAGATTCACCAGCGCCAGATGAGCGTTGGCCATGCCGGGATCCTGCTCCAGCGCCGCATGCAACTGCTTCTCGGCGTCTTCCGGCTTGCCCTTCTGCAGCATCACCGAACCCATCAGGAAGTGTCCCAGCGCCGACTGGGGTTCGCGCGTCATCCCCTGTTGGATGAAGTTCGCTGCATCGTCCAGGCGCTTGGTCAGCAGGCAGACATTCGCCAGGTTGAAATAAGCAATGGAATCGGCTCGGTTCTTCTCGATGACCGTGCGGAATTCCGTTTCCGCTTTTTCGAACTGCTGATCTTCCAGATAGAGCGACCCGAGGTTATTCCGGGCAAAATACATGTCCGGTGCGATGGCCAGAGCCTTGTTGTATTCTTCGATGGCCGCGCGCTGCTTTCCCCGCTGCTGCAGTTCCGTCGCCTTTTCGTAGTGCTTCTGCGCCTCCTTCGGAAACCGGCTCAGCAAAGTGGCGGGATCCACGATTGCCGGATTGCTGCCCTTGGGCGGGCCGTTCGGCGACGCCGGCTTCTTCGCCTCCTCGACGGCCACCAGTTCCGGATAGATGTACATGATGTGTTGAATGAGGGGGTTTACGTTCACTGTGAGATCAAACGGCTGGAATCCTTTTTCATTGATGACCACGTGATAAACATTGGCCAGAAGCCCCTCGAAAACAAATTTCCCTTCCGCGTCCGCATAGTTTATGCCCACCTGTGCGCCGCGCATCTGGAGCAAGACGAGCACGTTGCTGGGGAGAGAACCACCACGCGCTACGCGCAATTGCCCCACGATATTGCCTTCGGTGACTTGCTGTGCTGTGCAGAGACCAGCGAAGAGAAGAGCAGGGATCGACAGCGCGAGTATATGCCGGCGCAAGGAAGGCGGGAACGGAAAGCAACTCATACTCATCCCCTGTCCTAAAAGTACAACGGGACCGGCGCTGTCGCAACCGGTCCCGTTGGGTTCGCGAGACTTCGTTTAGAACTTCAGCTTCAAGCCAAACTGCAGGTTTCGCGGGTTGAAGTTGCCACCCGCTTTTCCGAAGTTGGTGCCGGAACGAACGCTCCCGAACGTGCTCGGAGACGCGCCCGGCAGCTTGAAGTTCGTGTGGTTGAGAACGTTGAAGGACTCCGCCCGGAAGTCGAGCCCAACCCGTTCGGTGAACTTGAAGGTTTTGACTAGTGAAGGATTCCACTCGGCGTACCCAGGACCGGTGAAAGTGTTGCGGCCGAGGTTGCCGACGAACCCAGGAGACGGTGCCTGGAACACGCAGCCATCGCCGTTGTAGCACCAATTGGGGTTGCCGGCGGCGAAGCCGTTGGCCCACATATCGTGTGTGGCGCCGCTAAAGCTCTTAACCGTGGAGTCCGGCCGATCGTTCGCTTCTGCGTCTCGATTGTAGTCGCAGGACGAGTTTGGCAGAGACGAACTGCAGTACGGCTCCCAATGCGCGCCGGTGTGGTAGGTGGCGGTTCCATTGAACTGCCAGCCACCCAGGACCGCTCGCGTCAGACCGTTGCTGTTCTTGAAGAACGGCAGTTCCCAGACATAGTTGAACGTGAAGACATGCCGTTGATCATA
>Ga0335076_10000137_pt1 | contig 59550 bp, 57 predicted proteins | sample Lox_Sample_25_FD_206717 | JGI IMG/M metagenome (GOLD analysis project Ga0335076, IMG submission 206717) | Soil microbial communities from Loxahatchee National Wildlife Refuge, Florida, United States - Lox_Sample_2.5 | ecosystem: Environmental > Terrestrial > Soil > Wetlands | place: USA... | reverse complement strand
TGCCAAGGATTTGCTGCGAGGCCTGCTCTTGCTGCTCGTAGTTGTTCGCGTCGCGGATCAAACCGTCACGCACCCCGTGCAGCATGTTCACGATGTTGCGGAACGCCTGGTTGACCTGACCCATGGTGTCGTAGGAGGTCGCCTGGGCCTGACCGCTCCAGCCCGAGCCGGCGATGTTCATCGACGACGCCCACATCTTGCGAGCCTCGTCCTCAACGGTCTGCGCGTGGACCTCAAAACGGCCCGCCATCGCCCGCATCGAGTGCGGGTCAGTCATAAAACGTGTTGCCATGTTGCCTTTTCTCCTTGTCTGTTTGTCTGTAAAGCCTTCTGTCTTTCGAAGTCCTGTCAGTTTGTGATGGATGCGGTGCTAGCCGCATCGCGGACACATTACGGCTTACCGGTTAATTGCTCGCCTCAAATGGGTGACATATCCTTCCTGTTTTCCCTCCCCATTTCCCGCGTCAGACGACAACCTGCTTGGGCATGACGATGGGCTTGAAGCCGTACCGCGGGCCGGCGCCGTAGGCACCGGCGCCCTTGGCCGCCGCCGCCATTCCGGGCATGCCGGGCATTGCCGCAACCGGCTCCGCGTCGGTGGCAGCGGTCCAACCCGAGCCCTCCAGGGGAGCGGTCGACGAAGCCAGGGTCGCCGGGGTTGCCGCAGACCAACTGGCCGGGACTGATAGACCACCGACCGAGGACGCCTCGCCCAGGCCCGCCGTCAACGCCCCGCCAACGCCGGTCGGCGCCACCGAGCTCGCCAGGGCCCCTTCCGCACCGGCGATCGCACCGGCGGCGGGGGCAACATCGCTGGTGGCGGCGGCGGCTGCCGGCACGGAGGCGACGGCAGCCGTGTGTATATATGACACCGCGGTCGGGATGGTGTTACCGACGAACCACGCCGCCGTGACACCTACCTGCTGGACGAAATTGAAGTTGAACAGCGTGCCGAAGAGGCCGTCCGCTGCACTCAGCACCTCCGCCGGCCCAGGAAAAGCAGTCGAGAAAGCGTTCCATATTTCGGTACCGAAGGACTGGCTCCCAAAGTTCGCCAACAGGCCACCCAACCCCGTCGCCGCGCTGTTGCTTTGGGCGGACGCTAAGGCTGTGGACACTGCGGCACCTTGGGTGGCGGCCGCGGCCGGACTGGCGGTGGGCGACGCCGGCGTCAGCGGCTGAAGGACCGAGGAAGCCGCCGCGCTGGCCGCGTAGGTGTACATCGTGAGTGCGTCTTGGACCCACATTTCCATGTATTGGGCCTCGGTGGCCATGATCGCGGGCGTGTTGATGCCCAGGAAGTTGGTCGCCACCAGCGCCGCCAGCAGCGACCTGTTAGCAGCGATCACCGCCGGGGGTATCGTCCCCGCAAAGGCTGCCTCGTAGGCGGCCGCGGCCGCCGAAGCCTGAGCGCCCGCTTGCTCGGCCGCCGCGGAAGTCGTGGTCAGCCAGGAAATGTACGGCTGGGCCGCGGCCGCCGCCGCAGCCGACCCCGCACCCGTCCACTGCTCACCGGTCAGCGTCCCGACGATCGACTCCCAGGAGGACGCGGTGGTGCTCAGCTCGGCCGCCAGATTGCTCCAAGCCGTTGCTGCGGCCATGAGCGGTCCGGAACCGGCGCCGGCGTACATGAGGCCGGAGTTGATCTCGGGGGGCAAAGCTGCAAAATCGAGAACCATTTTTCTGTATCCCGTTCCTTTTGTTGGAAATCTGTTTGCTTTGGGGCGCGTGACCGCTGGCTAGACGGCCGTCGGCTTCGGCATGACGATGGGCTTGACGCCGTAGCGCGGCGCACCGAAGCCTGCGCTGTTGCGCGCGGCCGCGCCCATCCCAGGCATCCCCGGGATGATCGTCCCCGGCCCGGCCTGCGGCGCAGCGGCGGTCCAGCCCACGGTCTGGACGGCGGTGGCGGGGCTTACCCCCGGGGTGAAAGAACCGGCCCAACTCGGCGGAACCGACAACTTGCCGACCATGGTCGCCTGGCCAAGGCCAGCCACCGGCATTGCGCCCATGCCGACCGGCCCCGCAACGGGGGTGACGTTGGAAGCCGTGGCGGCATCCACCGCGCCGGCTGCGGCACCGGCGTCAGCGGCCGTTGTCGGCCACCAGTCGGTAGGTACAAGACCACCACCGGCCATGCCGAGGCAGTCGGACATAGCCGAAGCCCAGTTCCCGCTTTCGAAGCTGATGAAGTTGGCCGAGTTGCCCGACAGGCTGAGCGGGTTTCCACCTATGCTGCTGCTCGGGCCGCCGAGGAACGTGGCGATGTTGGTCAACCCAGTGGCGATGGAGTCGAAGGGGTTGGCCGCCGCAGAGGCGTTGGCGGCCTCGGTGGCGGTGTAGGTGCCGGAGCTGAGGCCGAGGGTCTGCACGAACTGCTGTTGAATCGACTGGGCTTCGGCCGCGAGCTGCTGGTAGAGCGTGCCGTACGTCGAGAAGATTCCCGCCTGCAGGCTCGATACCGGGTCAGCGGCCGCGGGAGCGATGGTCGTCGTCGGTGCCGCAGCTCCCGCGTTTTGCGCCGTCAGTGAACTGCCGATCCCTTCCAGCTGCGCCGCCGCGGCTAGCAACTCTTCAGGAATTGTTGTCAGAAATGACATCTACTGCTCCTAATGTCGGGAACGTGTCGACCCCCAACGGCGGTGGATCGACACTGTGTGTTGGCGTAACGGCTCCTGTGCGTCGGCGTAACACTAACCAGCCACGACTCCACAATCCCGACGGAAAAGGCTAGGGTGACGGGCGTTTACGGCTTCTTAACGCCGGCGCGAGCAGTTTTAACAAGGTCCTGTCGGGTGACATAGGGTTGTCATCTGAGATCCACCGGCAAGACCCCAAACCGCGCGCGGCGCGCGCATCTTAGGCCAAGTGCGGCGGTGGCGCATCCTCGGAATTTCGCCGATTTTGGGTGGGATACGGTGCCCTGGAGCAACCCTCCGCGCGCTAGATTCGCCGCCGAGCCCCCATAGCCCAATTGGCAGAGGCAGCGGACTTAAAATCCGTCCAGTGTCGGTTCGAGTCCGACTGGGGGCACGGAGTCCGGGCTGTTAGTTGCGGTTGGAGCATTTGGTGTCAACCCTCCGAGCCGGTCTCGGTGTTACGAGTTGTCACAACTCGACTAAAACGGCGACTGAAACGGCGAACGGCGGCCACCAACCGCGGCTCGGCGTCGATGGTCTCGATGTCACGCTTGGTGGCGAAGCGTATTCGTCGGTCCGTAGCGCACAAGCCACTAACCTCATAGCGGTGAACATGGACCAGGACTATGACGCCATTCGCGCTGAGGAGATCCAGCGGGGTGACAACATCGAGTTCCCTTCCAACCACCCGGACGTGAAATGGCACGTCGAACAGGACAGGGCATCGAAGCCCCCTTGCAACCAGCCGGGCGTGCTGTGGTACGTCGAGGAGCTAGTGGGCGATGTGCTTGTGAGCCCGTTGGGCGATCTTTACAAATTCACCGTGAAAGAGGTCGGGGCGGGAGCCGAAGTCGACGTGGATATCAGGGGTCATGTGCCCGTCCGCCGCTACCGGCGAAAGCACGGATGAAACCGTCGGACAACCCGCGTGATGCGAGTGACGCACTGTTGCTTCTGCACGCGCGGCGTATCCCTGGCGTGCGACCCGCAGCTGCCTTCTCCCTACGCATTGTGAGCGTTGGTTAAGGGTGTATCACTCGAACATTCTTCGAGATGAATCGGGCCGCCCCCCGTGGAGAGCAGGGCCGGCCCGATCTAGTGTAGTCAGACGTGGACTAGGGCGATCTGGTTCTCTGTGTGCCCTGTTTCATCCTCCTTACCGTTACAAGGCTTGAGGCTGTAGTTCGCGGTCGACGTCCTCCGGCGACATGCCCCACACCATGAGGTGACCCTTACGGGCGCAGATGACTCTCCCCGCCGCACGCAGCTCCCAACTCGCCGCGCAGCGAGAAGACGGGCGCTAATCCACTACTGCTTGTCTTGTGGGTCGCCAGGCGCGGCCGGGGCGCCAGGCGGTGCCGGGGCGGCAGGCGGTGCCGGGGCGGCAGGCGGTGCCGGGGCGGCAGGCGGTGCCGGGGCGACAGGCGCGGGCGCGGCCGGAACGACGGGCGCGGGCACCGCCGGAACGACGGGCGCGGGCACCGCCGGAACGACGGGCGCGGGCACCGCCGGGACGACAGGCGGTAGTACCAAGATGACAGGCGGCGATACCACGGCGGCAGGGTCAGGCGTGGCGACGGGCGCGGGCGTGACGACGGGCGCGGGCGTGGCGACGGGCGCGGGCGTGACGACGGGCGCGGGCGTGACGACGGGCGCGGGCGTGACGACGGGCGCGGGCGTGACGACGGGCGCGGGCGTGACGACAGGCGGTGCCGGCGCCGGTGACGGGTCAGCATTTGTCGTACCCATACCAAGTCCGACGGCGGTCAAGCCTAAGCCACCGGTCAACGTTGCTTTGGCGAGGAATTCTTCGAACTTCACAGCACATCTCCTCCGGAGCCGAGGCCGTTCGGCGGGCCACGCGGGAGCCTGTCCTGCGATACTCAACTCCCGCGTGGCCCGGGTTCTTTGATTGCTGACGTCGGCGCGGGTGGGGCTACGGCGACGGCGCCTGAGTGCGATCATACTGAAGATCCGCTTAAATGAACATCTTACATACTAAAGGATTGGATATTAAGGTCTCTCGGACTTCCAGTCTGGTATAAGCATCCCGCTGCGATTACGTCACAACCGCCGGAAACAGCTGCACTGGTCGATCGCCGTATATTCATTTAGTCGTGCATTCCGCCGAAGCCAAGTAGGCCGAGTGTGGCGCGCAAGTCACCCGTCAGCGGCGTCTGCGGCGGCGATCAACGCAATGCCCAGCTTCCGCGCTTCGGTCGGCCTGATGACCGGGTTATCGGGACAGTCAATGATGATCTCGCACTCAGCGTGCCCATCCGCGAACTGCCGCCCGATGACGGACACCACGATATCGCCGATATCGGCGCGTCGTCCGTGGTTGGTGATGTGCTTGATTCTCCACTCCGGGCCGTCGAACACCCTGAAGGCTGCCCCGATGTTGTCCCATTCGTCGACGCAGGTTGCCCCGCTGGGTGCTGCGAGGCCGGGTTTCATGGCTAGATCGTTTCCGCGATCCCGCGCACGGGCTGTGGTCATAGTTGGTTCTCCTTGGACGAACCTGGCGTGTGGTGTAGTCAGTTGACTACACCACACGACACGTGGTGTAGTCAACTGACTACGCTAGAAGACACGTCCGTTGCGCATCGTGATTGTGGTCACGCCACGACAGCACAAGATTCGACCAGGGACGCCGAACATGAGCCAGAGAGGCAGTGCCCCACGTGCCGTAGAACAGCAGCACTCGACCCTTTGAGATGGCGCTGGCCGCGGCCGTGCTGTTTTCGGGTGTCATACCCATCGCGTCGAACTCCTCTATAGATCGGCCACACCCACGGACGGTTGCCGCCGTCGCGGGGGCCTTCCGCATTTTGCGGGAAGCTTTCGGTGTCAAGGGCGTGTCACATCTCGTGCTCGACGCCGACGAATACTGGCGAACGTCCGAGGCTAAAAAGCGCTGGTAGGCTCGCTGAAGCCGAACACCAGCGAACGTAAGCGGATGCATGTCAGCGGACTTGAAATCCGTCAAGTGTCGGTTCGAGTCCGACTGGGGGCAGCACAAAACGGGGGACCGCACAGTGAACGACGAACGTCCGGCTAACTACACGCACGGACACCACGAATCAGCGCTAAGCGGTCATCAACGACGCACCGCCGAGGACTCCGCGGCCTACCTGCTGCCCTACCTGAAGCCGGGGTCAACCGTGCTGGATATCGGATGCGGTCCCGGCACGATCACTGCCGACTTTGCCGAGCGGGTCGCGCCCGGGTCGGTGCTGGCCGTCGACCTATTCGACGGCGTCCTCAACATGGCGCGCGCCGAGGTCCAGCAGCGCAACCTGTCAAACGTCTCGTTCGCAACGGCCGACGTGCACAAGCTCGAATTTCCCGACGACGCCTTCGATGTCGTTCATGCCCACCAGGTGCTGCAGCACGTCGCCGATCCGGTGCAGGCGCTGCGGGAGATGAAGCGGGTGTGTCGGCCAGGAGGAATTGTGGCAGCGCGCGATGCCGACTACGCGGGGTTCGTCTGGTTCCCGCGCCTGCCGGCGCTGGACCTGTGGCTCGACCTGTACGAGAAGGCGGCGCGTGCCAACCGGGGCGAACCGGATGCGGGCCGGCGGCTGCTGTCGTGGGCCCTTGAGGCCGGCTTCGACGACATCACGCCGACGGGTAGCCTCTGGTGCTACGCGACGGTCGCCACCCGCGAATGGTGGGGCGGCATGTGGGCCGACCGTATCCTTCATTCGGGCGTGGCTCGCGAGCTGTTGGCTTTGGGTCTGGCCACTACCGCGCAGCTCGAGGAGATCTCCGCGGCATGGCAGGCCTGGGCCGCGGCCCCAGACGGCTGGCTGTCGATCCCCCATGGCGAAATCCTTTGCCAGGCATAGACTTTGACCTAGGAAGCCGAGGAAGCATCTGCCAGGGCCAATGCGTGTGTTGCGGAATCGCTTTCCCGGCTTGCCGCGAGCTGCTCGGCAGACTGGCGTTGGATCTCAGCCGCGCTCGTACACCGCGACCCGATCGTGGACGCCCCACCATTGAACCGGCTGGCGGGAATCGACTTCGGTCCAATCTCTGTCGAGTATCCGGCGCAGCTCGTCATCGCCGGTGTGGCCTTTGTCCTCGCCGATGTAGATGAGGCGTGTCCCCGTGTAGGCCATTAATATGCGCGCGCCGACATCCTGTTGAAAGGGTGGCCACGAAAGGAATAGCGTCCTGTCAGGGTGCAGTGCCACCGCTTCGGCGCCGTCCTTCGCGCAGACCCCGGCGTAAAGGTCTTCGCCGTGCCAACCATTGGTGACCAGCGGCGTACCCGGGTTCAGGTCGTAGCAGACGACGTCCACACCCAGCTGCGCAAGCAGGTAGGCCCAATAGCCCGTGCCCGCGATCGGATCGACCAGGCCGCCTTGGGCGTGCCCGGCGACGAACGCCACGGTGTCGGGGTCGGGAATGGTCCAGGAGTACTTCCTTACGAGCAGCTGCCGGTTCGGTGCGCGGGCCATGCTCTCTTCGACGGATCGGTCCAAACGGAACTCACCGACCACCGGGTTGCCCGCGAAACTATCGGCCTCAACGCAATCCTTGACGGCCTCCCAAAAGGGGTTGTCGATAGTCACTCCCGGTACTCCCTCAAGCTGACGCCCTCGTGTTACGCCGCTCGGGCGGTCCAGGCGAAGCTGCGCATCCTGCCGCGCCAATGCTTGTGCGACCGATGCGGTCAGCTTGGGCAAGTGTCCACTAATGAGACGCATGCAGGCAATCATTGCCCGGACCGGGGCGATGTACGCCTCCACCCACGCGCAGGTGGACGCACCGAGCGCCTGGGAGGATCCATCCCGGCACATATCGATCCCGGGCCGGCAACTGCCCTGGTTAACCGTTGCCGCCGACGGCACCGCCAACCATTACTCATAAACTGGCGCATCGTGGGCATGCTGTTTGGTTTGGCGCCGTGGATCGTTTATTGGGTGCTGGTCGGTAACGTCCCGTTCGCCGCTGCCGCGCTGATCGCGCTGGCGATCGCCGTCGCCGCGTTCACGATTGGCGACTCCGCGGCCAGACGTTGGGTGTCCCTCCAAACCGCTGCTGTGGCAACGTTTTTGGTGCTGACAATCCTGACATTCGCACTCGGCGACTCCTTTAGCCAGCGGTGGACGCTGCCGCTGAGCAACGCCGGGATCTTCGCGGTTGCGCTCGTCGGCGTGCTGATCGGCAAGCCGTTCGCGCGCGAGTTTGCCGCCGCCGAACAGCCCGATGACGTCGTCAAGACGGAGCTGTTCGCCCGGATGGTCGCGGTATTGACCTGGGTCTGGATCGCCGCGTTCGCCGGCATGACGGTGGCGTCGGCGATCCCGCCGATCGTGGACGCGAATGCGACCGTCCTCGACACCAAGACTCCGCTGTCGTACGTCTGCTACTGGGTCGTTCCGTTCTCGCTCTTGGGCCTGGCGGCGGTGGCGTCGTGGGTCCTGCCCGACCGGATGCTGGCCGGGATCGACGACGTCGCCCGCGAAACCTCATTCGTCGCCTACGACGAAGCCACCATCGACGAGCTGTACTACCTGGCCCAGGAACACGCCAATCGCGAGGTCGGCCCCGGAAAGGAGGCCTACAACGTCAAGGTCGGTGGGATGGGAACCCCGCTGACCGGCGACGAGTCCCGAAAGTCGTGGCCCTCTACCTACAAAGTGCGCGATAAGCGGCACTAGAAGCGCAAAAATCGGCTCCATGGCATCCACTCGCCTGGCAGCGTTCCGTGTTGGGCCGTTCCGTTTGCCGCGCAAGGCCGGATGGTCGGTCGCGGCGGGAACGGCGTTGATCACAGTGGCGGCCTGCTCGTCGGATTTCTCGCCCGCGCAGTTGGCGCCACCGACCAGGGAACTGAGCACCAACACCGGCAAGGTTCTTACCATCTCCCCGGGCCAGTTGTTGGCCGCTACCGGCGGCGTCACACCGGTGGCGTTCGGCAAGCCCGCGCACGGCAACATCGCGTACGGCGCATACGGGTCGATGATCTACACCCCGGACGGCGGCTTCACCGGCACCGATCAGCTTCCGGTCACCGTCAGCCACGCCGTCAGGCTCTACGCCGAGGACGAACCGCCGTTACTCATCGTCGGTGAGGTCGCCGTACAGGCCAACGCGCACGGGTCGGCGATCGCCGCGGTGCCCGGCAGCGCCGACGAAATCTACGGCCTGGCCGACCGTGGCCCGAACGTAGACGGGCGCACCCCGGCCGAAAAGGTGCTTCCGGTACCGAATTTCCACCCGCAGATCGCCAAGCTCAAACTCGCCGGTGGCGTGGCGTCGCTGGAGCAGATCATCACGCTGACCGGAAAGGACGGCGCACCCCTGGTGGGGCTCGTCGACCCGCGGGCGGCCACGGGTGAGTCACTGGTGGACCTCAACGGCAATCGACTGGCGCCGTCGGATCACGGCCTGGACAGCGAGGGCTTGGTCGCCATGCCCGACGGTACGTTCTGGGTGTCCGACGAATACGGCCCATTCGTCGTCCATTTCGATGCCAATGGCAAAGAGCTGGAACGCTTTTCGCCGTTCGATGGCACCCTCCCCAAGGAGCTCTCGCGGCGCGGTCCGAATCGGGGGATGGAGGGGCTGACCATCACTCCCGACGGCGGCACCCTGGTGGGCATCATGGAGTCGGCCCTCAACACACCCGGCTTGGCCGGGCCGTCCGAATCCGTCCCCGTCACCCGTATCGTCACCCTCAACCTCGCCAACCGCGGCGATGTGCGCGAATACCTCTACCCGCTGGCCAATCCGCAGCGGACGAAGGTCGTGGTCTCAGACATAGCCGCCGTGAGTGCCACGACGTTTCTCATCGACGAGCATGACAACGAGCCGCAGCCCAACGGCGACAAGAAGATCTACGTGGCCGACATCTCGAGGGCCACCGATGTCGGACCGCGCTCGACGGTGCCGGGGGCGTCGTACCAGGCCGACGCCGGCGGGCTGCTGATCAACGGCGTTCCGATCGAGACGTTCGTCGGCGTCGGTACCGACGCGGCGGCCACCGACAAACTCAAGGCCGCCGGGATCACCCTGGCAACCAAAGCGCTCAAGCTCGATCTCGGAGATCTGGTGCGTTCGCTGTCGGCTAACGGGGATTTCTTCGGGCACGAGAAGATCGAAGGAGTCATCAGCCGCGACGGCGGGAACACGCTGATCATCGCCAACGACAGCGATTTCGGGCTAGAAGGACTGGCCGATGGGTCGGCTGCCACCCCGCCGTTTCAACTCAGGCCCAAGATGTTGCCCAACGGCACCCAGGACAGCGGCGAGATCCTGGTGGTCGACACCACCAGGCTGCCCGCCACGACGGAATCGGTGACGGTGCCGATCAAGGTCGGCTGAGCGGCGCCGCGGTCACGCGGCGACGGGATTCGGTTACGTTGGTTGCGGCGGGGCGACCACGGACGAGCCGCACGTGCCTCGCATTCGGTTGCGGCCAAACAAGGAGCATCCCGATGAACGCGCCGAGTCCAGACGCCATCCGCGCGGAAACGATCACCATCACCGGCCACGGCGGCGACGAGATCGAGGCCTACCGGGCTATGCCACTCGCCGAAGGATCGCGCGGGGGGATCGTGTGGATCCACCACATGCCCGGCTACGACCGGGAAACCAAGGAGTTCGTCCGGCGGCTCGCCGTCAACGGCTACCACACGGTGGCCCCGAACCTGTATTCACGTGAGGCGCCGGGAGCCGCGCCCGATGACGCCGCGGCGGCGGCGCGGGCCGCCGGCGGCGTGCCCGACGAACGACTGGTCGGCGATGTCGCGGGTGCGGTCGAGCACCTGCGTTTCTTGCCGGGCGCCAACGGGAGGTTCGGCGTCATCGGGCACTGCTCGGGTGGGCGGCATGCGTACCTGGCGGCGTGCTCGCTGGGGTTCGACGCCGCGGTGGACTGCTACGGCGCGTTCATCGTCGAGGATCCGCCCGAGGGCATGCCCAAGGCGATGAAACCGATCCTGCAGTTGGCGCCGAACCTCAGCTGCCCGCTACTGGGCCTGTTCGGGGCCGACGACAGGTTCCCGGCGCCGGCCGCCGTGGCCACGCTGGACGCCGAGCTGACCAAGCTGAACAAGCCGCACGAGTTCCACTCCTACGACGGCGCGGGCCACGCATTCTTCTCCGTCGACCGACCGGTGTACCGGGTGGAGGCCGCGGTGGACGGCTGGCGCCGCATCGACGAGTTCTTCGCGATCCACCTGAAAGGCTAGGTTTCCCAAGCCATGTGCACCTACCTCACCGAACACGTGCAGATCGACGGCAGCGGCAAAGGCGCAACGGGGTGGTTCGGCGCCAACCGCGCGACGGTATACGTCGACCACCCCGTCCATGCGCCCTACGGCCACACGGTCAACATCGACGTGATCAATCCGGAATTGGGTCCGTCGGCGCGGGTGGCCCTCGAACTCACCGAGGAGAGCGCCCTGGCGCTGGCCGAGGCCATCCAAAAAGCGATCGCCCACGCGCCGGCCAAGCTGGCCTCCAAGGACCAGTAGGCGACACATGACCGCCGATCGTGACTACCCCCAAATGGCCGCCACGCGCGGACGCATCGAGCCCGCACCGCGCCGGGTCCGCGGCTACCTCGGCCACGAACTGGTCTTCGACACCACCGGCGCCCGCTACGTGTGGGAATTGCCTTACTACCCTGCGTATTACGTGCCGCTCGCGGATGTGCACACGCAGTTCCTGCTCGACGAGAACCACCCGCAGAAAGTGCAGCTTGGTCCGTCGCGGCTGCACTCGCTGGTCGGTGCCGGCCAGACCCACCCGTCGGCGGCGCGGGTGTTCGACGCCGACGGCGACAGCCCCGTGGCGGGCACCGTTCGATTCGAATGGGATCCGTTGCGGTGGTTCGAGGAAGACGAACCGATCTACGGCCACCCGCGCAATCCGTATTCGCGGGTCGACGCGCTGCGCTCGCACCGGCACGTCCGGGTCGAGCTCGACGGAACCCTGCTGGCCGACACCGAGTCTCCGGTGCTGCTGTTCGAAACGGGTTTACCCACAAGGTATTACATCGATCCGACCGATATCGTGTTCGAGCATCTGGAACCTAGCCCGACCCAGACGCTCTGCCCGTACAAGGGAACAACGTCGGGCTACTGGTCGGTGCGGGTAGGCGATATCGCGCATCCGGACCTGGCGTGGACATATCACTATCCGCTGCCGGCGGTCTACCAGATCGCCGGCCTGGTGGCCTTCTACAACGAGAAGGTCGACATCAGCATTGACGGCGCCGCCTTGACGCGGCCGCAGACCCAGTTCAGCTAGCCAGCGGCGAACCGAAATCTATATTTAAACCGCCGCACACACACTCGAAACATTCGGATTCGAGGCTTCACCCGTCTACGGCGTCACTACCCACCGCGGCTGATCCACTTGGCCCATTGGCTGGAATTGGGGTGTGTCTGAACCATGTTGCCCTATCCCGATTGGCTAAATTCCGGAGATAACGCCTGGCAGTTGGTGGCGGCGACTCTGGTCGGCCTGATGAGCATTCCAGGCATCGCCGTCCTCTACGGCGGCATCGTCCAGAAGAAATGGGCCGTCAATACCATGCTGATGGCCTTCACCGGGTTTTCGCTGGTGCTGGTCGTGTGGGTGCTGTGGGGCTTCAAGATGGGCTTCGGCGAGCCGCTGAAGCTCGGCCCCGGCATTCTCCAGTCGGCGGTGGGTAAGCCCAGGACGATCCTGAGTAGCAACAATCAGCAGATCGCATACATCCCGCTGTTGGACGGCACCATGCCGTCCTTCCGTTTCTCCGAGACCACGCTGGCCTACTTCCAGTTCGTGTTCGCCGCCATCACCCCGCTGCTGTTTCTCGGCAGCGTGGTCGGCCGGATGAACTTCAAGGTGTGGCTGATCTTCGTCCCGCTGTGGTCGACCTTCGCCTACTCGGTCAACGCGTTCTTGCTGTGGGGCGGAGGCTGGTGGGCCCACGCGGGCGCCCTGGACTACAGCGGTGGGTACGTGATCCACCTCGCCGCCGGGACGAGCGGATTCGTCGCGGCCGCGGTGATCGGCCCGAGGCTGAGGCGTGACCGGGAACGCGCCGTGCCCAACAACCTTCCCCTGGCCGCCGTCGGCGCCGGCGTCCTGTGGTTGGGCTGGAACGGGTTCAACGGCGGTGACCCGTACTTCTCGGGTGCCGACGCATCGCTGGCGGTGCTCAACACCAACCTGGCCACCGCCGTCGCGTTGCTCACCTGGGTGATCTGGGACATCTTCGCGAGCAAGCAGCGCAAGCCGACGTTCCTCGGCGGCGTCAACGGCATGATCACCGGCCTCGTCGCCATCACCCCGGCGGCCGGCTTCGTCAACAGCTTCGGCGCGATGATCATCGGCGCCGTCGCCTCGTCCCTGGTCTGGATGTCCTGGAACTGGCTCGGCAGGACGAGGCTGTTCAAGAAGGTCGACGACACCCTGGGTGTGTTCCACACCCACGGCGTGGCGGGCTTGGCAGGCGGGTTGCTCGTCGGGGTGCTCGCCGACCCGCACATCGTCGAATACCTGGGCGGCAGCACCGGTACGGATGTGACCACCGCCGGTTGGCTATACGGTCACCATCCCAAACAGATCCTGATCCAGGCCGGCGCCGCGGGCACGGTCATCGTCTGGGATGCGCTCATTACGTTCGTCATCCTGAGAGTCCTTGGCCTGTTTATGAAGTTGCGGATGCCTGACGAGGTCCTGGAAGCCGGCGACGTCGGTGTGCACGACGAAGAGGCTTACCCCGACGAAGGGATCGTCACGGGCCGGCGGGTCGAGCCGATCGGGGCAACAAGGGCCGAGTCGGCGGGCGCCAAGCCCGCCGAGCCGGCGGACGATTGAGGCTGTGAGACGCCATGAAGCTTGTCACTGCGATCGTCAAGCCCTTCACGCTCGATGACGTCAGGCACGCCGTGGAGGCCGTCGGCGTGCTCGGGTTGACCGTCACCGAGGTCCAGGGATACGGCCGGCAGCGGGGGCACACCGAGGTCTACCGCGGAGCGGAGTACGCGGTCGAGTTCGTCCCGAAGGTCCGCGTCGAGGTGCTGGTCGACGAGGAGTTTGCCGACCGAGTTGTCGACGCGATCCTCGGCGCGGCCCGCACCGGGAAGATCGGCGACGGCAAGGTCTGGGTCTCGCCGGTCGAGAAGGTGATCCGTATCCGGACCGGGGAACGCGACCACGACGCGCTCTGACCTCGACGGCATTCTGGGCCCGCGGTCAGCCAATTGATTTCGGCCCCAACACGCACGAACCCGCCAAATGTGAGATTCACCTCTTTTTGCGTGCAATTCTAAGATTTTCTTATTTCTTGGGCGGTCTCCACGGCATTTCGAGAGTTAGCTATGTGGTTGATTTCGCTGATGAAGCCTGCGGATGTGTTCGCCGTCAAGTTGCTAAATAACGACAGTCTAAGTGACGCGTAGGCCGCAAGTGCGACCTGTCGAACAGCCTTCCTGTTGAATTCTTTTTGCCCCCGATTTGGTCGGTAGCATTTGTCGAAAGCAGTCATCGACGGGCGCCAAAGTCCAGTTTGTTCCGGGGCCGCCGGCGCCCGCGCACGTACCACGACCACAGCAAGGGCGGTGCCAGCATGCGCGACGTGAACCACCGGAACGGATCCGGGGAGGGCCAAGTCATCGAGTTGGGCGCGGCACCGGGATTTCCGATCGTGGGCCAGATCGCCGTGCACCAAGGTCCGATCAGCGACATCGTCGCCAGCCCCGATGGCAGCCGGCTGATGGTGGCCAACTATGGCCGCGACAGCGTCTCGGTCATCGACACCGACAGCTGCCGCGTCGTGCAAGACGTTCTTGGCCTCAACGAGCCCTTCGCGCTCGCCATCGGCACTCACGACGCCAATCGCGCTTACGTCAGCACCGTGTCAACGGCGTACGACTCGATCGCGGTCATCGACGTCCCGACCAACACGGTCATCGCGACGCATCCGCTGGCGCTCAGCGTGAGCGACCTCGCGGTGAGCCCCGACGGAATCCACGTCTGCGCCAGCCGAAACGGCGCCGGCGGTGCCGACGTCGCCGTCCTGGACACGACGACCGGCCGCGTTGAGGTTATCGCCCTGGCAGGCGGGCGGGGGACCACCGCGGAATGCGTGCGGGTCAGCCCTGACGGGGGCCGCCTGTACGTCGCCACCAACGGCCCCGCCGGCGGACAGCTCGTCGTGATCGACACGCACCCGCAGCCCGACGACGGACGCAAGAGCTGGCGGCCACGAAAGAGCTCCGGCTCGCGTCGGGCCGCAGGCCGCATAGGCACCGTCGAGATCGGCTTGCCCATCCGCGACGTCGCGCTGAGCCCCAACGGCGCGCTCGCCTACGTGGCCAGTTGTGCTCCCGAATTGGGCGCGGTGATCGACGTCGTCGACACCCGCACCGCCAAAATCACCGGCACGCGCAAGATCGGCGAAATCGGTGGCATTCTCACCGGGTTGACCCTCAGTGGCGACGGCGATCGCGCCTACCTGGTCGGTGATGAGGGCATCACGGTGCTGTGCACGCTCACGCACGACGTCATCGGCACCATTTCGGCGGCCAATCAACCGTCGTGCGTGGTCGAAAGCGCGGACGCAAAGTACCTGTACATCGCCGACTATTCCGGCAAGGTCACGGTGGCGACGGTCGCCTCGATCGTCACGTTGGGCGTCGAGACCGCAGGAAGCCCCGTGGACGAGAGCGAGACCGCGGCCGAGTGGGTCGTGCCCGAGCTGCCGCGGTACGAGCCGGCCCTCGCTTAACCGCGCGCGGTAAACGCGCCTTGTCGGGGGAACCCGTTTTCTCATAGCCGTGTGCGGCGATAGCATTCGCCCGACCGCACACGAGGCGGTGCCGCGCCGAGAGTAAGGCGGTACATCGATGGACAGCACGATGCAGGACTTTCCGTTGACGATCGCCGCCATCATGCGGCACGGCTGCGGTATCCACGGAGCACGCACGGTCACCACCGCCACCGGGGACGGTTACCGGCAGACCACCTACCGCGAGCTGGGTCAACAGGCCGCCCAGTTGGCGAATGCGCTGCGCGGGCTCGGGGTTACCGGCGACCAGCGCGTCGCGACGTTCATGTGGAACAACGCCGAGCACCTGGCGGCGTACCTCGCGGTGCCGTCGATGGGCGCCGTGCTGCACACCCTCAACATCCGCCTGTTCCCGGAGCAGATCGCCTACGTGGCCAACGAGGCTGAAGACCAGATCGTTCTGGTCGATGCGTCGCTGGCCAAACTGCTGGCGCCGGTTCTCGGGGAGCTTGAGACCGTACACACCGTGATCGTGGTCGGCGAGGGCCCAGACGGACAAGCGGGCGCGCTGCAGGAATCCGACAAGACCGTGCTGCGGTACGCCGAGGTGATCGGCGGCGAGTCGGCCGAATTCGACTGGCCGCAGTCCGACGAGAGGTCCGCGGCCGCAATGTGTTACACCAGCGGCACCACCGGCAGCCCGAAAGGCGTTGTCTACAGCCATCGTTCGAGCTTCCTGCACGCCATGGCGGCGTGCACCACCAACGGCATCGGCGTCGGGGCTGTCGACAGCGTGCTGCCGATCGTGCCGATGTTTCACGCGAACGCGTGGGGGCTGCCGTACGCGGCGCTGATGGCGGGCGCCGACCTGGTGCTACCCGATTGCCATCTCGACGCCCGATCGCTGATCGGCATGGTCGAGAACCTGCGGCCCACCGTGGCGGGCGCGGTGCCGACGATCTGGAACGACGTCCTGCATCGGCTGGAGGACGACCCCGACCACGACATGTCGTCGCTGCGTCTCGTGGTCTGCGGCGGCTCGGCCGTTCCGGTATCGCTGATGCGCACGTTCGAGGAGAAGCACGGCGTCCAGATCCGTCAGCTATGGGGCATGACCGAAACCTCGCCGATGGCCACCATGGCCTGGCCGCCGCCGGGAACCCCCGAGGACCAGCATTGGGCGTTCCGCGCGACGCAGGGCCAGCCGGTCAGTGGGGTGGAGATGCGGATCGTCGACGATGACGGTGCGGTGCTGCCCAGCGACGGCAACGCCGTGGGGGAAGTGGAAGTCCGCGGCCCGTGGATCGCCCGCTCCTACTACCTGGGACGCGACGACTCCAAGTTCGACTCCGGCTGGTTGCGCACCGGCGACGTGGGCCGCATCGACGAGCGCGGCTTCGTCACCCTGACCGACCGCGCCAAAGACGTCATCAAGTCCGGCGGGGAATGGATCTCGTCGGTCGAGTTGGAGAATTGCCTGATCGCGCACCCCCACGTGCTCGAGGCCGCGGTTGTCGGGGTTCCCGACGAGCGGTGGCAGGAACGACCGCTCGCCGTCATCGTGGCCAAACACTCCTCGGTGAGCGCCGAAGATCTGCGAACGTTCCTCGCGGACAAGGTCGTTCGGTGGTGGTTGCCCGAGCGGTGGACATTCGTCGACGAGATTCCGCGCACCAGTGTGGGCAAGTACGACAAGAAAGCCATCCGCGCGCGATACGCCGAGCATGGCTATTGGGTGGTCGAGGCGCGCGACTAGGCGCCGGCATTCGGCAGTCAGAAGGTGAGGGAACATGAGCCTGCGGGTCATTCAGTGGGCGACCGGGTCGGTCGGTGCGGCGGCGATCAAGGGTGTGCTGGACCATCCCGAGCTCGAACTCGTTGGCTGCTGGGTACATTCGGAGGCCAAGGCCGGGAAGGATGTCGGCGAGATCATCGGCATTTCGCCGTTGGGCGTGATCGCGACCAACAGCATCGACGAGGTGCTCGTGCTGGACGCGGACGCGGTGATCTATGCACCGTTGCTGCCCAACGTCGAGGAGGTCGCCGCGCTGCTGCGCTCGGGCAAGAACGTGGTCACCCCGCTCGGGTGGTTCTACCCGAGCGAAAAGGAGGCCGCCCCACTGGAAGTCGCCGGGCAGGCCGGCAACGCGACGCTGCACGGCGCCGGCATCGGCCCCGGCGCGGCCACCGAGCTGTTTCCCCTGCTGTTGTCGGTGATGTCAACGGGCGTGACTTTCGTTCGTGCCGAGGAGTATTCCGACCTCCGCACCTATGGGGCACCGGACGTGCTGCGCTACGTGATGGGCTTCGGCGGGACTCCGGACAGCGCTCTGACCGGGCCGATGCAAAAGCTGCTCGACGGCGGCTTCACGCAATCCGTCCGGCTCTGCGTCGACCAGTTGGGCTTCGCCGCCGATCCCAACATCCGGTCCTCGCAGGAGGTGGCCGTCGCGACCACCCCGATCGACTCGCCGATCGGGGTGATCGGGCCCGGCCAGGTCGCCGGTCGCCGCTTCCACTGGGAGGCGCTGGTCGGCGACACGGTGGTCGTGCGGATCACCGTGAACTGGCTGATGGGATCCGAAAACCTCGACCCCGCTTGGTCGTTCGGGCCAGCGGGGGAACGCTACGAGATCGAGGTGCGCGGAAACCCGGACACCTTTGTGACCGTCAAGGGATGGCAGCCGGAAAGCGTGGAAGCGGGGCTACAGAGCAACCCCGGGATCGTCGCGACCGCCGCGCATTGCGTGAACGCGGTCCCGGCCACCTGCGCCGCCCCTGCGGGCATCCAGAGCTTCTTCGACCTGCCGCTGATCACCAGCCGGGCCGCCGCCCGGTTGGCGCGCTGAATGAATGAAAGGCCCTACGCCAGTGACACAATCGCTCGTCGTCGACGAATCCCGGGTCATACCCGTCCCGGCCGAGGACGCCTTTCACCGCACGCTGCCAGCGCCGCTTCCCAGCCTTTTCAAGCGATGGCACGGCCCGATTCCGCCCGTTAAGGAGGTGCGTGAGCAGACGGGCGCCTGGGACGGCGCGGGCCAGACCCGCACCGTGCGGCTTGCCGGCGGCGCCAGCATGCGCGAGGAGCTGACCAGCGTCGACCCGCCACGGTCGTTCGGTTATCGGCTGACACAGATCAGGGGACCCATGGCGCTGTTGGTCGATCACGTTGTGGGCGAATGGATTTTCGACCCGGCGGCGGGCGGTACGGAGATCACCTGGCGCTGGGATATCCACCCAAAGTCGCCGCTGACCGCGTGGGCCCTTCCGCTGTTCGGCAGGATCTGGAAGGGCCTGAAAGAGGTGGGCGCGACAGGCGCTGCGGGACCTGTCGGAGATGCTGACCGGCTGACGATTCGCCCCCTTCGGTACCGTCGGAATCATGTGCCGACTTTTTGGCTTGCACGCCGGGACCGACGTTTGCACCGCGACGTTTTGGTTGCTGAACGCTCCCGACAGCCTGTCCGAGCAGAGCCGGAAAAACCCCGATGGCACGGGCCTGGGTGTCTTCGATCGGCACGGTCGGCCTCAGCTGCACAAGGAGCCGATCGCGGCCTGGCAGGACAACCAATTCGCCACCGAGGCACACCAACTGACCGGCACGACGTTCGTCGCCCACGTTCGTTACGCGACGACCGGATCGCTCGAGGTCCGCAACACCCACCCGTTCTTGCAGGACGGCCGGATCTTCGCGCACAACGGCGTGGTCGAGGGCCTGGACGACATCGATGAACGGCTGCGCGAGCTGGGCACCCACGACCTGGTCGGAGGCGAGACGGATTCCGAGCGCGTCTTCGCCCTGATTACCGGTTCGATCCGCGCCCGGCGCGGCGACGAGACGGCCGGTCTCGTCGACGGCGTTCGGTGGCTTGCAGCGAATGTCCCCATTTACGCTGTCAACATCCTGCTGAGCACGGCCACCGACATGTGGGCGCTGCGCTACCCGGGGGCCCATGAGCTCTATGTCCTGGATCGCCGCTACGAGCACCAGACCGGCGCGCCCGATGGCGAATTCGACTTGCGCACGCACCGAATCCGCGCGCAGTCAGAGCACCTGTGCACCCGATCGTCGGTGGTGTTTGCCAGCGAACCGATGGACGACGATCCGCGCTGGCGGCTGCTTGCACCCGGGGAGCTGGTGCACGTCGACGCAAGGCTGCAGACCACCAGCGGTGTGGTGCTGCCCGACCCGCCCACGCACCTGCTCCGTCGGGCCGACCTGAGCGCGCCGGTCCAGCGGGCGCAGCACCGAGTGTGAGGCCTCCGGACATGGCCACCCGAGCCACCAGACGCGCGCTCGTGCTGGCCGGTGGGGGAATAGCCGGAATCGCCTGGGAGACAGGGGTTCTGCGCGGCATCGCCGACGAGTCGCCGGCCGCGGCCCGGCTGCTGCTGGATTCCGACGTGCTGGTGGGGACTTCGGCCGGTTCCGCGGTCGCCGCGCAGATCGGCAGCGGCAGCCCGCTCGAGGTGCTGTTCGACCGGCAGGTCGCCGAGTGGTCGGCCGAGATCGATGCCGGCGTCGACCTCGACGACATCACCGAAATTTTCCAGACTGCCTTGAGCGAGCCATACGACAACACGCTGGACAGGACCCGACAGCAGATGCAGCGGATCGGGGCCGTGGCGTTGGCGAACGGAACGATCCCCGAACCCGTCCGACGCAAGGTGATTGCGCAGCGCCTGCCTTCGCACGACTGGCCGGACCGGGCGCTGCGGATCACCGCGATCGACGTCGCCACCGGCGAACTGGTCGTTTTCGACCGGGGGTCGGGTGTCGGGCTCGTCGATGCGGTGGCGGCCAGTTGCGCGGTGCCCGGGGCGTGGCCCCCGGTGACGATCGACGGCCGACGCTATATGGACGGCGGGGTCGCCAGTTCGGTGAACCTCGGCGTGGCCGGAGATTGCGACGCGGCGGTGGTGCTGGTGCCCTCGGGGATCGACGCACCGGCGCCGTTCGGCGACGGGCCGGCCGCCGAGATCGCGGCGTTCGCGGGGACCATGTTCCCAGTATTCGCGGTGTTCGCGGACGACGATTCGCTTTCGGCGTTCGGGCCCAATCCCCTGGATCCGCGCTGCCGCGTCGCATCGGCCCTGGCCGGACGCGAACAGGGCCGCCGCGAATCGGCGGCCGTGGCGCGGTTCATCGGCGCTTGATCGGCCGCTGACGTCGGATCAGCCCTCGATCGCGGGCGGGGCGGCCTCCTCCGGCCCGGCTTCCAGGGCGTCCAGGGCCTCGTCGGCCAACGCCCGGCCCGCCGCGATCACCTCCTCCGCCCGGTGGAACTCCAGGCTCCGACACGTCGAACGCGGCACCTCGATCAGGACGTCGGGCGGATAGGCCGCCAGCGTATGGCGCGCCAGCGCGGATTGGGCGATGTCGATCGTCCGATTCATCACCTCGAAGCTGCCCAGTCTCGGAACCCCGGGAACGACGGCTACGGCGTCGGGGTCGATCCCGTCCGCTTCCGACGGTTCGGCATCGGGATCGTCGGGCCAGCTATCCGGCCCGCCGAACCTGCTCAGCATCGCTCGCGCGGTGGGCCGGTCCAGCAGCGACCGGGCGGCCGCGTTGTCCAGCAGCGCGGAGGTGCTGCGCACCATGCGGTTCAACCACTCGACGGTGGCGCCCGGTTCCGCGTCACGGTTGTCGCCAATGCCGCCGACCTCGCTGCCGCTGAGGCTGACCGCGACGGTCAGGTCGGCGTTGACCGCAGCGATCGGGGCCATCGGCAGCGGATCCAGGATGCCGCCGTCGGCAAGCAGACGTCCGTCGAGCGCGTGCGGGGCGATCACCCCCGGAATCGCAATGGACGCCCGGATCGCCTCATCGACGGGACCGCGCTGAAACCACACCGACTTGCCGGCCAAGAGGTCCGTCGCGACCGCGGTGTAGGGGATGGGCAATTGCTCGATGGACACCGGACCCAGGATGTCGCGCACCGCGTCCAGGATCTTTTCGGCCCGCAGCACGCCGGCGGCGCTGATCGAGGGGTCCAGCAGCCGCAGGATGGTGCGCTGCGTCAAGGACTTCGCCCAGTCGGCGAACTCGTCGAGGCGTCCGGCCGCCTGCAAACCGCCGACCATCGCTCCCATCGAGGAACCCGCGATCCCGACGATCTCGTAGCCGCGCGCCCGCAACGCCTCGATCACCCCGATGTGGGCGTAGCCGCGGGCACCGCCGCTGCCCAGCGCCAGCGCCACCCGAGTCGGTGATGATCGACGCGCCACTCCTCCGGGCATGTGTTCATTTTGCGCGGCGGACGCGACTGTCGGCGACCGTGAGCGGCCCGGTCGGCACTTTTGGTACCCGTGATCACAATTGCGCCGGGGGGCCGAGAACTCGTCCCGGCGCTACTCGCACTCGTCGTTGGCGGCCGCTCGCGCGGCGGTGATCACGGCCGCCTGGCGGGCCAGCGTCAGGTCCGACCACCGGGCATCCCACGTTCCTGCTGTACCCGATTGCGACGCCTGGACCATCGCGAGATACGGCTCGAACAGCGACCCACCCGTCCTGGGCTGCGCATCCATCCACACTTTTGCGGCGTGACAGGCCTGGAAATACTCTTCTTCGGTCGAATCCGCGGGGATGTCGACCCTGGTCGTCACGCCGGCGGGGGAGAGCCCGATGGCGCCCGGTGGTGCCGAGGTCGGGCCGCGGGGGATATCCGACGGCCGTCCCGACGAGGACGTGACTTTGCCGTTGGGGGCGCCGTGCGAGCACCCCGTGATCGCCAACAAAAGCGCCGCGACAACACCCGCGCCCCGCCGCAGGAGGCGATGACCGCACCAGCGCACGATGCCAATCTATGCAACACTGGGCGCCGTGATGGAGCGCTTCGGATTTTGCGAGTGTTGTCGGCCCTAACGCGCCGCCGCTTGCCCAATCCATTCATCCCGGAGCTCCCCAATGTCTGTTCCCGTCGCGACGCCTGCTGTCGCCCCGCGCGCCCTGCGCCCCCGCACGGTCCCGTCGCCGTCGGCGGGACCGACGCGGTTACGGGTGCCCGATCTGCTGCATGCCACCGACCAAGCCGCCGACCAAGTGCTCAGCGGACGGTGCGACCATCTGCTGCCCAGGGGCGGGATACCGAAATCGCGGCGCTGGTTCACCCGCATTGACGGCGACGAGGAACTCGACGTCTGGCTGATCAGCTGGGTTCCCGGTCATTCCACCGAGTTGCACGACCACGGCGGGTCATTGGGCGCGCTGACCGTGGTGTCCGGGTCGCTCAACGAATTCCGTTGGGACGGGCGAGGTTTGCGGCGACGCCGGTTGGACGCCGGCGATCAGGCCGGCTTTCCGCTGGGCTGGGTGCACGACGTCGTGTGGGCACCCAGGCCCGTTCCGGAGCCCGCGGCCACCGACCTCAGGGTGCCGCCGACGCTGAGCGTGCACGCCTACTCGCCGCCGCTGACGGCGATGTCGTACTACGAACTCACCGACCGCAACAGGTTGCGCCGCCAGCGCACCGAACTGACCGACCAACCGGAAGGATCCTGATGAGCCGCATCGACGTTGTCCTGAGATCGGCCCGGCGCCGGTTGCGCCGCCTTCGCGCCGCCGAGGTGCCCGCGGCGCTGAGGCGCGGGGCGGTGCTGGTCGACATCCGGCCGCAGGCGCAGCGATTCCGCGAGGGCGAGTTGCCCGGCGCGCTGATGATCGAACGCAATGTCCTGGAGTGGCGCTGCGACCCGACCAGCGACGCCAGGCTGCCGGAGGCCGTCGGCGACGACGTCGAATGGGTGATCGTGTGCTCGGAGGGCTACACGTCCAGCCTGGCGGCGGCCGCGTTGCTCGACATCGGCCTGCACCGCGCCACCGACGTCATCGGCGGGTACCACGCGCTGGTGGGTGCGGGTGTGCTGGACCAGCTGATCGGTGATTCGGCCGTCCCGGGACCGGGGGTCCTGGCGAACACGGGCACGACCGCTCGCCGCTGGCTCTAGCTACTCGGCGTGCAGCAGCGGCCGCAGCCTCTCGGTATTTTCCTGCGTCCAGCCGGGCGGTGACAGCACCGCGGCCCAGCCGTCGGCGACATCGGCGACGTAGTTGTGGCCATGTCCGGGCGGCACTTTCTGGGCGACCGCCATGTCCGCCGAAACCTGAAGGAAGGTCACCACCGGTATCCACTCCGTCTGGGGTAGCACGTCGTAGCCTCGCTTCTCGCGCAGCCAGTCCGGTCTGGCGAACAACAGGTCGGGGGTCCACCACGCGATGGGATCGGAGGCGTGCTGCAGATACACCACCCGCGGGTGGCCCCACTCGGAGTTCGGGCGCCCCAAATTGCTTGGGCGAGAGACGAAGCGGACGCTCTTGCCGTCGTGGTAGATCGGTAACCACTCCGGTGAACCGGCGTCCCGCGTCGAGGTGAGGTCGGTCCAGATGGTGTTGTTGAACGTCGGCCCGCTGAACAAGGCGCCGTCGGTGCGGGCCAGGACGTTGTTCAGGCTCATGAACGGCGCTTCGCCGCCGAACGACCCCAGGCTCTCACCGAACACCACCAGCTTGGGGCGTTGCCCCTCGGGCATCTGCCGAATCAGCCGGTCGACGGCCTCGAAGAGCGCCTGTCCGGCGTGGCGGGCGTTTTCCTTGTCCACCAGGAACGACAGCCAGCTGGGCAAGAACGAATATTGCATGCTCACGATCGCGGTGTTGCCGTTGTACATGTACTCGAGCGCCGAGGGTTCCGCCTCGTTGATCCAGCCGGTGCCGGTGGTCGTTGCGACCGCGACGACGGCGCGCTGCAATCCGCCCGTGCGCTGCAGCTCTCGCGCCGCAAGTTCCGCGGTCGCCGTGATGCCGTCCGCGGAGTTGAGCCCGGCGTAGGCCCGGATCGGCTCGGTGGCCGGGGCCCCGTTGAAGCTGGTCAGTTCCTCGACGGTGGGGCCGCCTTCGACAAAGATGCGGCCCTGGTGGCCAAGCGACTCCCACGTCACCAGTGATTGCGGGCCACCCGACCGCAGCGGCGTTCTCGGGCGCGCGGTATCGGGGTTCATCTCCTCGTTGGCCGAGGCGAAGGTGTTGTTCATGGTGCGCATCGCGGACTTGAGCACGACGCCGTTGAGCAGGGTGATGGTCAACACCGCGAGCGCGACGACCACGATGGTCGCCGAGAGGCGAAACGGCGCAAACCGGTCCACCTGTGCGACTAGGAGGGCGACCAGCCAGCGGATGAACTGGCCGATTTCGACCAGTGTGAACAGCACCACCAGCGACAGGATCGCGGCCTCCGGGTAGTCGTACCACTTCAGGTGCCGCACGCCCATGAGGTCGCGCACGCCGTCCTGCCAGACGTGAAACCGGATCGCCATCAATACCATGCCGACCGCACCCACCGGGATCAGCACCATCCACGCCCAGCGCGGCGCCGGCGGGCTGGATTCCTTTGCCCACAGGTACCGGTACAGCCAGACGGCGAAGACGCCCAGCCCGTAGCCGATGGCGCCCGAGAAGCCGCTGACCAGCCCCTGAAACAGCGCGCTGCGCGGCAGCAGTGACGGCGTCATCGAAAACCAAATGAAAACGAGGCCAACCGTGGTGCCCATGAAGGTGTAATGGCGTACCCACCAAGGGTTCTCCCCAAGTCGTGGCTTGCGCGCGGCCGCGCGTTCCGGAGCTTCCGGCCTGGCTTCGGGACCGGCTTCGTCTTCGGGGGCGGTCGTCGCGGAACCCGGGTCGCTCATCGAAGCGTCCTAGCGGTGGGTGAAGTTGGGGGTCCGCTTCTCGATGAATGCCGCCATGCCCTCCGACTGATCCTCGGTGGCGAAGGTTGAATGAAACAGCCTGCGCTCGTAGAGAAGCCCCTCGGCCAGGGTGGATTCGAAGGCGCGGTTGACGGCTTCCTTGGCCATCCGCGCCGCCGACCGCGACATCTGCGAAATGGTGGTGGCGACGGCCTTGGCCTCGGTCAGCAAGTCGTCGGCCGGTACCACCCGCGAAACCAGGCCGCTCCGTTCGGCTTCGGCGGCGTCAATGGTGCGCCCGGTCAGGATGAGGTCCATGGCCTTGGCCTTGCCGATGGCGCGGGTCAGCCGCTGCGAACCGCCCATGCCCGGCAGCACACCGAGTTTGATCTCCGGCTGGCCGAACTTCGCCGTGTCGGCCGCGATCAGCAGGTCGCACATCATCGCGAGCTCGCAGCCACCGCCCAGTGCGTGTCCGGCCACCGCGGCAATAGTCGGGGTGCGGACGGCGCCCAGTTTGCCCCAAGCGGCGAAGAAGTCGGCGCCGAACGCGTCGGCGAACGTCAGGGCGGACATCTCCTTGATGTCGGCACCAGCCGCGAACGCCTTGGCCGAACCGGTGATGATGATCGCGCCGATGCCGGGATCGTCGTCGAATTCGGCTGCCGCGCTGGTGACTTCGCCCATCACCTGGCTGTTTAGCGCGTTCAGCGCCTGCGGCCGGTTCAGCGTGATGATCCCGACTCGCTCATCGCGCTCGACGAGGATGGTTTCGTAGTTCTCGGTCACCCAAACCGCCTTTCTAGAAACTCAAGTCGTCGTCGACCGGCGCGAAGTACGCCTCGACATCAGCTGCGGTGACTTCGGCCAGCGTCGCCGGCGACCACTTCGGATTTCGATCTTTGTCGATGATCTGCGCCCGGATGCCCTCCACGAAGTCGTGTGAACGCGACGACGCCGACGTCATCCGATAGTCCTGGGTCAGAACGTCTTCCAGTGTCTCCATTTTGGCGGCGCGACGCACCGCCTCGAACGTCACCGATACCGCGATGGGGGAGCGGCTGGCGATCAGATTCGCGGCGTCCTGGGCCGGTCCCGCGTCATATCCGCGGAGCGCGGCGACGATATCCACCACGCTGTCCTTCGCATAGCACTCGTCAATCCATTCCCGTTGTGCGGCAAGCTCACTCGGTGGAGGTTCGATTGCGTGATCGGCCAGCGCGCTTTCCACACCGTCGGTGACGATCGCCCGGGTGAACGCGTCGAGTTCGCCGTGTGGCACGTAGTGGTCGGCGAATCCCATTGCGATGGCGTCGGATCCGGAGAACGGCGCTCCAGTGAGGGCGGCGTGCATGCCCAGGGCGCCGGGCGCCCGCGACAGCAAGTACATCTGGCCGACCTCGGGGATGAAGCCGATGCCGACCTCGGGCATCGCGACCTTCGAGGTTTCGGTCACCACCCGGGTGTTCGCATGTGCGCTGACGCCGACCCCGCCGCCCATCACGATGCCGTCCATCAACGCCACGTACGGCTTGGCGAACCGGCCTATCTGGCCGTTGAGCAGATACTCGTCGCGCCAGAACCGCCGCGCCTCGACCCCGTCCTTGCGCATGCTGTGGTAGAGCGGCACCAAGTCGCCGCCGGCACACAATCCGCGTTCGCCCGCTCCCGCCAGCACCACCGCGCGCACCGCGTCGTCCTTTTCCCAGCGGGCGAGCACGGCGCTCAACGCGTCCACCATCTGCTGGTTCAGCGAGTTGATGGCCTTGGGGCGGTTGAGCGTGATCAAGCCGATGCCACCGTCGACTCGGGTCAGGACCTCATCGGATTCCTCGGTCACGCATCAGCCTCCCGTCGCCGTCCGGTCTCGACCAGCAATCTAGATCGTCACGAGTGCAGCGGCGTCCGCGGGTAAGGTTTATGTTTGACCGGACGACAGCAGCAGAGTTCGAAACAGCAGGTCCGCTGGGAACCCGGGCGGGCCACTGATCGTTGAGCAGGTGTTCGCACAGCTCGAACCCATAGCCATAAGAGAGGATCCGACGGTGCGGGAGACAAGTAACCCGGTATTTCGTTCGCTGCCGAAGCAGAGGGGCGGATACGCACAATTCGGCACTGGCGCACCCCAGGGGTATTACCAGGCCGACCCCTATATGGCTCCCTACCAGGAGACCAAAGCTTCCCGTCCGCTGACCATCGACGACGTCGTCACCAAGACCGGCATGACGCTGGCCGTGCTGACGGGCGCGGCGATCGTCTCCTACTTCCTGGTGGCATCGAACGTCGCGCTGGCCATGCCGTTGACCCTCGTCGGTGCGCTCGGTGGCCTGGGGCTGGTGCTGGTCGCGACCTTCGGTCGCAAGCAGGACAGCCCGGCGATCGTCCTCAGCTACGCCGTCCTCGAGGGCCTGTTCCTCGGCGCCGTCTCGTTCATCTTCGCCAACTTCCAGGTGTCGAACGCCAACGCCGGTGCGCTGATCGGGGAGGCCGTCCTCGGCACCTTCGGCGTGTTCTTCGGCATGCTCGTCGTCTACAAGACCGGCGCCATTAGGGTCACGCCCAAGTTCACCCGCATGGTGATCGCCGCGCTGTTCGGGGTGCTGGCCCTCATGCTCGGCAACTTCGTGCTGGCGATGTTCCACGTCGGCGGCGGTACCGGCCTGGGCCTGCGCAGCGGCGGCACGGTCGCCATCATTTTCTCGCTGGTGTGCATCGCCATCGCCGCGTTCAGCTTCCTGATCGACTTCGACGCGGCCGACCAGATGATCCGGGCGGGGGCGCCGGAGAAGGCGGCGTGGGGCATCGCGTTGGGCCTCACCGTGACCCTGGTCTGGCTGTACATCGAGATCTTGCGTCTGCTCAGTTACCTGCAAAACGACTAGCGGACACCAACGGGAAGAACCGGCACGCCAACCGGCGTGCCGGTTTTCGTGTGCGGAGGGCGTCGAGTGTGCTGACGACCTTCATTGTGCGCTGTCGGTTTTCCGTGTGCGCTGACGGCTTTCCGTGTGCGCTGAGGGCGGAACTTAGGCAATTTCTTCGCCCAGCACACACACCCAAAACCCAGGACTCACGCTCAAACGCCGGCGACGGCGCCGCTGCGTCGAATGTGCGGTGACGGTGCAGCCGTGTCGGCCTAACTCAGCCGCTCGACCACCATCGCCATGCCCTGGCCGCCGCCGACGCACATGGTTTCCAGGCCCAGCGTCTTGTCATGCGTCTGAAGGTTGTTGATCAGCGTGGTGGCGATGCGTGCGCCGGTCATGCCGAACGGGTGGCCCAGCGCGATCGCCCCACCGGAGACGTTCAGCCTGTCCTCCTCCATGCCCAGCTCGCGCGCCGAGCCGAGCACCTGCACCGCGAACGCCTCGTTGATCTCGTACAGGTCGATGTCGCTGATCGACATGCCGGCCCGTGCCAGCGCCTTCTTGGACGCCTCGATCGGCCCCAGCCCCATGATCTCGGGCGAGAGGCCGCTGACTCCGGTGGACACGATGCGCGCCAGCGGCGTCAAACCGAGTTCCTTGGCCTTCGTGTCGCTGGTGATCACCAGCGCGGCGGCGCCGTCGTTCAGCGGGCAGGCGTTCCCCGCCGTCACGGTGCCGTTGGGCCGGAACACCGGCTTGAGTTCGGAGACCTTCTCGTAGGTGGTGCCCGCCCGCGGGCCGTCGTCGGTGCTCACGGTCGTGCCGTCAGGGAGCGTCACGGGCGTGATCTCGCGCTCGAAGAACCCGTTCTTGATCGCCTCTTCGGCGCGGTTCTGGCTGCGCACCCCCCAGCGGTCCTGGTCTTCGCGGCCGATGCCGGTCAGGATGGCGACGTTTTCGGCGGTCTGACCCATCGCGATGTAAACGTCGGGCAGGTTCCCGTCGGCGCGGGGATCGTGCCATTCGTCCGCGCCCGCGGCGGCGGCCGCCGAACGCTCCTGGGCCTCCTCGAACAGCGGGTTCTTGGTGTCGGGCCACGAGTCGGAGTTGCCTTTGCCGAACCGCGACACGGTCTCAACACCCGCGGAGATGAACGCGTCGCCTTCCCCCGCCCTGATCGCGTGGAACGCCATCCGCGTCGTCTGCAGCGACGACGAGCAGTACCGGTTGACGGTGGTGCCCGGCAGGAAGTCGTATCCGAGTTCGACGGCGACGACGCGCGCCATGTTGAAGCCGGACTCGCCGCCCGGCAGGCCGCAGCCCAGGATGAGGTCGTCGATCTGGTGCGGGTTCAGGGCGGGCACCTTGTCGAGCGCGGCGCGCACCATCTGGGCGGCCAGGTCGTCGGGCCGCATGCTCACCAGCGACCCCTTCATGGCGCGGCCTATCGGCGAGCGAGCGGTTGAAACGATGACGGCTTCAGGCATGAGAGTTCCCTCCGGTGGGATGCGGGCTCGCTTCAATGGGCGGCTTCGATAGTTCAATAGGGCGGGTGTGTCCACCCGACGGGCCAGACCAAATCTAGTCGGTACCGACCGGCCCGGACGAAGACGGGGCAGGTGACCCGGGTGCCGGGCGCCGCCACAGCCGCGACATCACGGTCAGCCGGGTGTGGGCCTCACCGATCACCGGCGCGCCGGCGGGTGCCGGGACCTCGGGCGTCAGGCTCTCGACCTCTACGCCCAGCTCCTCGCACAGCGCGAGCAGCAGCGCGTCGGCGGCCAGCGCGTATGCGGTCGGCGAGGGGTGGAAACCGTCGGCGGAGAACATCAGCTCGCGTGCGGCCCGGAATTTGGGTGCCAGCAGCTGCGCCATTGGGACCGGCACGCCGCCGGCCGACCGGACGGCCGCCGCCTGGGCGCGCGCGAGCTGCGAAGTCCGCGCGTGTGCCAGCGAGCGAAGCGGCTGGGGGATGGCGCTGATGACCCCCAGGTCCGGACAGGTGCCCACGATCACCAGCGCCCCGCGGGCGCGCAACTTGCGGACGGCCGAGGAAAGACGTTGCGCTGATTGGCTTATCCCGTTGAGGGCCGTCACGTCGTTGGCCCCCAGCATCATCACGGCGACGTCGGGCGGCGCCCCGGCGACGAACATCGCGTCGACTTGACCGGCGACACCCTTCGACGTGGCGCCCACGATGGCCTTGGTGCTCAGCCGGACCGCCTTGCCGGTCCGCTCGGCGAGCCCGCGGGCGATCAGCACGCCGGGCACTTCCTCGGCGCTCATGCACCCGTACCCGGTGGCCGTCGAGTCGCCGAAGATCATCAGGTGCACGTCGACGGGCGTGCCGCGCTGCCACCGCTGCGCGGGCCCGCCGCCGCGCGCGTACACCCCGTCGGCGCGCGGCGGGATATCCCACGCCTTCGGAATGACGGTGCGCGTGTGCGCCGCCTGGCCGACCAGCAGGTTGCGTGCGCCCAGATAGGCCGTACCCGTCGAGGCGACTGCGCCCGCCGTGGCCAGGGCGATCGTCGAACGACGCGGCACCCGAATGGTCACGGGAGCTAGTTTAGTTCGGCTTCAGGGTTTGCGCGGGCGGCTTCCAAACAATGTGGTCACGTTGTGAATCAAATGTGGTATCAAATCAGGTTCTTCAAACGTTCCACTTAGAAAGACCTGTCAAGCTAAGTTCAACGGGTTGGCTGGACGCCCCTGGGCGAACGGACTGAACCAGACGCTTGGCCGGCTCGTCACATGCTGTATCGGACTACAACGGCGTAGGAAGTCTTGAGCATGACCGCACCTAGCAAGGTATCCGGGTCCCCCCGGAATACCATTCGGCCACATGAGGTCCTCAGGCGACGTAGAGTTGAGGCACGCAGATTTGCAATCAGCGACGGCGCGCCGGTCGAGGTCCTCGAGTCCGGCCCCAGCGTTGCTGCGCGGGTTGCCAATCTTGCGTCACGACTGACGATCCGGCCGGTGCTGGCCGTCGGCAGCCACGTTCCCAACTTGCCATGGCCCTGGGGTCTCATCGACCTCGCCTCGCGGGTCCTGCTCCCCGTGTCGGCCACCGTCCGCGAGACTGTGAACTTGCGCAATGCTTCGGCGCAACTCGTGCGCGCGCCAGGAGTGCTGCCCGCCGACGGCACCCGCCGGGTCATCGTCTACTTGCACGGCGGCGCGTTTTTGACCTGTGGAGCGAACTCCCACGGCCGGCTGGTCGAGGCCCTCTCGAAGTTTGCTGACTCGCCCGTGCTGGTGGTCAATTACCGGCTGTTGCCCAAGCATTCGGTCGGGATGGCCCTCAACGACTGCCACGACGCCTACCAATGGCTGCGTGAGCGCGGATACGAACCGGAGCAGATCGTGCTCGCCGGTGACTCCGCGGGCGGGTATCTCGCCCTCGCTTTGGCGCAACTTTTGCAGGAGGAGGGCGAGGAGCCAGCGGCGCTGGTAGCGATCTCGCCACTGCTGCAGCTAGCAAAGGAATGCAAGCAGGCCCATCCCAACATCAAGACCGACGCGATGTTCCCCGCCAACGCGTTTGACGCGCTCGCCGAGTTAGTTGCTAGCGCGGCCGACAAGAACGTCGTCGACGGCAAGCCCGAAGAGATTTACGAGCCCTTGGAGCACATCAAGCCCGGCCTGCCGCGGACACTCATCCACGTCTCCGGCTCCGAGGTGTTGCTGCACGACGCGCAGCTGGCGGCGACCCGGCTGGCCGCGGTTGGTGTGCCGGCCGAGGTGCGGGTCTGGCCCGGTCAGGTCCACGACTTCCAGCTGGCCGCGCCGCTGGTGCCCGAGGCCCTTCGTTCGCTGCGCCAGATCGGCGATTACATCCGCGAGGCCACCGGCTAGCGCCCGGACGTTGCGGGGTGCCGCAGCGGCGAGCGGGTGTGCACCGTCCGAAGCTGCCTGACACGATGAACACATGCGTATCGCGCAGCACATCAGTGACCTCATCGGCGGAACGCCGCTGGTTCGGTTGAACTCCGTCGTCCCCGACGGCGCCGGCGTCGTGGCGGCCAAGGTCGAATACCTCAACCCCGGTGGCAGCTCCAAGGACCGGATCGCGGTGAAGATGATCGACGCCGCCGAGGCCAGCGGGCAGCTCCGGCCCGGGGGCACCATCGTCGAACCCACGTCGGGCAACACCGGCGTCGGCCTCGCCCTGGTTGCACAGCACCGCGGGTACAAGTGCGTGTTCGTCTGTCCCGACAAGGTCAGCGAGGACAAGCGCAACGTTCTGCTCGCCTATGGCGCGGAGGTTGTCGTGTGCCCGACCGCGGTGCCACCCGACCACCCGGACAGTTACTACAGCGTCTCCGACAGGCTCGTCAAAGAAATCGACGGTGCCTGGAAGCCCGACCAGTACGCCAACCCGGAAGGACCGGCCAGCCACTACGCAACCACCGGCCCCGAGATCTGGGCCGATACCGACGGCAAAGTCACCCATTTCGTCGCCGGCATCGGCACCGGCGGCACGATCACCGGCGCAGGCCGCTACCTCAAGGACGTGTCCGGCGGCACCGTCCGCGTCGTCGGCGCCGACCCCGAAGGGTCGGTTTATTCGGGCGGCACCGGCCGGCCTTACCTGGTCGAGGGCGTCGGCGAGGACTTCTGGCCGGACGCGTACGACCGCACCGTGCCCGACCAGATCATCGCGGTTTCCGACTCCGACTCGTTCAACATGACCAGGCGGCTGGCCCGCGAGGAGGCGATGCTGGTCGGCGGGTCATGCGGGATGGCGGTGGTCGCCGCGCTCAAGGTCGCCGAGGAAGCCGGACCCGACGCGCTGGTCGTGGTCCTGCTGCCCGACGGCGGGCGGGGCTACATGTCCAAGATCTTCAACGACGCCTGGATGTCGTCGTACGGGTTCCTGCGCGGCCGCCTCGACGGGTCGACCGAGGAGGCCACGGTCGGCGATGTGCTGCGCCGCAAATCGGGTGAGCTGCCCGACCTGGTGCACACCCATCCGTCCGAGACGGTCCGCGACGCCATCGGCATCCTGCGTGAGTACGGCGTGTCGCAGATGCCCGTGGTCGGCGCCGAGCCGCCAGTGATGGCCGGTGAGGTCGCCGGCAGCGTGTCCGAACGCGAGCTACTCTCCGCCGTCTTCGAGGGCCGGGCCAAACTGGCCGATGCCGTGGCACTGCACATGAGCCCGCCGCTGCCGATGATCGGCGCCGGTGAGTTGGTCAGCGCGGCCGGCAAGGCGTTGCGCGACTGGGACGCGTTGATGGTGGTGGAGAAGGGCAAACCGGTCGGTGTCATCACCCGGTACGACTTGCTGGGCTTCCTGTCGGAGGGACCGCGTGGACTGGCAGGGCGGCGTTAGCGGAGCGCCCATCGGGTGTGACGCGGGTCTCGCCCTACCGCTTTGCGGAGCCGGCCCTCAGGTACTGTAATGCGGCCTGGTTCAGCTAATCCGCAGTGGAAGGTTGCCCATGACCGATCAACCGTCACCCGGCGAATCCCAGCTGCCACCCCCGCCACCTCCCGCGTCCGGCGGGCAGGAGCCGTCATCCGGAGGGTACGAATCTCCGCCCGCTCCCTCGACGCCCGGCGGCGGTTCCTACCCTCCGCCGCCGCCGCCCGGCGGCGGTTCCTACCCTCCGCCGCCCCCGCCTTCGGGTGGATATGCGCCGCCTCCCCCCGGGCCGGCGATCCGCACGCTGCCGACGGACTCCTACGCGCCATGGCTCAGCAGGGCGCTGGCGTTCCTCATCGACATCCTCCCTTACGCCGTCGTACACGGCATCGGGATCGGGATCATGGCCGCCACGCAGCAGTCGGCATGCGTCACCGACGTCACGCAGTACCCCGTCAATCAGTACTGCGCCACCCAGAACTCGACCATCGGCTTGTTGGCGCAGTGGTTGGCCTGGCTGATCGGGGTGACCTACCTGGTCTGGAATTACGGCTATCGCCAGGGCACCACGGGGTCGAGCCTCGGCAAATCGGTCACGAAGATCAAGGTGGTCAGTGAGGTCACCGGGCAGCCCCTCGGCTTCGGGATGTCCGTGGTCCGTCAGATCGCGCACTTCGTCGACGCGATCATCTGCTTCATCGGCTTCCTTTTGCCGCTCTGGGATTCCAAGCGGCAGACGCTGGCCGACAAGATGATGACGACGGTGGTCCTGCCGATCGAACAATGACCGGAGGATGCGGCGACGGAGACGCTGCTGCGGCTGTCACTAGGCTGAGCGTCGATGAGCGAGGACCATAACGGACCGCACCGATTCACCGGACTGGCCACCAAAGCCATTCACGCCGGCTACCGCCCGGATCCGGCGACCGGTGCGGTGAATGCCCCGATCTACGCCAGCAGCACGTTCGCCCAGGACGGCGTGGGGGGCCTGCGCGGCGGGTTCGACTACGCGCGCACCGGCAACCCGACCCGGGCCGCGCTGGAGGCCTCGCTGGCGGCGGTCGAGGAGGGCGCGTTCGGGCGGGCGTTCGGCTCGGGGATGGCCGCCGCCGACTGCGCCCTGCGGGCAATGCTGCGGCCCGGTGACCACGTGGTCATCCCCAACGACGCCTACGGCGGCACGTTCCGGCTGATCGACAAGGTGTTCACCAGGTGGAACGTCACGTACACGCCGGTGGCGTTGTCCGACCTGGACGCCGTGCGCGCCGCGATCACGCCGCAGACCCGGCTGGTTTGGGTGGAAACACCGACCAACCCGTTGCTGATCGTCGCCGATATCGCGGCCATCAGCGAACTCGGCAAACAGAACTCGGCAAAGGTGTTGGTGGACAACACCTTCGCATCGCCCGCCCTGCAGCAGCCGCTGACGCTGGGCGCCGATGTCGTGCTGCACTCGACCACCAAGTACATCGGCGGCCATTCCGACGTGGTGGGCGGGGCGCTGATCACCAACGACCAAGAGTTGGACGATTCCTTCGCCTTCCTGCAGAACGGGGCCGGCGCGGTGCCGGGGCCCTTCGACGCCTACCTGACGATGCGCGGCCTGAAGACCCTGGTGCTGCGGATGCAGCGGCACAGCGAAAACGCTCTGGCAGTAGCGGAATTCCTCGCCGGACACCCTTCGGTGAACGCGGTGCTGTATCCGGGTCTGCCCGGCCACCCCGGGCATGAACTCGCCGCGCGGCAGATGCGCGACTTCGGCGGCATGGTCTCGGTGCGCATGCGGGGCGGCCGGCGCGCCGCCGAGGAGCTGTGCGCCCGCACCGAGGTGTTCATCGTGGCCGAATCGCTCGGGGGTGTCGAGTCGCTGATCGAGCTGCCCAGCGCCATGACGCACGCGTCGACGGCCGGTTCGCAACTAGAAGTGCCCGACGACCTGGTGCGGCTTTCGGTCGGCATCGAGGACGTCGCCGACCTGCTGGCCGACCTCGAACAGGCGCTCACCCGCCGAGAGTGAATCTGCCGACGCGACGCGCCGGCGACTTGTCGCCGGATTCACACTCGAGCGGGGCTCGCAAGAATGCGATCTAGGAGTGATACGGCTCCGCGCTGACCAGCGTGACCTCAACGGTGTTGCCGTTGGGCACCGTGTAGCTGCGGGTCTCACCCACCTTGGCGTCGATCAGCGCGCCACCCAGCGGTGAGTTCGGGGAGTACACCTCGAGCTTGCCTTCGTTGACGCCCTCCTGGCGGGTGGCGATCAAGAACGTCTCGCTGTCGGACTTGTCGCCGTTGTAGTACACCTTGACCACCGAACCGGGCAGCGCGACGCCGGACTGCTCGGGCGCCTCGCCGACCTTGGCGTTGTTGAGCAGGTCCTGCAGTTGGCGAATGCGGGCCTCCTGCTGACCTTGCTCTTCGCGGGCGGCGTGGTAGCCGCCGTTCTCGCGAAGGTCTCCCTCCTCGCGGCGGTCGTTGATCTCCGCGGCGATGACCGGACGATTCGCGATCAAATGGTCGAGCTCGGCCTTGAGTCGGTCATGTGACTCCTGGGTCAGCCAGGTCACCTGAGTGTCCGTCATCTCGTCGCGCTCCTCGTATTGTCGTTCCGCGTAATCCGCGCAGGCCTCAATAAGTTTTTGCACCCCGCTGCCCGGGCGTTATCCGGGTTTACCCCGGCCTTTAATGCAGCAATACACGGTCCCTGCGGGAACCGTGCATTAATCCATGTTACCACCGCGCGAACAGTTGATGACTCGATATTCGCTGTTCGGCCTTTGTCGCCGCGTCAGGACGGTCGCAGGTAGCCGGGCACGTCGGTGCCGCAGCCGTAGATGTCGGCCATCACCGGCGGCTGGAAGGACTTCACCGTCGTCGTCACCTGCACGGTGGCCTGGTCGGATGGGGGCACCAGGACCTCCCGCCTGCCCGTTTCGCTACGGTCCTTGGCCCGGACCCGCACGATGCAGTCCACCGGCCGCGAGGGGTCGGATCGCGTCACGCTGATCGTTACCGACGCCGTCTCGTCGTCGATCACCTGATAGCCGGCCAGGGAGCCGGTGACGTCACTGTTGCCGAGCCGTTGGTAGCCGATGACGGCGACGACGACGCCGGCGGCCACCACCAGCACGGCCAGCCCGATGACCAGGCGACGCCGGGAGGCACGCGATAGTCGCGAGCGCCCATAGCGGGCCTCGGGACGCGGGCTGGGAGTTTCGGTCATGCCTGGGTATGCCTGGACTGTCGGCTGCCGGACGCCGGCCGACAGGATGCAACGATCGGAACTGGAATTATAAGGTCGCTTCTAGCTCTTCTAGCCCTACAGGGGCGACCAGCGAACGACAAGGGGGCACGTGAGCGAACTGCGGTTGATGGCGGTGCACGCCCACCCCGACGACGAGTCGAGCAAGGGTGCGGCCACCCTCGCCCGCTACGCCGACGAGGGTCGCCGGGTTTTGGTGGTGACGTTGACCGGGGGCGAGCGCGGCGAGATTCTCAACCCGGCGATGGACCTGCCCGACGTGCTAGAACACATGGCCGAAATCCGTCGTGACGAAATGGCGAAGGCGGCCGAAATCCTCGGCGTCGAGCACACCTGGCTCGGGTTCGTCGACTCCGGCCTGCCCAAGGGCGACCCGCCGCCACCGCTGCCCGAGGGCTGCTTCGCGCTGGTGCCGCTGGAGGCGCCCGTCGAGGCGCTGGTGCGCGTCATCCGCGAGTTCCGGCCGCACGTGATAACCACCTACGACGAGAACGGCGGTTACCCGCACCCGGACCACATTCGCTGCCACCAGGTTTCGGTCGGCGCCTTTGAGGCGGCCGGCGACTACGCCCGCTTCCCGGACACCGGCGAGCCGTGGACGGTGTCCAAGCTGTACTACAACCACGGCTTCCTGCGCGCGCGGATGCAGTTGCTGCACGACGAATTCGTTAAGCGCGGCCAGGAGGGCCCGTTCCAAAAGTGGCTCCAGCATTGGGATCCCGAGCATGACCCCTTCGAGTCCCGGGTGACCACGCGCGTCGAGTGCTCGGCATATTTCGGCCAGCGCGACGACGCGCTGCGGGCGCACGCCACCCAGATCGATCCGAACGCCGAATTCTTCGCCGCTCCCATCTCGTGGCAGCAGCGGCTATGGCCCACTGAGGAATTCGAGTTGGCCCGCTCCCGAGTGCCTGTCAGACTGCCCGAGGACGACCTGTTCGCCGGAATCGAGGGCGACGCGTGAATCAATTTCTTGTCAGGGTGATCGCCGACGCACCCCACAACCACGGGCCCGATTTCGGCAAGGCCAGCCCGGTCGGGCTGCTGGTCGTCGTGCTGCTGCTGATCGCGACCCTGTTCCTGTTGCGCTCGATGAACCGGCAGCTGAAGAAGGTCCCGAAGACGTTCGACCCCAAGCACCCCGAGCCCGATCAGGCGGCCGACGAGGGCACCGACACGGTCGGGGAGGCCCCCGAGCAGGCGAACGGATCGACGCGGCGAACCGACGATGAGCCCGGCTGAATCGACTGGAACGAACACGCTCGGGCTGGCCACCAGCCCGTACTTACGCCAGCACGCCGACAACCCGGTGCATTGGCGGCAGTGGACGCCGCAGGCGCTGGCGGACGCGGCCGCGCGGGACGTGCCGATTCTGCTTTCCGTCGGATACGCCGCCTGCCATTGGTGTCACGTCATGGCCCACGAATCGTTCGAAGACGACGAGGTGGCCGCCGCGATGAACGCCGGATTCGTCTGCATCAAGGTCGACCGTGAGGAACGGCCGGACATCGACGCGGTCTACATGAACGCCACCGTCGCACTCACCGGGCAGGGCGGGTGGCCTATGACGTGTTTCCTGACGCCCGACGGCCGACCCTTCTTCTGCGGCACGTACTACCCGAAAGACGGTTTTCTGCAACTCCTTTCGGCCGTATCCGCCACTTGGCGGGACCGCCGCGGGGAGGTCGAGGAAGCGTCCGACCGCATCGCCGGCGAGTTGCGCGCGATGGCTGGGGCGCTCCCGGGGCTGCCCTCTGGTGGCCCCGACGTCGCGCCGGCGCTGTGCGACCACGCCGTCGCCTCGGTGCTGGGCGACCAGGACACGGTGCACGGCGGGTTCGGGGGAGCCCCCAAGTTCCCGCCGTCGGCGATTCTCGAGGCGTTGCTGCGCAACTACGAGCGCACCGGCTCACCAGCGGCGCTGCAGGCGGTGGTGCGCACCGGCAACGCGATGGCCCGCGGCGGCATCTACGACCAACTCGCCGGGGGGTTCGCCCGGTACAGCGTCGACAACGCCTGGGTGGTACCGCATTTCGAGAAGATGCTCTACGACAACGCGCTACTGCTGCGTGCGTACGCGCACTGGGCCCGGCGTACCGGAGACCCCTTGGCCCGCCGGGTCGCCGCGCAGACGGCGCGGTTCCTGCTCGACGAACTCGGCCAGGCCGACATGTTCACGTCGTCGCTGGACGCCGACGCCGACGGCCGCGAGGGCTCGACCTACGTCTGGACGCCGGATCAGCTGACCGAGGTGCTCGGCGCCGACGACGGACGTTGGGCCGCAGAGGTTTTCGCGGTCACCCCGTCCGGCACGTTCGAACACGGCACCTCGGTGCTGCAAGCCCCCGCAAGCGGGTGGGGGTCCCACCCGCTCGCGGGGGAGTACCCCCAGCCCGCCGATCCGGGCGATCCGCAACGAGCCGAACGCGTCCGCACCGCGCTGCTGGCCGCGCGGCTCACCAGGGCCCAGCCGGGACGCGACGACAAGGTCGTGACGTCCTGGAACGGGCTGGCCATCACCGCGTTGACCGAGGCCAGTGTGGCCCTGGGCGATTCCGAGCTGGCCGCTGAACTGGCCCAAGCCGCGCGGCGCTGCGCGCTGGCGCTGCTGAACACCCACGTCGTCGACGGCCGGCTGCGCCGCGCCAGCCTGGGCGGCGTCGTCGGCGACAGCCCCGGCATCCTCGAGGACTACGCGATGCTGGCCACCGGCCTGCTCGCGCTGTACCAGCTGACCGCCGAGGAGGGCTGGCTGACGACGGCGACCGAACTGCTGGACGCCGCGCTGCGCCACTTTGCCGACCCGCAGCGCCCCGGCCGCTGGTTCGACACCGCGGACGACGCCGAGCAATTGGTGCTGCGGCCCGCCGACCCGCTGGACGGCGCGACGCCGTCGGGCGCGTCGTCGGTCACCGAAGCGCTGCTGACCGCGGCGCACCTGGTCGACGGTGACCACGCGGAGCGGTATCTGCGGGCGGCGGCGGACGCGCTCAGCGCGCACTCGCTGCTACTGGAGCGCGCGCCGCGCTCGGCCGGACACTGGCTGGCCGTCGCCGAATCCGCGGTACGCGGGCCGCTGCAGATCGCGGTCGCTTGCGACCCGTCGCGGTCCTCCCTGCTGGCCGACGCGCGTCGGCTGGCGCCCGGCGGGGCGATCGTCGTGGGCGGCGAAAAAGACTCGTCGGCGCTGCTGGTCGGCCGGGACCGGGTGGCCGACGCCGACGCCGCCTACGTGTGCCGCGGCCGGCTCTGCGACCTACCGGTGACGCGGGCGACGGAACTGGCGGCCGCCCTGGGTGTTTCGGGACGGTAGCCGCGCGGTTACCCTCCGCCCCATGCCAAATGTCTCGGACAAGATGCAAGCGATCACGGACACGGTCAACCGCTACATCGAGCTGGTCGCCAAGGGCAGCGCCGGCGAACTGGCCGAGTTGTACGCCGACGCCGCGACCGTCGAGGACCCGGTCGGCGGCGAGGTGCATATCGGTCGTCAGGCGATCCACGGCTTCTACTCCGCGGTCAGCGACGTGCAGCGCGAATGCGAGCTGGTGTCGCTGCGCGTGGCCGGCAACGAGGCGGCATTTCAGTTCCGGCTGACCGTTATCGCCGGGGAGCACCGGATGGTGATCGAGCCGATCGACTTGATGGTTTTCGACGACCGCGGCAAGGTCACCGCCATGAAGGCCTACTGGTCGGCCGCCGACGTCACCCAGCTTTAGCCCGGCGACGATGCAGCCCACCAGCCGCGAAGCGGCAAGGGGGCGAGCCGCGCAATCGAGCTACGGCGTCAGGCAGGGTTGCCGACGTAAAAAACCGCGAACCACATGGCGATGTAGTGCAAAATCGCCGCGATCACCGTGAAGGCGTGGAAGAACTCGTGGTATCCGAACGTCTTCGGCCACGGGTCGGGCCAGCGCAGCCCGTAGAGCAGCCCGCCGATGCTGTAGAACGCGCCGCCGGTGGCGAGCAACACCATCGCGGCCACCCCGGCGATGTGGATGATCGTCGGCGCGTACCACACCGCGACCCAACCCAGCAGCAGATACAGCGGTACGCCCACCCAGCGTGGCGCCGACGGCCAGCACACCTTCAGCACGATGCCGGCCAGGGCGCCGCCCCACACGATCCACAGCACCAATCGCCCATCCGCGGGCGGCATGGCCAGCATCGCAAACGGTGTGTAGCTGCCGGCGATGAACACGAAGATCATCGAATGGTCGAGCCGCTTCATCAGGTTCCGGGTCTTTTCGGATTTCCAATTGACGCGGTGGTAGGTGGCGCTGACGGCGAACATCGCCACCGTGGCCAGGGCGTAGGCGAACGTCGTTAGTCCGGCGCGGGTGGATGCCACCGCCCACGACACCGACACCAAGCTCGCGCCGCAGACGATCGCCAGCCACGCGGAGTAGAAGTGGATCCAGCCGCGCATGCGGGGCTTGGTCAAAGCCTCGGCGGCACCCTCGACGAGCTGTTCGACGGGGTTGTCGGGCGCGAGGACCTCGGGCTCCGAGTTGGTGGACGTGCTGGTCTTGCTGCTCATGTCTCCTGTTGCCTCTCGCAGGTCGGAAATTGTCCTCACCGCTACAACCACCGCTATCAACCACAGTAATCGCGAATGGTGACGACACGCTGTCGGACGTGCGGGGGATTACTTTGTTCAGGCCGGAATTGCAGGCCGGAATTTGTTGCCGCTCACAGTAGTGTGGAGCTTCGTGGAGATCATCCCGCCGCGGGTCAAGGAACCGTTGTATCGCGTCTACGAGCTGCGGCTTAGGCAGGGCCTGGCTTCCTCGAAATCCGAACTTCCCCGCCACATCGCGGTCCTGTGCGACGGGAATCGGCGGTGGGCGCGCAACGCCGGTTACGACGACGTCAGCGTGGGCTACCGGATGGGTGCCGCCAAGATCGCCGAGATGCTGCGGTGGTGCCAAGAGGCCGGGATCGAGATGACCACCGTGTACCTGCTCTCCACCGAAAACCTGCAACGCGATCCCGACGAGCTGGCCGGGCTCATCGAAATCATCACCGATGTGGTTGAGGAAATCTGCGCACCGGCCAATCGCTGGAGCGTGCGCACCGTCGGGGATCTCGGGCTGATCGGCGAGGAGCCGGCCCGCAGGCTGCGCGGCGCGGTGGAGTCCACCCCGGCCGTGGCGCCTTTCCATGTCAACGTCGCGGTGGGTTACGGCGGCCGCCGCGAGATCGTCGACGCGGTGCGGGCCTTGCTGAGCAAGGAGCTCGCCAACGGTTCGACCGCCGAGGAGCTCGTCGACGCGGTGACCGTCGACGCCATCTCCGAAAACCTTTACACCTCTGGGCAACCCGACCCGGACCTCGTCATCCGGACGTCGGGAGAGCAGCGGCTGTCCGGATTTTTGCTGTGGCAAAGCGCCTACTCGGAGATGTGGTTCACCGAGGCGCACTGGCCCGCATTCCGCCGCGTCGATTTTCTGCGCGCGCTGCGGGACTACAGCCAACGGCACCGCAGGTACGGCAGGTGACGGCGTGACAAACTAGATGCATGGCTGCGCTGTCGGCGGTGGTATTCACGCTGAGCGGGTGGCTGGGGTTGTACCTACTCGCCCGTGATCCGCGTAAGCCGGTGCTGGCGTTGGCGGCGATCGGCCTGTGTGGTTTCGCGCTGGTGGTGGCGCTGGACGCGGTGCGCACCGCCGGCGCCCCGCACCTCGGACTGCTCAGCCGGCTCGAGATCTACCTGGTTGCCGTCCCCAGCGTCGCGTGGTTCGCGGTGCTCGTCGAGCTTTCCCGGCCGGGCGACCGCTGGCGGGCGCGCACCGGCGAATTGCTGCTCGTCGGCGGCGTCGGTGCGCTCACCCTGTTCGGCGCGATGATGGCCGGCAGCGTCGACGGGCCGCTACGCCCGGGTCATCTGCTGATGATGGCGGTGATCTCGATATCCACCCTGGGGGCGATGGTTGTCGCGGTGCGGCGGCCCGCCCAGCCGACCCCGGTCATCGGCGTGGTGGTTGTCGCGACCCTGTTCTTCGCGCTGGCCAATGCCATCCTGATCATCCCGCTGGGCCTGGTGCCCAGCTGGCTGGCCCTGGCGTCGACGGGTTTCGATGTCCTGGCGCTCGGCGTGGCGGTGGCGCTGTGGGACGCCTTCGACGAGGGCCAGGCGCTGCGCGCCGACATGCTGCGCTCGTTCGTCGGCTGTTCGGCGGTGGCGGTGCTGTTCGGTGGCCAGGCGCTGATCGGCTTGGTCGTGACCCGGCATGAGCCCACCGCGCAGGCCGTGCTGACCGTGCTGCTGTTCACCACGTTGGCGTTCGCGATCACGGTGCAGGTGCTGGCCGATCCGCTGGCCGGGGTGCTGGACCGGCTGGCGTTCTCCAAATCGCCGACGCTGCGCGCCGATCGGGCCGCGCTGCGGCACACCGGGGCGGCCTTGCCGCTGCGCTCGGCCGATCCCCTCCGAGATCTTCAAGACGTCGACGATGACACCTTCACCCGGCTGACCCGCCGGGCGCTGGGCCACTACGGTGACTTGACCAAGCTGGTCGCGAGCCCGCTGACCGCGTTGCCCGTGATCGATGAGCGACTGGCCGCGCGGGGCGCGCCGGATCACCCGCTGGAGCGGGCCAACGAACTCAAGGCCGTCCTCGCCGACGGCATCGCCCGGCTGAAACCCCGCAGCGCGGGGGATTTCGGAACCACCGAGGAGTGGCGTTACTACAACTCGCTGTACTTCCCGTACGTCGTCGGTGTGCGCGCGTATGCGCAGAACGCCACCGCCGCCGGATTGGATCCGACCGCCCGGCAAGCCTGGCAGTGGTTGGTCACCGAGGTCCCGCAGCGCTCGTTGCACAACTGGCAAAACGCCGCGGCCCGGCTCATCGCCGCCGATCTGCGGGGGCGGGTCCCGGTTCCCAGCGACTAGGTGTGCCTGGACATCAGGCTGGGGTTTTCGAGACCGCGTCGCCATACCGCGTGGTCGAGGCGCGGGCAATCTAAGGTCCTGAGGCTTACGGGCGGGCAGACTCGGCGCTCATCTCGCGAAATTTAAGCCAGGGCGAGTCGTATCGGCGTGTCGGCGCCACTGGTTAAGTGTCGCCGCGCCGGGCGGGAGTCAAGGCCCCGGCGACGCGAGGGAATAGCCGCGTGAATTCCCCGGTCGTTGTATCCGTGGCAGTAGTTGGCAGTGCCACGAGTCGATATGGCAGTGCCCTGGCGGCACGCTCAAACCTGTTCGACCCATCCGCCATCGCGAGGAGTGACCCCATGACCGCAATTTCTGGTCTCACAACCCGACCCCTATACGACTCGACCGACTCGCTGCTGCGTTTCGCCATGCGCGCCGACGCCACCCTGACGGGACTGTGCGGCTTGGCGGTCGCCTTCTTCGCCGACCCGATTTCGTCGCTGACCGGCCTGACGTCGGGCCAGGAATACGCGATGGGCGCCTTCTTCGTGCTCTACGGCCTCGCCGTGTTCAGCCTCGCGGCGCTGCCGAACCTGCGCCGCGCCGGGATCGGCGTCGTCGTCGCCAACATCGTGTACACGCTGGCCGCGATCGTGGCCGCCGAAGCCGTGCCGATGACGGCAATCGGGGTCGCCGCGACATTGGCCAGCGGCGTGTACACGGCCGCGTTCGCTGGGCTGCAGTACCTGGGAGTGCGCCGCCTCGCGGCGTGACCTCCCCTCCCGCCGGTGCGGGGCGCCGCCCCTGGGCGTTGAAGCGGCGGCTGTCCCCGCATCGCCTTTTCGAGGCCTTGTCGAGGCCTTCGCGCGCTACAGCTTGCGCAGCCGGAGCCGGTTGATGGAGTGGTCGGCGTCCTTGCGCAACACCAGGGTTGCGCGGGGACGCGTCGGCAGGATGTTCTCGACCAGATTGGGCCGGTTGATAGACCGCCAGATCTCGCGTGCGGCGGCGACCGCCTTCGTGTCGTTGAGGGCCGAGTAGTGGTGGAAGTGCGATTCCGGGTCGGCGAACGCCGTGCCGCGCAGGGACAAGAACCGCGACACGTACCACTGCTCGATGTCTTCGATCCGGGCATCCACGTACAGGGAGAAGTCGAACAGGTCCGACACCATCAGCGTCGGACCGGTCTGCAAGACGTTGAGGCCCTCCAGGATCAAGATGTCGGGATGCCGGACCACGTGCTTGGCCCCGGGAATGATGTCGTATTTCAGATGCGAATACACCGGCGCGCACGCATAGTCGGAACCGGATTTGATCAACGTCACGAACCGCATCAACGCCCGGCGGTTATAGCTCTCCGGAAAACCCTTGCGGTGCATGAGGTTTCGCCGGTCTAGCTCGGCGTTCGGATACAGGAAACCGTCGGTGGTCACCAGGTCGACCCGGGGATGATGATCCCAGCGGGCCAGCAGCGCCTGCAGCACGCGGGCGGTCGTTGACTTGCCGACCGCCACGCTGCCTGCAACGCCGATGATGAACGGCACCGGCCGGTCCGGGTGTTGTTGAGGCTCGCCGAGGAATTCGGCGGTGGCGGCGAACAGACGCTGACGGGCGGCGACCTGAAGGTGGATCAGCCGGGCCAGCGGCAGGTAGACCTCTTCGACCTCCAGCAGGTCGATCTGCTCACCGAGACCGCGCAGGCCGACCAGTTCCTCTTCGGTGAGGGCCAACGGCGTCGACATGCGAAGCGCACGCCATTGCTTTCGGTCGAACTCCACATAAGGGCTCGGCTCGCTAAGCCGCGGCATAGTGACCAAGTGTTGCAGGGGCGGGCGCGCGCCCGACGGCTGGGCTGGCTAAAAGTGCCGCTGGATAGACTGGCGCCCGTGACTGCTGCACCTGATGCTCAAACGACCGCGTCCGTGATGTCGGCCCCGCTCGCCGAGGTCGATCCCGACATCGCCGAGTTGCTGGACAAAGAGTTGCACAGGCAACGGGACACCCTGGAGATGATCGCCTCGGAGAACTTCGTGCCCCGCTCGGTGCTGCAGACCCAGGGCAGCGTCCTCACCAACAAATACGCCGAGGGTCTGCCCGGCCGGCGCTACTACGGCGGTTGCGAGCACGTCGACGTCGTGGAGAACATCGCCCGCGACCGGGCGAAGGCGTTGTTCGGTGCCGAATTCGCCAATGTCCAGCCGCATTCGGGCGCCCAGGCCAACGCCGCGGTGCTGCACGCGCTGATGTCGCCCGGGGAGCACCTGCTCGGCCTGGACCTGGCCAACGGCGGCCACCTCACCCACGGGATGAGGCTGAACTTCTCCGGAAAGCTGTACGAGGCCGGCTTCTACAGCGTGGACCCGAAGACCCATCTGGTCGACATGGAGGCGGTGCGGGCCAAGGCGCTCGAGTTCCGCCCCAAGGTGATCATCGCCGGCTGGTCGGCCTACCCGCGGATTCTCGACTTCGCCGCGTTCCGGTCCATCGCCGACGAGGTCGACGCCAACCTGTGGGTGGACATGGCGCACTTCGCCGGCCTCGTTGCCGTGGGTCTGCACCCGTCGCCGGTGCCGCACGCGGACGTGGTGTCCACGACCGTGCACAAGACGCTGGGCGGCGCCCGTTCCGGCATGATCCTGGGCAAGCAGGAGTACGCCAAGGCCATCAACTCGGCCGTGTTCCCCGGCCAGCAGGGCGGCCCGCTCATGCACGTCATCGCGGGCAAGGCGGTCGCGCTCAAGATCGCCACCACCCCAGAGTTCGCCGACCGCCAGCAGCGCACGCTTTCGGGGGCGCGCATCGTCGCCGACCGGCTGCTGTCGGCCGACGTCGCGAAGGCCGGCGTCTCGGTGGTCAGCGGCGGCACCGACGTGCACCTGGTGCTGGTCGACCTGCGCGACTCGCCGCTCGACGGCAAGGCCGCCGAGGACCTGCTGCACGCCATCGGCATCACCGTCAACCGCAACGCCGTCCCGAACGACCCCCGGCCGCCGATGGTGACGTCCGGCTTGCGGGTGGGAACGCCGGCGCTGGCCACCCGCGGCTTCGGCGACGCCGAATTCACCGAGGTCGCCGACATCCTCGCCACCGCCCTGGCGGCCGGCACCTCCGCGGATGTCACGGCGCTTCGGCATCGGGTGACGCGGCTGGCCAGGGACTTCCCCCTCTACGAGGGGCTGGAGAACTGGACGCTGGTCGACCGCTGACCGTTCCGGGCCTCTTCAGGGACCAAAGTCACCATTTGGCGTCGACACGCGCCAACGATTTACGGAACCTGTATCTAGGAGTTACAGTTACCGCATGGCACAGAAACCTGTTCCTAATACGCTGATCCTCGAACTCGAGCCGGTTGTCGAAGCGAACATGAGACGCCACCTCGGCACCGAGGACATCTGGTTCGCCCACGACTACGTGCCGTTCGACCAGGGCGAGAACTTCGCCTTCCTCGGCGGACGCGACTGGGACCCGTCCCAGATGACGCTGCCCAGGACCATCACGGACGCCTGCGAGATCTTGCTGCTGCTCAAGGACAACCTCGCCGGCCATCACCGCGAGCTCGTCGAGCACTTCATCCTCGAGGAGTGGTGGGGTCGCTGGCTGGGCCGGTGGACCGCCGAGGAGCACCTGCACGCCATCGCGCTGCGCGAATACCTGGTGGTGACCCGGGAGGTCGACCCGACCGCAAACGAGGAAGCTCGGGTCGAGTACGTGATGAAGGGCTATCGCGGCGACACCTACACGCAGGTCGAGACCCTGGTCTACATGGCGTTCACCGAGCGCACCCACGCCGTCTTCTGCCGCAACCTGGCCGCCCGCATCGAGGAACCCAATCTGGCCGGCCTCGTCGACCGCATCGCCAGGGATGAAGCGCGCCACGAGAAGTTGTTCTCCAACCTCGTCGCGCACTGCCTCGAATACACCCGCGACGAGACGATCGCCGCAATTGCCGCCCGGGCGGCGGACCTCCAGGTGGTGGGCGCCGACATCGATGCCTATCAGGACAAGGTGCAGAACGTCGCCGAGGCGGGCATCTTCGGCCCCGCGGACCTGCGGCAGGCGATCGCCGACCGCATCACCGACTGGGGACTGGCCGGCGAGCCTACGCTGCAGCAATTCACTGTTGGTTAAGGTCGGCTAGCGAATCTTCGCGCGCAGGCGCACGGACCGGCGCGCCTGCGCGGCGGCCGAGCGGCCACGAGAGTAGCGTCGTTCTCGATGGCCAGCGACATGCTCTGCTGCCAGGGCGGCACCTCCCGTCACTACAACGGCAGGACCGGCCCCGGTCCTGGTGCTGCGGCTCCCGCCGACATGCCTGTGCGGGTCCGCGCCGGCTTTCCCGCTCGAGGAGCGCTTCGTGACCGATCTCCGGACCTATGTGCTCGACACCTCCGTGCTGCTGTCCGATCCGTGGGCGTGCAGCCGGTTCGCCGAACACGAGGTGGTGGTTCCGCTGGTGGTGATCAGCGAACTGGAGGCCAAACGCCACCACCACGAATTGGGGTGGTTCGCCCGTCAGGCGTTGCGCCTCTTCGATGATCTTCGGCTCGAGCACGGACGGCTGGATCAGCCGATTCCCATTGGGACACAAGGCGGTACGCTTCACGTCGAACTGAACCACACCGATCCGGCGGTGTTGCCCGCGGGCTTTCGCACCGACAGCAACGACTCCCGGATTCTGAGCTGCGCCGCCAACCTCGCCGCCGAAGGCAGGCGAGTTACGTTGGTCAGCAAGGACATTCCCCTCCGGGTGAAGGCCGCCGCGGTTGGCCTGTCCGCCGACGAGTACCACGCGCAGGATGTCGTTGCCTCCGGGTGGTCGGGGATGTACGAGATCGAGACGGCCACCGAGGACATCGACGCGCTGTTCGCCGACGGCGAGATCGACCTCGCCGATGCGCGGGATCTGCCCTGCCACACCGGCGTTCGGCTGCTCGGCGGCAGTTCCCATGCGCTGGGCCGGGTCACCCCGGCCAAACGCGTGCAGCTGGTTCGCGGTGACCGCGAGGTCTTCGGTCTGCGTGGCCGTTCCGCCGAACAGCGCGTGGCGCTCGACCTGCTGCTGGACGAGTCGGTGGGCATCGTGTCGCTGGGCGGAAAAGCCGGCACCGGAAAGTCGGCGCTTGCGCTGTGTGCGGGTCTCGAGGCGGTGCTCGAACGGCGCACCCACCGCAAGGTGGTGGTCTTCCGCCCGCTGTATGCCGTGGGTGGCCAGGAGCTGGGCTACTTGCCCGGCAGCGAGAGCGAAAAGATGGGCCCGTGGGCGCAGGCGGTCTTCGACACCCTCGAGGGCCTGGCCAGCCCGGCCGTGCTCGAGGAAGTGCTTTCCCGCGGCATGCTCGAAGTGTTGCCGCTGACCCACATCCGGGGCCGCTCGCTGCACGACTCGTTCGTCATCGTCGACGAGGCGCAGTCGCTGGAGCGCAACGTCCTGCTGACCGTGTTGTCCAGGTTGGGGACCGGATCGCGCGTGGTGCTGACGCATGACATCGCCCAGCGCGACAACCTGCGCGTCGGCCGCCACGACGGGGTCGCGGCGGTCATCGAGAAGCTCAAAGGCCACCCACTGTTTGCCCACATCACCCTGCTGCGCAGCGAGCGGTCACCGATCGCAGCGCTGGTCACCGAGATGCTCGAGGAGATCGCCGGACCGCACTGACGGGCCCCGACGATCGCATTGAGTGTGTGTCCTGGGCTTTGATTGTGCGGCCAGGGCGGGGAAATGAGCCCAGAACCGCCCTGAGGACACACTCAAAGCCGTGAGTGCACACCGAAAGCCCTGGCCTGCACGGCGAACCTCGAAATCGCACGTCAATGGCGGGTGGGCGGGCGTTCGGTACGCTTTCTTAGTGCCGAAACCACCCGACAGCCAGGCCTGGCGCTATTGGCGGACCGTTTTCGGTGTCGTCGCGGCCGCCGCAGTGCTGGTGATCGGCGGCCTCACCGGGCACGTGACCCGCGCCGACAACCTCAGCTGCTCGGTGGTCAAGTGCGTCGCGCTGACCTTCGACGACGGGCCGGGGCCATACACCGACCGGCTGCTGCAAATCCTGAAGGACAACGACGCCAAGGCCACGTTCTTCCTGATCGGCAACAAGGTCGCCGCCAACCCGGCGGGCGCCAAGCGCGTCGCCGACGCCGGCATGGAATTCGGCAACCACACCTGGGAACACCCCAACATGACCACGATCCCGCCCGAGGACGTCGCCGGCCAGTTCTCGAAGACCAACGACGCGATCACCGCCGCGACCGGGCGCACGCCGTCGCTGTGGCGTCCCGCCGGTGGGCTTTCCAACGAGGCCGTGCGCCAGACCGCGGGCCGGTTCGGGCTGGCAGAAATCCTCTGGGATGTCATACCTTTCGACTGGATCAACGATTCCAACACGGCCGCGACGCGGTACATGCTGATGACGTACATCAAGCCCGGCTCGGTGGTGTTGTTCCACGACACCTACTCGAGCACCGTCGACCTGGTGTACCAATTCATCCCGGTGCTCAAGGCCAACGGCTACCGCTTGGTGACGGTCACCGAACTGCTGGGGCCGCGGGCGCCGGGCAGCAGTTACGGCGGGCGGGAAAACGGGCCACCCGCCAACGCGCTCCACGACATTCCGGCAAGTGAGATCCCAACGTTGCCCAACACGTCCTCACCCAGGCCGATGCCCAACTTCCCGATCACCGACATCCCGGACCAAAACTCGGGCGGACCAAATAACGGCGCCTAAAACGCCCCGGGCGCATGCGCGGCTACCTTTATAGGGTGATCAAGCCGGACTGGCTCAGGGCTCCAGCGGCAGGGCAGCGAAAGTCCGCTCGCAGGTTAACGATTGAGTATGCGACCGCCCTGGGGCTGGCCTACGTTGTGGCCGTCGCCGACGCGGCCGCGGTCTTGATCCCATTGAGGGGACACACGTCCGTCGGGGCCAGCAACTACTTCGCCGAGAAAAACACGGCCGCGGTGCTGGTCCTCGTCGCGCTGGGCATCGTCGGTGTCGCGGTGGGTGGCGCACTGAACCTGGCTCCCTCGCTGCGCTGGTATGTCACCGGGGACACACCGACCCCGGAGCAACGCGAAGCCGCGATGAAGATGCCCGGCCGGCAGTCGGTGATCTTCCTGCTGTCCTGGGGCGTGGCCGGGGTGATCTTCGCGCTGCTGAACCTCCCCGCCGGGGCCCAGGTTCTGCTGCCCATTCTGGTCGGCGTGCTGGTGGGCGGACCGGCCGCCGCCGGGACGGGGATGCTGCTGGTGCAACGCACCCTGCGACCCATCATCAGAGCCGCCACGCTGGGGTCCGAGCCGCGGCTGGCGGTACCGGGTGTGTTCGCGCGACTGGTCCTCTTGTGGTTTCTGTGCAGTGCGCTTCCCATCGGGGTGATCGCGACCCTGCTGGTGATGCGCTCGTACGGCTGGCTGATCGACAAGTCCGCCGCGTTGGAAGTGCCCATTCTGGTGGTGTCGCTGGCGGCGCTGTTCCTCGGGCTGCCGACGATGATTCTGACGTCGCGCTCAATTTCGGATCCCGTCGGCGAGGTCGTCGACGCGATGGCAGAGGTCGAGCACGGCCGCATTGACACTCAGGTCGGCGCGTACGAGCGTTCCCAAATCGGTCGTTTGCAAACGGGTTTCAACAGAATGGTCACCGGGCTCGCCGAGCGGGACCGGTTGCGGGACCTGTTCGGACGCCACGTCGGAACCGACGTGGCGCAGCGCGCGATTCAAGAGGGCGCGTCGCTGTCGGGGGACGTGGTCGAAGCGGCCGTTTTGTTCATCGACCTGGTGGGTTCGACGCAGCTCGCGGAAAGCCGCCCCCCACAAGAGGTTGCCGAGGTGCTCAACGACTTCTTCCGGATTGTCGTGGACGCCGTCGACGAACATAACGGGCTGATCAACAAATTCGCCGGCGACGCCGCACTGGCCGTCTTCGGAGCGCCGTTGCGGACGGCCGGACCGGCGTCAGCGGCGCTGGCCACGGCACGCGCGCTGGGCACCCAGCTGCGCCGGTTACCGGTCGACTTCGGCATCGGCGTCTCGGCGGGCCGGGTCTTCGCCGGCAACGTCGGTGCCGAAAACCGTTACGAATACACGGTAATCGGCGACGCGGTCAACGAGGCCGCGCGGCTGGCGGACCTCGCCAAAACCGCCGACCGGCGGATCCTGTGTTCGGCGGCGGCCATCGACCGGGCCGATGACGCGGAGCGGGCGCACTGGGGCGAATGCTATTCCACCGTGTTGCGCGGGCGCTCGGAAGCCACCCACGTCTCGGCGCCGGCGGGCCCGGTTACTTCCTTACCTTCAGAGCCGCGACGACCCCGTTGATGATGCCCGCCGACCCCGCATCGCCGATGGGCGTCGCGCCCAGGAAGATGGTGACCGGCTTGGTGTCGACCGCGATGATGACCAGCGAGTCGCCCTTCACGTTGCGTGCCGCGTCGGCGATCGTGACGTCGGCGTCCACACGCGCGGCTTTGACCCCGTCGACCGCGATCGACGACTTCTTCGTCGGTCCGAGGGTCGGCGTCGCGTTCGCGTAGCCGGGCCCATTGGCCACGCAGTCCATCAGCTTCGACGCCTGGGCGCCGACGTCCATGCTGGAGACGAAGTTGGTGATGCCGACCTCGGCCTGCATCATCCACTGGTTGGCGCCGGGGACTTCCTGCCCCACGCCGACCGCGCCGATGAGGTTCGGGGTCTGGTCGTCCGAAAAACCCATCCAGCCCGGGGTCGCGCTGGTCGGAAACGACAGCTTGCCCGCGCTGATCGTGTCGCCGGCGGGCTTGTCGCCGCCGGACACGTTGGGCGTGCATCCGGTCGCAGTCTGCTCGGAATTGTTCGGTTGCGACGACGGGGCGCTGGTCGACGACGAGGTGGTCGGGGGCCCCGCCTTGGTCGACTTGTTTCCGCTGCTGAGGGCGATCACCAGCACCACCACCAGCACGATGACGCCCAGCACCGCGAGGCCGGCGAGGATCAGCCACGGCGCCTTGGAGCGCGGCCCGGGCGGCGGCGGTCCGGGCGGGTAGGGGCCGCCCGCCCAGCCGGGCGGAACCTGCTGGCCGGGTGGTGGGAACTGCTGGGGTGGATAGGGGCCCGCCGCGTAGGGATTCCCGGCGTCCTGTGGATTGCCGTACGGGCCACCCGGCGGTGGGTACGAGTAGCCGCCGCCCTGCGGTTGGCCGCCCCAATATGGGCCCTGGCCATAGGGATTCGTCCCGTAGGGATCCTGACCGTAGGGACCGCCAGGGGGAGCCGTCATCGCTGAACCACTCTCACTCTCATCTAGTCCTCCGGCTTCATTTCGTCCTGTACGCGGGCCATCGCCAACACGTCGAGGCGGCGGTCCAGCTCTTCTATCGACAGCTTGTCACCGATCAGGCCGCGGTCGATGACGGTCTGCCGGATGGTCTTGCGCTCCTTGAGCGCTTGTTTGGCCACCGCTGCGGCCTCCTCGTAGCCGATGGCCGAGTTCAGCGGCGTCACGATCGACGGCGACGACTCGGCCAGCTCGCGCAGGTGCTCGACGTGGGCGGCCAGCCCGGTAATGCAGCGCTGGGCGAACAGCTTTGAGACATTGGTCAGCAACTTGAAGGACTCCAGGATGTTGCGGGCCATCATCGGGATGTAGACGTTGAGCTCGAACGCGCCGCTGGCGCCGCCCCAGGCAATCGCGGCGTCATTACCGATCACCTGCGCGGCGACCTGGGTAACCGCTTCCGGCAGAACGGGATTCACCTTGCCCGGCATGATCGAGCTGCCGGGCTGCAGGTCGGGCAGCTGGATCTCGGCCAGGCCGGTCAACGGGCCCGATCCCATCCAGCGGATGTCGTTGGCGATCTTGGTCAATGACACCGCGATGGTGCGCAGCGCGCCCGACGCCTCGACCAGTCCGTCCCGGGCGGCCTGGGCCTCGAAAGAGTTGGTCGCCGGGCGCAATTCGCCCAAACCGGTGGAAGCGACCAGCGTCTCGACCACCTTGGCGCCGAACCCGTCGGGCGCGTTGAGGCCGGTGCCCACCGCGGTGCCGCCGATCGCCAGTTCGCCCAGCCGCGGCAGCGTGGCCCGGACCCGCTCGATCCCGGCCTCGATCTGGCGGGCGTATCCGCTGAATTCCTGGCCCAGCGTCACCGGGACGGCGTCCATCAGGTGGGTGCGGCCCGACTTGACCACCGTGTGCCACTCGCGGGACTTGGTCGCCAGGGCGTCGTGCAGCACCTCGAGCGCCGGGATCAGGTGGCGCACCGCGGCCTCGGTGGCCGCGATGTGGGTGGCGGTCGGGAAGGTGTCGTTGGACGACTGCGACATGTTCACGTCGTCGTTGGGGTGCACCGTGACCCCGTTGGCGGCCGCGATGCTGGCGATCACCTCGTTGGTGTTCATGTTCGAGCTTGTCCCCGAACCGGTTTGGAAGACGTCGATGGGGAACTGATCGTCGTGTAGGCCGTCGGCGATCTCGGCCGCCGCGGCGATGATCGCGTCCGCCTTCTCCGGTGCCAGCAACCCGAGGTCCTTGTTCACCTGCGCGCAGGCGCCCTTGAGCAGGCCCAGCGCCCGAATCTGGGCGCGCTCCAGAGGCCGGCCCGAGATCGGAAAGTTCTCGACCGCACGTTGAGTTTGGGCGCGCCACAAAGCCTTCGCGGGCACCCGGACCTCGCCCATGGTGTCGTGCTCGATGCGGTACTCGTCGTTTGCGCCGTTTTCGGAGCCTTCAGAGGCCATAGATTGGTCTTCCTTGCTTCGGATTGGTTCAGGGCAGGGGATAGGCGGCAGAGCTGTCGCCGGTGAAGTCGATCGCGGAGTACTCGTTGAGCTTGGACAGCCGGTGGTAGGCCTCGATCATGCGGACGGTGCCCGACTTCGAACGCATCACGATCGACTGGGTGGTGCAGCCGCCGGGGTAATAGCGGACGCCCTTGAGCAGGTCGCCCTCGGTGACCCCGGTGGCGCAGAAGAAGACGTTCTCACCGGACACCAGATCCTTGGTGGTCAGCACCTGGTCGAGGTCGTAGCCGGCGTCCAGCGCCTTCCGGCGCTCGGCCTCGTCGCGCGGCGCCAGTTTTGCCTGGATGGCCCCGCCCATGCAGCGGATCGCCGCGGCGGTGATGATGCCCTCCGGGGTGCCGCCGATGCCGGCCAGCATGTCGGTGCCCGACTCGGGCCGGCAGGCGGAGATGGCGCCGGCGACGTCGCCGTCGGTGATCAGCCGGATGCGTGCTCCCGTCGCCCGGACGTCTTCGATCAGTTGAGCGTGCCGCGGCCGGTCCAGGATGCACACGGTCATATCGCGTACCGACAGCGCCTTGACCTTGGCGACGGCCTTGATGTTTTCGGCGATCGGCGCGGTGATGTCCAGCACGTGCGCGGCCTCGGGCCCGACCGCGATCTTGTCCATGTAGAACACCGCCGACGGATCGAACATCGCGCCGCGGTCGGCCACCGCCAGCACCGAAATGGCGTTGGGCATGCCCTTGCTCATCAATGTGGTGCCGTCGATCGGGTCGACGGCGAAGTCGCACTCCGGCCCGTCGCCGTTGCCAACCTCCTCGCCGTTGTAGAGCATCGGCGCCTGGTCCTTTTCGCCCTCGCCGATGACCACCACGCCACGCATCGACACGGTGTTCACTAGCTCGCGGATGGCGTCGACCGCCGCGCCGTCGCCGCCCTCCTTGTCGCCGCGGCCCACCCAGCGGCCGGCGGCCATTGCGCCGGCCTCGGTGACCCGCACCAGCTCCATCGCCAGGTTGCGGTCCGGCGCTTCGCCGCGTGACCGCGTCGGCGATGAACCGGATCCCATTGACAAGTCGGGGCGATCGCTCATGGTTGCTGATTGTCCCAGAAACGAATCCGTTGGCTGGAGGTGGGCTGCGGCTGGTGACAGCCGACTGGGATACTCGGGGAATGACCGAGCAGCCGCAGCCAAACGCCGAGGTAGGCGAGCCGGCGCCGGAGGCGTGGCCTGGTGCCGGGCCTGTTCCGAAGCCGGCCAAACCGCGACTGTTGCAGGACGGTCGCGACATGTTCTGGTCGCTCATACCGCTGGTGATCGGGTGCATCCTGCTGGCCGGCCTGGTCGGCATGTGTTCGTTTCAGCCGGTCGGGACGAACAAGGGAGCGATCCCGTCCTACGACGCCGCGGCGGCCTTGCGGGCGGACGCTCAGACGCTTGGGTTCGCTATCCGGCTACCTCAGTTACCCGCCGGATGGCGCCCCAACTCCGGCGATCGCGGAAGTATCGAGAACGGCCGAACCGACCCCGCCACGGGGCAGCGGCTGAACGCGGCCACCTCGACGGTGGGCTACATCAGCCCGACGGGAATGTACCTGAGCCTGAGCCAGAGCAACGCCGACGAGGACAAGCTGGTCGGCTCGATCCATCCTTCGGCGTATCCGACCGGAACGGTCGACGTCGACGGCACCAACTGGGTCGTCTATCGCGGTGCCGGCCCGAACGGCGCGGACGCCGAGCCGGTATGGACGACCAGGCTCACCGGACCGGCCGGCGTCACCCAGATCGCGATCACCGGTGCCGGTAGCACCGATCAGTTCCGTACGCTGGCGGCGGCGACGCAATCGCAGCCGCCGTTACCAAGCCGATAGCCGGCCCGCTCAAGGAAAGGCATAGCGTGACTGCACCCGAGGCAGACCTCTCCGGATGGTCGGTGGCACCGTTCACCGGCGGCGGATACACCCACGACGTCTACCGCAAGGGTTCCGGCCCGGGCGTGGTGCTGATTCCCGAGATCCCCGGCATCCATCCCGGTGTGCTGGCCCTGGGAAATCACCTGGTGGACAACGGCTTCACTGTCGCCATGCCGTCGCTGTTCGGTGATCCGGGCAAGCCGAAGACGGTAGGCTACATCCTGGGCAGCATCTCGCGGGCATGCGTCGCACGGGAATTCGCGGCGTTTGCCACCAACAAGCAACGGCCGGTGTCGCTGTTCCTGCGCGCGCTGGCCCGTGATCTCAACGCCTCGACGCCGGGCAAGGGCGTCGGCGTCATCGGCCAGTGCTTCACCGGCGGCTTCGCGTTGGCCGCCGCCGTCGATGACAGCGTGCTGGCCCCGGTGCTTTCCCAGCCGTCGGTGCCGCTGCCGTTGGGTCGCGCGCGGCGCGCCGATACCGGTTTGAGCGAGTCCGAGATGACCACCGTGGCCGATCGCTGCGCCAACGACGGCCTGTGTGCCATGGGTCTGCGGTTCAGCGAGGACAGCATGGTGCCGCGGGCACGGTTCGCGGCGCTCAAGGAGCGGCTTGGCGACGCGTTCGAGGTCATTGAAATCGATTCGCGGCCCGGCAACGACGCCGGTTTCGGCAAGATGGCGCACTCGGTGCTGACCGACGAGGTCCGCGAGGTCGACGGCCAGCCCGCCTACGAGGCCCGCAAGCGGGTGGTCGAGTTCCTCACCGAGCGGCTCAGTTAGGGAAGTTCGATACGTATGGCGACCGACAATCGCGTGGTCGATACCACCCACGGCCCGGTGCGGGGTGCTGCGGGCTCGGCGGACGGCCACGTCAGGACGTGGCTGGGTATCCGGTACGCCGCGCCGCCGGTCGGCGACCTGCGTTTTCGGCTGCCGGAGCCCCCGCAGCGGTGGACCGAGGTCGCCGACGCCACGTCTTTCGGGCCCGCTTGCCCGCAACCGACCTTTCCCAACATGCCCCTCGACCTCGGTGCGCCCCAGGGCGAGGACTGCTTGACCCTGAACGTCTGGGCGTCGTCGGACACCGAGCCCGGTGATGCGAAGCCGGTGATGGTGTGGCTGCACGGCGGCGCCTACGTCCTGGGGTCCGGCAGCCAGCCGCTGTACGACGGCCGCCGACTGGTGAGCGGCGGCAGTGACGTCGGGGTCGTCGTCGTGACGGTCAACTACCGGCTGGGGGCGCTGGGCTTTCTCGACCTGTCGTCCTTCAACAGCGCGCGGCGCCGCTTCGACACCAACACCGGGCTGCACGACGTGCTGGCGGCGTTGCGCTGGGTGCGCGACAACATCGCCGCCTTTGGCGGCGATCCCCGACGGGTCACGCTGTTCGGCGAATCCGCCGGCGCGGGGATCGTCACGACGCTGCTCGCCGCCCCGGCGGCCGAGGGGCTGTTCTCCGGCGCGATCGCCCAAAGCTCGCCGGCCACTTCGGTGTACGACAGGGACAGGGCCCAGCGTGTCGCCGTGAGCCTCCTCGACGAGATGGGTATCGCCCCGTCCGATGTGGGGAGGTTACTCGACGCGCCGATCGCCGCGATCCTGGCCGCCTCGCAAAAGGTGTTCGACGAGGTGCCCGTCCGCAATCCGGGCACGCTCGCGTTCGTCCCGATCGTGGACGGCGATCTGCTGCACGACTACCCGGTCAAGCTCGCGCAACAGGGGCGCTCCCAGCCGGTCCCGTTGATCATCGGCACCAACAAGCACGAGGCGGCGCTCTTCCGGCTGATGAGATCGCCGCTGATGCCGATCACCCCGCGCGCGATCACGTCGATGTTCACCCAGATCGCCGCCGAACAGCCCGACCTGCAATTGCCCACCCAGGAGCAGATCGTGTCGGCGTATTCCCGGATGCGGCGCAAGGCAAGGTCTTTGAGCATCGCGACCGACGTCGGATTCCGGATGCCGTCGGTCTGGCTGGCCGAGGGGCATAGCAGCGTGGCGCCGGTGTATCTGTACCGGTTCGACTATTCGACCCCGTTGCTGAAGCTACTGCTGGTCAGCGCCGCCCACGCCACCGAATTGCCTTACGTCTGGGGCAATCTCGGGGGACCGAAGGACCCCACCTTGAAGCTCGGGGGCGCCATGACCGCCAAGGCGGTCTCGAAAAGGGTACGCACCAGGTGGATCAACTTCGCCACGCACGGGAAACCCGCGGGCCCGGCCGGCGAGCCGGACTGGACGGCCTACCAAGAGGCCGATCGCGCCTGCCTGGTCATCGACAAGCGCGACACCGTCGCGCACGATCTCGACGCGCACATCCGGGCCGCCTGGGGCAGCGAGATGGTGAGCTTTCGGTAGCGCTATTCCGCGGCCGGCTGTTTAGCGCTCGTTTCGGCCTTCCGGCGCGGAAGCCAATTACGCCGGACCGGTTGCTCGTCGGGCTCCTCGACTTCGACGCCTTTGTACACCGCGAGGTAGACGTCGATGGTGGTGACGATGAGGATCATCAGCACCGGACCGATGACGATGCCCCAGGCACCAAACATGCCGATGCCCGCGAACACCGATAGCAACATGAGCGCCGGATTGAGGCGTGCGTCGCGGGGAACGAGGATCGGGCGCAAGAAGTTGTCGATGTTCGTGACGACTACAAGATGCCAAAGGATGACGAACGCGCCGCCTACGATATTGCCGTAGAAGATCATTCCGATGCCAAACGGGATCGTCACGATCCCGCCGCCCAGCGGAATGATCGACAGTGCGGTCAGCAGAACCGCGAAGATGAAGAAGCCGTGGTGGAATCCGGCGATGTAGATGGACGCGGCGCCGGCAACGCCTTGGCATAGCGCTATGACGAACTGGCCACTCACGGTACCGCGCACCATGGCTCCGGCTCTCCTCAAGTACAGATCGGTCACTTCGTCGCCGAGCGGGTTGAGGTGGCCGATCAACGTTCGCACCTTCTCACGGTTCACCAGCAGCGCGACGAACACGTACAGAAAGATGATGGCCGACGTGACGACGCCGGCGATGCCGCCGACGGCGCCCTGCAGGAAATGCAAGAGCCATTCACCGACGCTGCGCCCCACGGTGATCATCGCCTTCCGGAGCGTCTCGGCGGTTATCGTGGTGTGCGCGAACGGGACCCGAGCCAGTAGGTCATTTAACATGTGTAAGACCCTGTCGCCGAGGCCGCTCAGATCGGTCGTCTTGACCCATCCGGCGATGCTGTCGACCATGCGCGAAATCTGAACAAACGCCAGCACCATCAGGAGTCCGACCGGCACGATGACGATGGCCAGCGCCGACAACAGGGTGCAGGTGGCCGACAAGCCCGTGCCGAGACGTCTGTTGAACCGGTTGAACAGTGGTGTGAACAAATACGCCCCGACCGCGGCGACAACGACGAGCACGAAATAGTTGCGCAAGAAATAAGCGCCGACGAGCAGGGCGGTCAGCG